>Ga0256843_1001676_pt1 | contig 17122 bp, 9 predicted proteins | sample AlvinellametaG_FD_191572 | JGI IMG/M metagenome (GOLD analysis project Ga0256843, IMG submission 191572) | Pompeii worm associated microbial communities from hydrothermal vent at the East Pacific Rise, Pacific Ocean - Alvinella | ecosystem: Host-associated > Annelida > Integument > Unclassified ... | reverse complement strand
AGCAGATTTAATAGCTTCAAATTCTACAGCACATATTGGATTTGAAGGTATCCCTTTATTTTTATAAGTGTTATAATCTGTTGTATCATTTTTAATCATTTTTGATGTAACTTTAACATGAGAATATTTCCCATAGTTTAAAGTTCCATCCATTTGAAGTTTCATACCTTTTTTGATTCTATTATAAATTACACTTGCTACTGTTGGCATCTCTTCTTTAGAAGCTGCTTCTTTTTGGATAATTGAAGCAATTATTAAAAATCTATACCATGCTTTTTTATCATAAGTTCCAAAAATCTTAATAGCATTTTTTTTGTATTGCTTATCACTATAATTAATAAGATGTTTAATAATATCATCACTTTTCATACCTAATGGTAGTGAATATGTTTGTGGTATTATATTACCATCTAATTTATAAGCATATTTTGAATATGAAATAAATAATTTTGATGGAGCTATATTTAATTTTTTTGAAATTTGTTTTAAAAAGAAATAATAAGTTTCCCCAGGTATTAAAGTTACATTTCTAATAGCTGCTTTTGAACGAGTTAATTTATATAAAAAATCATATTTTTTTAGTTTTGTAGCTTTTAAATCAATCCAACCACTTTGAGGATAACCTAAACTTTTAACTACTATTGTATCGATAATATTTAAGTCATAATTCTTTTTATTTAAATATGTTATAATACTATCTGTTGAACCTTTTGGTATATACAGAACTCTTTTAGTTGTTGTATTTAAAGTTAAATAAAATAGTATAGAAATAATAAAAATAAGGAATAATTCTATTATGTTAAAAACAATTATCTTCTTATTAGAATTTTTTATATTCCTAATAGCAGTGTTGGTTTTTTCTTTGATGTATGGAGTCACTCTGTCAAATCTTTCTTATGATGATATTAATATTTCGAAATTGTATATAAAATATGATAAAAACCTTATTGTAAAGAGTGATAATTTAACTTATTTTAATAAAAAGACAAATAAAAAACAAAAAATACAATTCAATGGTGAAATAAATTATAAAAATGAGAAATTTAAACTTGATATTAAAAAATTAAAATATCAAAATAAAAACTTACAATTAAAAGCAAAAATAGATTTAACATATAATCAAATAGAAGATTTAATAAATAATGAAAATAAAAATATAAAATTAAATGATGTAGAGTTTATTTTCGATAAAAATTTAAAACCACTAAAAGCAAAAATAGTATTTGTAAAATATGAAAAAGATAATATATATCTAAAATTTAACAATCCAAAATATGATGAAATAAATCTAAACAACACTACAGTACAAGTTAAGAATTTAAAGAAAAATACAAGGTTAATTGTTGATTTATATACAAATAATACTTATGATAATAAATTAAAAAAAATATTAAAATATTATGGTGTTGTATTGCCTATTACTCAGTATAGTGGACAAAATAAGATAAATGCTAAGTTAAATATTAATCTAAATAGTTTAAAAACTATAGTAAAAATAAATGCACAAATAAAAAATAGTAAAATTTTATATGAAGATAAATTAATAAAAAGTAAAAGTATTGCTGCTTTATATGATAATAATAATCTTGAGTTAAAATTAAAAAGTGCAAATATAAAATATGAAAATATGAGTACTTATTGTGATAATATAAAATTAAATTTAAAAGATAATATTTTAAATATTGATATAAATAATGGATCTGCTGTATATGATAAATATAAAATAAAATATAATACTTTAAAAGTTAATATCAATGATAATATAATAAAAGCAGATATAAAAAATATATCAAATAAACAATACAATACAAAACTAACTAAAACACATATAGTATTTAATACAAAAAATAAAATTGTAAAAATAAAAAGTAATATATTAAAAGATAATGCAAATATATATGTAGATTCAAAATATAATTTAAATAATAACACAAGTAAGGGTTATGTAAAAATAAATAATTTTATAATCAAAGATTTAATAAATTTAAATAATGAAGAGTTTAATTATGTATATGAACCTTATGGAGATATTAAAAATATTAGAATAGATAAGTATTCATTATTTTATACAATGTATGGAGATAAAAAACATATAATACAAATAAATAAATTTTCACCACTTCTTAGAAAAATTAGTTTTTTGAAAAATGTATCTAATCATTCTAATGTAAGAATACAAACTGCAAATAACTTTAAATCTACAGATATTTATTTATCTCATGTAGAATTTGATGTTGTTGAAAAGAAATTTGATAAATATAATAATCAAAAATCAAAATATAGATATTATCCAAAAGTTGATATAGGTATATATAAAAGTAAAATAGCTTATGATGGAAGATATGTATATATAAAAAATGCAACAGTTGCTATAATAGATAATAAAATAGATATGAATATTGATGTATTAAATGAAGATGCAAATATAGTAATAAATATTGTTGGTAAGCATATGAAAGCAAAAGCTAAAAATATAAGTGCTAAGTTTATAAATAGAGTTATGAAAGACAACAGACTAAAAAATGGTCATATAGATTTAACAATAACTTCTACTCCAAGAGATATAAATGGTGAAGTAAAATTTCATAAAATAACAGTTAAAAATGTAAGAGTTTTAAATAACTTAATTGCTTTTATAAATACAACACCTGCTTATTTTAATCCTATACTTGCTTTACCTACACTATTTCATTTAGGAGAAGAGGGCTTTAGTACTAGTGGATATCTAATAAAAAAAGGTCATGCTAATTTTACTTATAATTTAAAAAGTAAGGTATTAAAAGCAACTTCAATATATACAAAAGGTGTTATGGCTGACTTTAAAGGGAAAATGTATGCAAATTTTGCAAATAATAAATTAAATGCAAATATTAAAGTTATTTTCTTAAAAGATTATTCAAAAGTAATAAAAAATATCCCATTAGTTGGATATATCATAGTAGGAAAAGATGGAAATTTTGAAACACAAGTTGATATTGATGGTAGTTTTGAAGAGCAAACTTTTAAAACACATATTCTAAAAAATACAACAGGTGGGATACTTAATATTATTAAAAGAACAATTTCTATACCATTACTACCATTTTTAAAAAAAGAGGAAATGCCATAATGGATAATATATATGCTTTAAACATAGAAAGAGCAGTTTTAAGTTCAATATTTTTTAACCCAGAAATAATAGAAGATTTATTGGGTATTTTAAAACCTAAAGATTTTTATTTACCTGCTCATAAAAAAATATTTGAAGCAATGGAAAAGTTAAATTATGAAGATTTACCTATTGATGAAGAGTTTATTAGAAATAAAGTAGATAGTAAAGAAGTTGATGATTCTATAATAATAGAAATACTTAGTGCAAATGCTATTTCAAATACAATGGCTTATGCAAAAGAGATAAAAGATAAATCAATAAAAAGAGAGCTAATTGCACTAGCAAGTGATATTAAAAAAGTAACAATAGAAGATGAAGTAGCTGCTGCTAATGCTGTTGATTATGTACAAGAAAAACTATATAAAATTACAACAGATAGTACAAGTAGTGAACTTAAAGATATGTTTAAAATAACTGCAGATACATTAATCCATATGGAAAAAATGAAAGCTCAAGGAAATGCTTATCTTATAGGTCAAACAACAGGATTTGATGCACTAGATAAAAAAACAACAGGATTTAATGAAGGTGATTTAGTAATAATTGCAGCAAGACCTGCTATGGGGAAAACATCTTTTGTTTTAAATACAGCATTGCAAAATGTTGAAAATGGAGATGGAGTAATATTTTTCTCACTAGAGATGCCAGCTGAACAACTTATGATGAGACTAATCTCTGCTAAAACTAGAATACCTTTACAAAATGTAAGAAAAGGTGATATGGATGATAAGCAATGGAGTACAGTAACAAAAGCATTTGAAGACTTAAATACAAAAAAATTGTTTGTAGATGATAGTGGTGCTGTTAATATTAACCAACTTAGAGCGAGAGTTCGAAAAATAGCAGGAAATCCAGATAATAAAATAAAAATGGTAATTATAGATTATTTACAACTTATGAGTGGAACTGGTACAAAAGCAAGACATGAAGAGGTATCTGAAATAAGTAGAGGATTAAAACTACTTGCAAGGGAGATGAATGTACCAATTTTAGCACTTTCTCAGCTAAATAGGGGGCTTGAAGCTAGACCAGATAAAAGACCAATGTTAAGTGATATTAGAGAGTCTGGTTCTATTGAGCAAGATGCTGATATTATTATGTTTGTTTATAGAGATGATATTTATAAAGAAAGAGATGAAGCAAGAAAAGAAAAAGAAGCTAAAGATAGAGGTGAATCTTATAAAAGTGCATTTATAAATAAACCAATAGAAGAAGCAGAGATTATTATAGGTAAGCAAAGAAATGGACCAACAGGTACAGTAAAACTTGACTTCCATAAAGAGCTTACTAGATTTGTGGATAAAGAATCACCAAATGGTGCTGCTCCTGTTGTAACAACTTTTGAAGCAGTTGCAGATAATGAAGTGCCAACAAATATAGATATACCTGATGAATTTCCTGAAACAAATATAGATATTCCAGATGATTTTGAATCTCCTATAGTGGATATGCCTGATATTAGTTAAGAATTACTATGATGATATTCTTCTTTAAACTTAACATATCGAGCAGCATGTTCGATTAAGTTTTGAGATTCTTCTTTGCTTAAAGTTTTCACTACTTTTGCAGGGCTTCCCATAATAAGTGAGTTTGGTGGAAATACTTTATTGCTTGTTACAAGAGAATGAGCTCCTACAATACTTCCTTTACCTATAACTACACCATCAAGAATTGTTGCATTCATACCTATTAAACAACCATCTTCTATAGTACAACCATGAAGCATTACTTTATGTCCAATTGTTACATCATCACCAATAATAGTTGGATTACCATCACTCATATCTTCTTTTTTGTAGTGAGTAACATGTATCATAGATAGATCTTGTACAGATGTTCTTTTTCCTATTCTTATTTTATGAACATCTCCTCTAATTACTACACCAAACCAAATAGAGCTATCTTTTCCTATTTTTACATTTCCTATTACATCTGCACTTGGAGCTATCCATGCAGATTTTTTTATTTTAGGAAACCAATTTTTAAATTTTAAAATCATATTATTTGCCTTTGTGTAATATTATTGATGGTTGTGAATAATTTGGAACATTGTCATAAGTAAATACAGCATAATATTTTGAAATATCAATATTTCCAAAGTTATCAATAGTGTAGTTATCACTTCCTGCATAAATTTTATCACCATCAAGATGATTTGATGGTACATGGAATCTATTTCTTACTACATATACTCCAACAAAATCACTATCTGTAGGATTATCCCAAGAAAGTTTTACTTTATTGTTTTCAATATTTAATTTTAGATTACTAACTTGATTTGTATATTGTTTATTTCTATTTATATATTTTACAACTAATTTTAAAGTATTTTTATTATCTTTATTATGCCATGAAACATAATGATTTTTTATTTTTGAACTTGTTGCTTTGATAATAAATTTTGCTTCTTTTTTATTTTTATGAGTATCTTCTAATGCTAAACAAGAGTAATAATCAAAAATAAATTTATGTTTTTTGTTTTTTTGTAAATCTGCACGACTTACTTCATAACCTATAAATTCAATTCTATCTCTATTTTGAATTGATTCATATGAAGTATCTTCAACATCAACAAACTCTATATTGTATCTAATATCCATTTTTGTTTTAGTAGAAGCTTTATTTTTTATCTCTAAATAACAATCAGTAATAATAGTTTTAGAAGGATCAGGTAAAGATGATAGGTCAAAACTCATAAGTCCATATACTTTATCATTGTTTTCATCAAATCCACAAGTTAGATTTGTTCCATCTTGTTTATTTTTATATACACTAGTAACACTAGAAGCTTCTATAATACATTGAGTTCCAGGTAGTGTATATTTTATTTCAATATTTGGTCTATAGTGTAGTCCTCCACCAAATTTTCCATAACCTAAATCAAACATCATCATTTGAGAATCTCTACCTTCAGGTAATTTTGTAGGACCTTTGATTTTAAAGATTACTTTACCATATTTTAATTGTTTTGATAATACTTCTTTTTCTGTTTCATTAAAATCCCAATGAGACCATTTTCCTTGAGTTAATTTTGAAGAAGGGATAGTTTGACCTAAAGTTTCAATAATTTTTGCATTATGTATTTGATTGTAGTCATATATCTCAGCAACACTTGAAGAATCAACAAATGAAATAGACCACTCTCCATAGTTTTCTATTTTTGCATTAACTCTGTTTAAAGGATACATAGATATTTGTACATCTGTTATGATTGCATCTTGTGGTATTTTATCAAGATTAAATTGCATAACACCATATGAGATACCTTTTGTTTCATTTACACCAATAAATAATGAATTTACCCCAAAATGTTTAAAGTTTGTTTGTTCAAGTTTACTTGCTACATATCCTACATCTTTTGGATTTGGAAATATAGTTTTAGAAAATTCATGATTTTGTAATTTTGTTTTTACTTTTAGTTTTGGTGCAAAAGGTGATTTTATATTTGATTTATTACTTACAGCTCTTATATAATAATAGTATGTAGTTGAACTTTGTAGTTGTACATCCATAAATTCATTATTGTATGTTTCACATACTAAATTACAAGCATTACATGCTTCTTTATTTGATGTATTTCTAAATATTCTAAAAAATATATCTTCATCTTTTGGATAATCCCATGAAAGTGTAACAGTACTAGAAGTAGTTTTTTTAGCTATAAAGTTACTAGGTCTTATTGGTGCATTTTTACTATAATTTTGTGCTTCACCAAAGGTTTTTAATAGTGCTGGAATATTTTCATCTATACTTTCTGTCATATTTTTCATAAAATCAGGTATATTTCTAGTTCCTACTTCTACGACAGCAGCAACAATGCCTTTACTATAATAATACTCTCTACCACTACCACTTATAAGTTTTGTGGGTGGTTTACCTCTATGAATACCATATTTTCTACCTGTAACTCTATGTATTTCATAGTTCATATTAGCACACATTGTGTTTAAATCAGTTCCATCAATTTCTGCTTCATGATTAAATTTATGAGCAGGAAAAAATACATTTCCTTGTGAATGATAATCAAGTGCTAAAGTTATATTTTCATGAGTATCAACAAACTTTTTTATTGCTTGAGTTTCTGGTTCTGAAAATGGTTTTGGGCCACTATATACATTTGAACTTGTATTTGATGATTTTGAATAACCTACTGAAAAGTTTCTATTTAAATCAACTCCAAAAGTGCCATCTCCATTGTCTCTTCTATTTTTTCTCCAAAAAGAAAAATGACTTCTACTATATTCATAACCATCTGGATTTAGACAAGGTACTATATAAATAGTATTGTATTTTAGTGTTTTATATACTTTTGGATTTGTTTTGTAATTGTTTAATAAGTATTCTATAAAAGCAACACCTAATTCGTTTCCTATCCATTCTCTTGCATGAATAGTTCCTGTATAAAGTAGGGCTGGTTTAGAAGAAGCATTTTTAACATCTAAAGATATAGTAGCAAGTACTATATCTCTATTTTCATGTGTTTTACCTATGCTTTGTACATTTATAAGTTCTGGATATTTTGTTATATTTTCATTTATTATATCTATTGTTTGTTGGTATGATTTATACTGTTGTTTCAAATCTAATTATTCTCGCTTTTAAAGGAATTCCATTTTTTTGAAATTTTAGCAATTAGTTCTTTTGTTATTCCTTTAATATTTAATAATATTGAAGGACTTTGTTCTAAAATACCTACAACTTCATCACTACTACCAAATTCTTCAATAATTTTATCAAATTTTTTATCTCCGATACCATCTACTGATGTTAAAACTTCTTTTAGTTCTTTTTTTGATACTTTTGGCAATACAAATGATTCTGCATCTTCATTTGTAGGTTTTGGTGCTTTTTGATCAGAGTTTTTTAACTTCATAGATTTTATACTTTTTAGAGCTAATTTATCTTGATAATTCCATTTTTCACTTGGCCATTCTTCTTTAGTTCTTGGTTTTACATGTTTTATTTTATATTTTTCATCTAATTCATGTAAATAAACTTTTTTATCTCCATAATTTTTCTTTTTAGCACCAAAGTATTCACCATCGAAACTAGAGTTATATGCACCAAATGTAATATGTCTCATAGTTCTTAAAAGTGAAGAATCAATCTTACCTAATTCCTCCCAGTTAAACATAGGAATATGTGGCTTTCTAAATCTTTTTGGAGCAATATTCCACATAATATATTGACCAATCCAGTCTCTAATATAAGGGAATGCAGCAAATGCTGTAGCACACTCTAAAATTCTAACTTTTCCATCTTTACCATATGCTACATCACAAGCCCAGTACTCAGCTTTTGCAGCTTTAGATACTTTTACAGCTAAATCAAGTACATTTTTAGGTACATCCATATAATCCATACTTCCACCCTGAGATGTATTTGTAAGCCATTCACCTTCAGGGGCTCTTCTCCAAAATGCACATACTGGTTTATGACCTATTAGCATAACTCTAATATCAGCTTCCATAGGAACAAAATCTTGGAAATACATAGGATGATATTTTTTCTCATCAAATAAAGCTTTTGCTTCTTTATAACTATCTACTTTATGTACAAAATATCCACCATAGTTTGATGGTCCATATGATTTTTTTATAATTTTTGGATATTCACATTTTTGTAAAAATTTATCACCATTTTTTCGTAGGTAATAAATATAAGTTTTTGGAATAGGTAAGTCATATTTCCATGCAAATCTAGTAACATTTTCTTTTGATTTATTTGAAAATTGTGTATCAAGTGATGGTAAAAATTGAACATTTGGTAATTCTCTTTGAATTTCTCTAAAAGTTTCATAAGCAGTTGCTGGAATATTACCTATTAGAATATCAATTTTTTTTCTTTTTACTTCTTTTATAAATCTATTTTTGTCATTTCCCCAATGGTAAGTTGCTGTTTCTATTTTATTTGGCCATCCTTTGAAGTTTGAGTAATCAAAAAATCTTAATACATGATCCATATATAAAAATCCAAGAGTTGGTAGTTTGTTGTTATCTTTTTTTGCCATTTTATTTTCCTTTATTTACTTTTTTATCTATTAAATCTACAATTAAGTCTATTTTTTTATTGTTAAAATCTAAGCCTTGTTTTTCTTGATCTGGTGTTGCAAATGCTGGTATTCCATTTACTTCAAGCACTATATATTGCTCTTTTTCTAAGTCATATATAATATCAACTCCACCAATATCAACACCACATACCTTACAAGCATTTATTGCTAATTCTATAGCTTCAGCAGGAGCTTCTCTTAAAAATACACTTCCACCACTAGTAATATTTGTTCTCCAGTCATTTCCACTTGCTTTTCTTCCATAACACGATACAAATTTTCCATCAACTATATCTATTCTAAAATCAGTATTATCATATTTTATAAATTTTTCTACATAAAAATATCGTAAATCCATTTGATTTAAAAATGGCATAAGCATATCAAGGTTAGCTTCACTTTCAATCTTTGTAAGACCAACACCACCCCAACCATCTGTTGGTTTATATACCATTTTATCCCATTTTTTGATAATCTTTTTAAGTGCAGCTCCATTATCTCTATGACAAAGCTTATAATCAGGAGTTGCTATTCCATTATTTCTAAGTACAAATGATGTATGAAATTTATCTTCAGTTAGAGCAAATGCTTCGTAAGAATTTATCATAGGTATTACTCTATTTAGTGCTTGATATAAGTACATTTGATATTGTGTTTGTTGTCCTGCATTGTATGAAAAAAATAAATCTAGTTTATCTACTTTAAATCCATCTAGTAAAATATGACCATTTTGAGCTATACAATCATGAAGTCTTATATCATTTATTGTATCTATATCTCTATCTTTGAGTTTTTTAATGATTTTTTTAGCTATTTTATCGCCACCACCATTGCTATAAAGCCACATACCTATAGTTTTATTTTTTGCCATAACTTTCCTTTTTTTAATTATTTAAATTTAATGTAATTGTAAACTTTGCACCTTTGTATTGTTTATCATTGTAAGTAAAAATTTCATTTTTAACTTCAATATGACCTTTCATATGTTGAGTTATTAGCTTATAAGTCATACTAAGACCAAGACCTGTTCCTTGAGATTGGTGTTTTGTTGTAAAATATGGTTCAAATATTTTATTTATAATATCATCTGAAATACCATTTGCATTATCTAGTATTGAGATTTGTACATTATTGTCAATAACTTTATTTGAGATAAATACACATCTATCATTTTTATCTATATTATCTAAGGCATCTTTTGAGTTATTTACTATATTTATTAGACATTGATTTAGTTCATTTGGATAGCCATTTATTTTACAATCTTCTAAATCTAATATTAGGTTTATATTATGTTGCTTAAGTGATGAACTAATAATACTCAAAAAGTTATTTATATTTGTTTTTAAATCAAATAATTCTTTTTTTGCATCACCTTTGATGAAGTTTTTAAAATCATCAATTGTTTTAGATAGATATTGTGCATTGTCATTTATATTGTTACAAGTAGTTATAAGTTTGTCATCACTTAGTGTACCAAACTCATGTTGCATAAGTAAACCTGTAGCTGAAGTAGAAATAACACTAAGTGGCTGTCTCCATTGATGAGCAATATTACCTATCATCTCTCCCATTGAGGCTAATTTTGTTTGTTCTGTTAAAAGTTTTTGATTTTCTATTAGTTGATTATTTTTTTTAAATAATTCAATATAAAGTCTTAGTTTATTTACTAATTGATGATTATTAATAGGTTTTGTAAGATAATCAACAGCTCCAACTTCAAAGCCTTTTTTTGCAAACTCTTCTTCTTTGAATGCAGCTGTTAAAAATATAATAGGAATCTCTTTTGTTTTTTTATTTTTTTTCAAAAAACTTGCAGTTTCAAATCCATCCATAACTGGCATTTGAATATCAAGTATTATCAAATCTATACTAGAAGTAAAAGAAATTTTTAAAGCTTCTTCACCATTGTAAGCTTTAAATATATTTATATCATCAAAATAATCATTTAATAAATATTCTAAGGATATGATATTTGCTTCAACATCATCAACTATTAATATATTTATGTTTTTCAAAATTTATCCTATTTTAAAAATATTTTATTAGTTTTACTTATCTCTTTATAATTATAATTATTATAAAAGGTTTCGCTTTTACCTAGTATAAGTAAGCCTTTTGACTCTAATGATTTATCAAATAAATCAAAAACTTTTATTGTTAAATTTTTATTAAAATATATTATCACATTTCTACATATAATTAGTTGAAAGTCATCTATTTTTTTATCTTGTACTAAATTATGTTGAAAAAATAATATATTTTCTTTTAGTTGTTCATTTATAGCAACAAAATTATCATGGTGATTAAAATATTTATCAAAGTTTGAATTATTAAATATTTTTTGATAATTTGTTTTAAATTCTTCAAAGCTTTCTTTTGAATACATACCATTTTTTGCAAACTCTAAAATAACTTTATTTATATCTGTTGCATAAATAATAGATCTATTTAAATATCCTAGTTCTTTTAGTAATATTGCAATACTATAAGGCTCTTCTCCACTACTACAACCAGCACACCATATTTTTATTCTTTTTTGATGTTTAAATAACTCATCAAGGTTATTTTTTAAAGTTATAAATACATCAGGGTCTCTAAAAAAACTTGTAATATTTATAGAAATATTTAAAAATAAATCTTGAAATAAATTTTTATTATTTAAAATTTTATATTTAAATGAAGAAAAGTTTTTTGATTGCATAATATTATAATAGTATTCAACTCTTCTAAGTATATGGCTTTTATTATAGTTTTTATAATCATAATTATAGGTATTTTTAATATCTTCTAAAAAAGAATCAATATTTTGTTCTATACTATATGTTTTATAATATTTATCATAAAAAAGTTTTGAAATATTGTGAACACTTAATATTTTATCATAGTTTTTAGTGTTTATAGCAGCTTCTATCATGGCTGTTGCTTGACATTCAAAAGGTTGTTCTATGATTACAATTCCATTGTTTTTTCTAATACTTTTTAAGCTACAACTACCATCTTCTCCATATCCACATAAAATTATAGCAAGTAGCTTTTCTTTAAATTCTTTTGCCATAGAATCAAAGGCTATACTAATAGATGGCTTAGAAAAGTTAAGAGCTTTTTGATCTGAAGTTAAGACATAATTGTCTTTTACTATTAGATGTTTTGATTCACTAGCGATATAAATAGTAGCTGGTTTTATTTTTTGAGCTTCGTGTACTTCTTGAATATCATAATAAATAGTATATTTTTTTAAAATATCAGCTAAAATACTTTTCTTATCACTTTTACGATGCATTATAATAAAAAAAGATATATTTGATTTTGGTAAAAATTTAACAATATCGATAACTTTTTCTAAACTACCAGCACTTCCACCAATAGCAACATATTGTGTATTTTGTAAAATATCATAATGTTTTTTATTAATATGTTGAAAGTTAGCATTAAAACCTAAATTTAATAAATAATAATGAAGTTTACTATCATCAACAATAATAGTTAATTTACTTTTTATACTATCTAGTTTTAGTATTAACTCATAAGGTAAGAATTTTATATGCTTAAAAGTCAATTCAAAAAAAGCATCTAAACTTAGTTTGTTGATTAAATTTGATATTTTATCTTTACTATTTAATGAATTGACTTCTATTTTAACTTTGTTCATTTATTTTTTATCTGACCAAACTTTTATAATATGTATTAAACTATCCATATTTATTGGTTTTGTTACATAATCATTTGCTCCTAAGTTAATACACTTATCTATATCTTCTTGAAGTGTTTTAGCACTAACAGCAATAATAGGTAGTTCTTTAATATTATGATTTTCTCTTATTTTTTGTATAGCTTCATATCCATCCATTACAGGCATCATAATATCCATAAGAACTATATCAATTTGACTATTTTGTTCAAGTGTTTCAATAGCTTCTTCCCCATTATATGCTGTATATACATTTGCATTATAATCTTGAAGTACACCATCTAGTACAAATATATTTTTAATATCATCATCAACAACTAAAATATTTAAATCACTTAAATCTATATCATCTATTATAACTGTTTCATCAGTAGTATGATTAAAATCTTCATTTTCAACTGTTTCAATAGTGTTATTTTCTTCTTCTATATGATGATTATTTGTATTGTTTTTATTTTCTTCTTCACTTAGGTTTGGTAATAATATAGTAAATTTACTACCTTTATCTTCTGTTGATTCAAGGATAATTTTCCCACCTAATAGCTGAGTTAGTTCTTTTGTAATTGATAATCCAAGACCTGTACCTCCATATTTTCTACTAGTGCTACCATCTGCTTGAGTAAATGCTTCAAATATTTTTTCTAATTTATCTTTTGGTATTCCTATTCCTGTATCTTTTACCGATATTTCAATAGGTAATTTATCATCATTGCTTTTTGCAATAGAAACTTCAATACTACCTTCACTAGTAAATTTTAAAGCATTAGATATTAGATTTTTAAGTATTTGTGAAATTCTATGTTTATCACTATAAATAAAATCTTTATATGAATCTTTTATAATAAAGTCAATATTTTTATTAATTGCACTTTGTTCATAAAGATTTTTTAACTCTTCTAATAATTCATTTGGTACAAATGTATCAACAATAACATCAATTTTTCCAGCTTCTACTTTTGATAAATCTAAAATATCATCAATAAGTCTTAGTAAATCTTTTCCAGCAGTATTTATTGTAATAGCTTTTTTAATATCATCATGAGTTAAATTTTCATTTTTATTATGGCTCATTAGTTCAGATAATAATATTACAGCATTTAGTGGAGTTCTTAATTCATGCGACATATTTGCCATAAATTCTGTTTTGTATTTATTTGATAACTCTAAATCTTTTGCTTTTTCTTCTACTTCTTTTTGAGCAATATTTAATTCTTTATTTTGAATTTCTAGTCTTTGTTGTTGCTCTTCCATTGCAGCATTTGCTTCTTCTAATTGTTGTTGTTGTTCTTCTAGGTGAGTATTAGAAACTTCAAGTTGTCTTTGTTGTTGTTGCATTTTGATATTTGCTTTTTTAACTTCATCTTGTTTTTCTTTTAAATTTTTATTTATTTTATTTGATTCTTCAAGTAATTTTTCTAATTCACTATTTTTTATAGCAGAAGATAATGCTATTGATATGATTTTTGTAGATTCTTTTAAAAGCTCAACTTCTTTTGGTAATAAATTAGTAATAGTACCAATTTCAATTACTCCATATAAGATTTCATTATAAACTAAAGCATATGTATAAGTTGATCTTGGAAGATATTGTTTTGTACCTGTTTGAATAACCATATCTGTATTATTTGTAGTTTCATTAATAAGTAAAATCTCTTTTTTATCAAAAGCAACTTGTCCAACTATACCTTCTTTTAAGTTATAAACTTTTTTAGAATTAACTGTATTATCATATGCATAAGTAGAATTTAAAAGTAATTGTTCATTTTCTTTGTCATATAAATATATAACAGCAACATTAATATGATTTATATATTTAGAAAAAAAGTCTAAAGTTGTATCTGTAATATCTTTTGTTGTATTTGTTTGAATATATAATTGATTTAGTTTTCTTATACCATCTTTTATCCATAGTTGATTATTCTCTTTTTCAATAGTTGTTGAAACTTCTTTAATCCCTTCATTGATAAATTGAGACATATTACCTATTTCATCATATCTTTTAATTTCAATAAATTTAATATCTTTCTCTTCACCTTTTAAATATAAAAAGAAATGTTTTAAATAATGTTGGAAGTTATTAAGTGGTTTGTTTATAATACTTCTAATAAAACTAAGTGAAATAAATAAAAATATAATAACAAGTATAGAAGTAGTATAAATCATAAATTGAATTATTTGTTGAACTGGTTCTAATACTTCATCTTTATTTATTTCTGCAACAATAGCCCATGTTACATCTTTTTTTCCAAATGGATGAACAACATGATACACACTAAGTACACTATCACCTTGTTCATTTTTTATAATATGATGAGATCTTTTTGTATCACCATTCATTACAGCTTCTACTGATTTTGTTCTTATCTCTTTTAGTCCAATAGTAGTGTGTAGATCTTTGATATTTTTATCATTTATTTTATCAATAAATCTTGAATTTGTTCTCATTTTATAATCACTACCTACAAGGTAAGCTTCCCCAGTTTCTCCTAGACCTGCTTTTTTATAATTTTTATCAAATTGCATAATATTTGTAAATTGATCACTTGGTAATTGAAATGCTAATACACCAATTTTTTTATTGTTAAAATATATAGGTGTAGATATAAATGATGCTGGTTTATTATAACTAGGTTCATAAGGATAAAAATCTTCAAAAGCAATTTGACTTTGTTTTAAGAATTTAGCTTTTTTAAAAGCTTTTGCTAAACCAGATTGTGAGTAAGGACCACTTATTAAGTTTGTAGCAAAATCTTTTTCTTTAAAAGATGAATAAATAATATTACCATGTAAATCTATTAGAAAAATATCATATAAATTAAATGTTTTTAATAGATTATTAAAAATAGGATGAAATATTCTATGATTATTTATATATGTTAGATGGTATTTACTATTATCTACCATATAGTTCTTTTCACTTATTTTAGATGGATTATCTATAATAAATATTTTTTGAGCAATCATTGCATTTAATGATTCTGGTATATAATATTTTGTTTGTAATTTTGGTTCTACATTAGGAATATCAAAATCAATTTTATTTACATAATTAATATTGTAGTCTAGTATTAACTCTTTTTCAATATCATCTTTATACATAGTTGTTTCATTCTTAATATTATGAAATGAAGTTTTAAATGAGTCTAAAGCTATAATAGTTTGTGGATTTTTAGCTGTTATTGTTAAAATATTTTTTATAGTATTAAAATACTTTTTTAATTCAGCATGTTTTGTAAATTCAATTGTTTCTAATTGTTCAAATTTATCATTTATTTGTGTTTCTTGTGATTTTATTGTAACAACATATGCTAAGATACTAGCTAAACCTATAAGTGAAAAAAACATTATAGCTATTAGTTTGTGTTTTATTGATATATTTTTAAACATTGCTCTTCTTTAAAATTTATTATTTTGTTGATGATAAGATAATATATTTGTCATCATATTTATTCTTTGATCAAAGCTACTAATTAATGCTCTTTCATTAATAGTATGATCACCATCACCAAATGGACCAAATCCATCTAATGTTACTACATTACAAGAAGCTACATGATTTGCATCACTAACTCCACCTCTTTGTTCAGTTAATATTTTTTCATTTGTAATAGACTCTAGTTTTTTAATAAAATCTAATTGTAGATTATTTTCTTCCATTACATCTCGTTGGATTAATCCATCAAGTGTACAGATTGTACCTTCTACATATGATTTATTTGTAATATCATCTAAAGCTTTTAAAAGTCTAATTTTTTCACTATTTAGTTTGTATCTTATTTCAAGCAGTAGTTCACAAGATGGACTAATAGTGTTTGCTCCTATTCCTCCACTTATTTTTCCAACATTAACTGTAGTGCCAAGTTCTAAATTTGTTAGTTTAGTAAGCTCTTGAAGTTTATAACTAGCTTCAAGGTTTGCATTTATACCATTTGTATAAGATGTTCCTGCATGAGCAGCTTTTCCTTTGATATTTATAGTATAAGTTCCTACACCTTTTCGCGCCGTTACAACTTCTAGGTTTTTTCCAGCAGCTTCAAATACAAAACAATAATCATAATCTTTTGCTAATTCTAAAGTGATAAATTTACTATCATCACTTCCAGTTTCTTCATCACTTACAAGTAAAAAATCAATATTATAAATAGAATTATTTTGTTTATATATATTTCGTAAAGATTGAAGAGCTACAATATTCCCACCTTTCATATCACATACTCCTGGTCCATAT
>Ga0256843_1001675_pt1 | contig 17122 bp, 14 predicted proteins | sample AlvinellametaG_FD_191572 | JGI IMG/M metagenome (GOLD analysis project Ga0256843, IMG submission 191572) | Pompeii worm associated microbial communities from hydrothermal vent at the East Pacific Rise, Pacific Ocean - Alvinella | ecosystem: Host-associated > Annelida > Integument > Unclassified ... | reverse complement strand
AGCAAAACTAAAATGTAGAAAAGATGATTTAATCAGAGATTTACATGATAGATTGGCTTATGAACTTGTATCAAACTATGATGTTATCTTTCTACCAATTTTTGAGACTAAAAAAATGGTTATGAAGCGTGGAGATAGAAAAAGAAAAATCAGAAGAGTAACTGCTAGAGAGATGTTAGATTTAAATCACTATAAATTTAAACTACGCATCAAATGGTATGCTAAAAAATATAGAAAACATATTGTTGATTGCAACGAGAGTTATACCTCTAAAACCTACTCATGGAGTGGATTTATTGATAACAATCTTGGTTCTAAAAAAATTATTAAAGATAATGGAATTGTTGTGGATAGAGATATAAATGGTGCAAGAGGTATTTTGCTTAAACAACTTACTAAGGTAGCTTGAACCTTAATCATAACAACAATTTTGCGATTGTTGCGATTTTAATCAAGAGATAATCCCACAAATATTATATAATTCTCAATTTGATGAGTAGCTACTCTTCGCTACTCATTATATTTCTTCTAGATTATACTTCTCTTTTAAATTACTATTTAAGATTTTTAAATTTTTTTGTGAAAAAAGCAAAATTATGTTATTATAGAATGTGATATTATATTTATTACTATCTTTTTGTAATGGGGAGAGATTAACCAATGTCAACACTAAATAAAATAGCTATTGATGAACAAATTGTAGAAGATATTGAAAAAACTTATAAAGAGTTAGGTTTTGAAAAACCCAATATTGAAATAGAAAAAGAGCTTATGACCTATATTGAATCTCTTTCACATATTGATAGGCATGAACGATTACAACGTATCGAAGCTTGGATTAAAGCTCAAATTACTCCAACCCTTAGTGAATGGGAGATGAAATACTCTCAAAACTCTGACCTCCTGCATAAAGCCAGTATTGAAATTCAAAAATTAGAACGTGCTAAAAAACAAGACCAAGTCAATATGGATAATATTCAATCTGAATTGGCAGATAAACGGGCTTCTAAACGTGTTATTGAGGAGAATATTAAAGATTTTAGATTGAATCGAGAGGGAAGAAAGCAGATTGATATTAACTATGAAAAGATGAAAGCAACAGTGCTATTAATTTTCTCTTTTCTTATTGCTATTGGAACCTATATCTATTTTGCCAATACTCAAATAGATATTAACTGGTCAACTATGGATAACAATACCAAAGTGGGATTGGTTAAAAAACTTATTGTTGATAAAAGGTCAGTATCTCAATATAGTGTTTACAGTAATACCATAGAGGATGAAGATGAAAACATTATTCCCATTGATAAAGTAACGAGCCAAGATTTAGAGACGATTAGAAGTGAAAATATTGATTTAGCCCCAACACCAAGCCTGTGGGAGTATGCTTCAATTGATTTTACCATTATTATTTTGGCATTCTCTTCGTTTCTACTTATTTTAATGGGCAAAATCACAGCTACTGTTTATGAAAAACTAAAAATGCCAAACTGGATGTATTATCTCATATATCTATTGGCAATTGCTGTATTGATAGGTGCTGTTGTGGCGAACTCCTCTCTGAGTGAACACAAAAGCCAAAAGAGTATTTTAAAGAATGAGATTGTACAAATAGATAAAAAAATAGCCACAATAAAAGAGGAAGGAGAAGAGTCTACAAGCAGAAGTGGTTCATGGGACACCACCAGTAGTAACATCCCAAAAGAGAATCCAAAATTAGAAAAATTAAAACAAGAGAAAGAAGTTAAAGAGGGGAAAATTTTTGAACTTAATAAATCCAGTGCCAATTTTAAATTTATTATGATGATTCTCTTTATGTTTGCCGAAATACTTATTGGTTCAATGGCATGGATAGCTGTGGCAGAGTATGTCCATAAAAAGATGTCCTTAAAAAATTCAGTTGATGGATATATAGATATTTTAGATGACGATTTAAAGAAGATAGAGCATGAGATAGAGAAGTTTAATAAAGAGATAGATGAGTATCAAAATAGAATAGGTATTATCTCTTCATTAGAGCATCGACTTACAGCACTAAAGAGTAAACTACACAGTAAAGATAGTATTAAAAATATAGCCCAGCAGTATATGGAGAAACATCTCTCTCAAGGGGTCTCTGCACTACAACAAGCAGAATCACGATGGGTAAAAGGAAACCCACTATGAGAGCCTTTATTGTTCTCTCTTTTCTCATTTTCAGTACTTCTTCCCTTCATGCTAACATTAAAAATCTCTATATTATTTTAGAACCCAATGCATTAAAAAGTCAGAAAAATAGTGATAAACGTATGATTGTTCCAATGTTTGAGAAGCTTTTAATGATTGGAAAGTGGGTCTCTCCTAAAGATAATACTCCAAAGTTTAAAAAAGTTTTTATCCGTATTGCAGGGGGCAACAGTTACATCTTTTCTAAAAAAAAGATTCATAAACTCTCAAGAAAATCTACATTTATAGAGATGTATCAAGAGGTAAAAGCGATTAAAAGCTACTCGTTCCCTAAAACATTGGCATACTTTCCACAAGATTTAGAGCTAAATGGATGGAGAGGAGAAGAGACACTTCTATTGATTATGGGTGATATTAATTTTGTTCAAAATGGTATTACTTCTCATGGAAAATATCTTAATTCTGCTTGGCTAGAGAGTAAAAAATCTCCTTTTGTTAAATACCTTCTCTTAAAGGATAATACACCTGCAAAAGATGCTTCAGTAATGGTCTTAACACGAACCCAACTCAATCTAAAAGATGAAAAGATGCGTAAAGATTTTATTGTAAATCTATTTGCTCATACTCAAATGGGTATGCAACCCTATTTTATAGGAGAAGATTACAATATCTTTAATGCTCCTGATAGATTGAAGCCGAAGGATAACTATATTTTAAAAATTCTAAAAGATATAAAAGATGGAAGAAGAGATGGTTTAAAAGTTAATCAACTACCCAAAACAACCATTTGTCAAATTGTAGGAGCAAAAGAGTCCATTACTATTCGTAATTGTGGAGGAATTCAATGAAAAAAGTAACCATTTTTCAACTTATCATTCCCTTTATACTACTCTTTTTACCCTCTTTACTCTTTACAAAAAATCTCTATATTCTTTTTATTGACGAAGAGAATATGGTCTCTTTTAACCGATATATTAATGACCTTACCCTTAAAAAGAAAGATTTGTTTCTTTTTGTTGACTCCAGTAATAGTCAACTTATCTTTAGAAAGAAGCTAAAAGATGGGAATATGGTACGAAGATACAGTCAAAAGAGCAAATTTTTTAATCTTTTTTATAAAAAGTTTGATGGAGAACATGGACATATAAATTTTAGAGACGGCATTATTAAAGAGTTAACCTCCTTTCAGCTTTTAAATAACGAACCAAATGACTTTGCACGACAGCTAAAAATGGTAAAAGAGAGTATTGAGAGTTATCATAAAAATTATAAAAATATAACGGTTATCTTTTTTGGAAACAGTGCGTTACATAATGCCTATGGTCACAATTTTAACTTAGGAGTTCCAACAGATGGTATGGTCTATGGTGATACTAGTGAGTTTAATACCATAGAAGATATAGATGCCAAGGGAGCTAAGTTTGCTATTTTTTATGATATTGAACCCAACTCAACACCAGAAATGTACCGTTTTTACAAGAAGCTGTTTAAAAAGAAGTTTTCCATAGAGCTACAATCCTTTAATAAAAATAGTACTTTTGGATTGGCAGAAGATTTAAAAGAAGATAATGGCAGTGCCTTTTTTCCTAATATGGTAGATGTAATCAGAGAAAAGCGTAGTGATGATTGTGGAGAACACGATAAAATTATTAAAAATGACTTGGTTAATGTGGGCAAAATAGAGATAGAAATTATCAATATCTGTCGTAAGAATAGTATTTTATCTTTCTCTTATAATGGTGAAAAGTCACAAACAATTGTAGATGGTGATGGAAGGGCTAAAAAACGTTTTAAAAAGATAAAAGGTAAAAACATTCTTCAGTATATTGATTTAAATGGAGAGTGGAAAGAGATTTACAATGATAATGTAATGCCTCTTGAGAATGAGCTTATCTTTGATTTTGATAGTGCTACCATGAGGGTTCATGTGATAGGAAACAATCCTTTAAGAAGTGAGGGGTCTCAATTTCAACTCAACTATACCAATATAGGAGCTGTCTACAATTTAACCGTAAAAGATGGAAAATTTGAAAAATATATTCCATTAGAATCGGGAGAAAATATCTTTAAATGGAAAGATATGCAGGGAAAGAAACACCATAAAATCATCACTTTTTATCCAAAATGTACCGATAGAGTGGATTATAATAAAAGTATTGCTATAGAGTATGGAATTTTAGATGTGGTATTAAAAAATAGCTGTAGAGAAGATGGCTCTGTGGTACAATTTAACTATGCAGATAAACACTATAGCGCTGTTATTGACAACGGAGAAGCGAAACTTCGTCTCATACTCAAATATGATATAAATGAGATTTTCTATCAAGACTTCAATGGAAATAGCAAAAAAATAGCCTCTATTACCATTAGAGATTTCTCAGACCTTATTCGCTTTAAGATACGCTATCAAGATAACGTTGCTATCTATGAACATATCTATGAGACAGGGGTTGAACCTACTAAACCTGTTAGAAGTTTAGATTATCGAGATAGAACCTTAGATAAAGAGGGGCATCTTCATATTAATCATACTCAGAGTCTAAAAGGGATGATAATGATAACAGAACAACCTACTTTTGAAAATCTTTATACTTCTAAATTTATACAGAACTATCAACAGGTCTATATTTCACGAAAATCAAAACAAGGTAAGGGAAAAATATCATTCTATCTTGATTATGCCAGTCGTCACGGTACCATGTATGCTTCAACAGGTGAGATTAAAGCACCACTCTGTAATGAACGCTCCTTAGGAGGGGTTGTGGTTGAGTATGAGATTCTTATTGATGGAACTTCTCAATTGGGTAAGAAGTTTTTAAATCCATCTCGATGTATCAATAACCATCCAACCAATGAAGATAGTGAATTGATTTTTATTAAGGAGGTGACCTTGCCATGAGAATAAAAAAGATTATTACACTTATGATACTTTACTCTTTGAACCTTTTGGCAGAAGGAAAACATGTTATTTTTGTGCTGGATGCTTCGGGAAGTATGTATGGTCTGCCTCTCTATCAGGCAAAAGATGCCATGATAAAGACAGCCAAAGCAATTTTTGCTAAAGGCGATAAGATACAACTTATTATTCCTGAAGATAGAGAAGAGATTTGTAATGAGAAGCTTAGATTAAAAACCGAGTTTTTTTCAGATATAAAAGCCTTCGAACCAATCATCTCTTCTATTACAACGGGTTCCTACAATGCCATTCCCATAGGATTTGAACATGCCCAAAATGAGATGTTAAAAAATAGCTATACGGGGCATATCTATATGTTTGGAGATTGTGATGGATTGGAACTCTGTAACACAGGCATTAAAGCAATTGCCACAAAATATACTCAGCTCAAACATCTAACCCCTTTTACCTACATGCAACTTAATGGCTGTAATGGAGCAGAAATAAGCAGTTGGAACAGTACTTTTAATACCATTGGTAACAACAAAGCACAAATCTTTAATTATGAAGCAATTAGTAATGGTCAAAGTAAAAAGATAAAACCCCATATTCGTTATTTCCTCCATCCTAAATTTATTAATGAAGATGGCTCGAATAACAGTGGTGGCAGTTATATTAATCGTCCTTGGAGATGTGTTCAATCAGATGGACTCTTTTGGTTAACCATGACAAAAAAAGAGCAAAAACTTAACTTTTATATTCAAAAGGGAAGTGTTTCAGATAAAAATAATATTCTAGTGGATAGCTACATTAAAAAACTAAACAAAAAGAGCAGTTGTGGTCAAGAAAGTTGGCGACTTCCAGATAATTTTGAACTGAGTCGATTAACACAAATAGGTACAGAACAACGAAAGAGATTGTTTCCCTATATAAAAAACTGGGCATACATTACTGCTTCAGGTGGAGCTTATGATGGATTTAAAAAAGGAATAGATTTAAATAATGGTCAAAGTTATGACTATCGAGAGAATAGACCCTACTCTGCTATTTTTGTTTCAGGAGGAATAGATACATCACTCTTTACTCTCCCATCTAACTATGTAAAGAACACTCAAACTATCAGAATTCCTCCTTTACCAATACTAATACAAGAAAAAAATACTACAAAGATTAAGATAAAAAAAATAATAAAAGATTCAAATACAAGCATCAATAAACCAAAAATTAGTACGGTAAGAGAGAGCATTGCAAAAACAATAGAAGAGGAAAATCCTCCCTCTAAAATGGAGAAATCCAATACCTTACAACCAAATGTTCTTCCCCTTCCAACACCACTCAAAAAAGAGAGAAAATCCACAGGAAATTTTTGGAAAGATACAGGAATGCCAGAAACAGAAAAATAAAATCAAAGGAGAAAGAAAATGAAAAAAATGGTCATGCTACTGAGCATATTATTAACAATAGGGGTAGAGGCTCGTTGTAAAAATGGAAATGTTACCTATGACATAACTACCGGAGTAAAAGATGGAACATACTATCAAATAGGTCTTAATTTGGCAAAATATGTTGCACCTAATGCCTGTATTAAACTAAATGTTCTACCCTCAAATGGTTCACTTGACAATGCTTTTAAGCTAAACTCTCCCAATAATATTAAATTTGCTATTGTCCAGAGTGATGTGTTGCAAGAGCTAAAGAAGTTATCAGAAGATGGTAATAAAAAAGCAAAAGATTTAATTAATAATCTTCGGGTTCTTCTACCCTTTTATAATGAAGAGATTCATATTATTGTTAATGCCAACTCAAATTTAGAAAATTTTGGTGACTTAAGAGACAAAAAAATTAGTATTGGAAAACAGAAAAGTGGTTCTGCGATGACCTCTTATCTGCTCTATTCAGAACTCTTTAATGAAGAGCTAAAAAACTCAAAAACTCAAACTTTTAATGAAGCTCTGCGTGATTTAGATAAGGGAGAGATTGATGCCATTATTAAAGTAGCAGGACAACCTGTGGTTCGATTAAATCAGAAGATGAGTAAAGAGAGTTCTAAATATATTCGACTTTTGTCTTATAATGAAAAAAATACAGCCCATAAACCCATTAAAAACTACTATACAGCTGACATTAAAAGAGAGAGCTATAAGTGGTTATCTCAAGATGTTCCAACCTTATCAATAAAATCTTATCTTATCACCTACAACTATAGTAATGAACGAGAACATTATTATATTAAACGATTTATAAAGAGTCTCTATAAACATCTTCCTAAATTAAGAAAAGAGGCTACCCCTGACCTCAGCACACCTCATCCAAAGTGGAAAGAGGTTTCAGAGACTTGTGAAGCCTCTCTTCCTAATGAGTGGCAATATTATAAAGTAATGGATGATTTATGTCAAAATGAGGGTAAAAGCAGAGGAGGTTGTTCAAGAAGAGATAAAGCTTTGGGTTTATGTCAATAGAACTCTTAATATAGTACTATTATAAATTTTAAAGGAGCTAAAGATGAAAAAAGCATTATTACTCTTCTCTATAATGGGTTATCAGACTCTCTTGTTCGCATCAGAGAGCTTTGAAGAGGCACTTAATCAGGGTAAATTCAGTGCCAATTTAAGAGCATTCTATTTTGATAGAAGCTTTGATAAAGAGCAGACAGGAAAAGAGAATGCAACAGCATTAACAGCAGGTGGAATTGTAAAGTATGAAAGTGCTAAATATAATGGTTTAAGCTTTGGTTTTGCACACTACTCCAGTACTCGACTGGGCAATATCTTTTCACGAACTCAAGGAGCCAAAACAAGTATTTTGGGTAGAGAGGGAGAGGACTTGGCTTTTTTAGGTGAAGCTTATCTCTCTTATTCACTGGGTAAAACCCTATTAAAAGCAGGAAGACAACAGCTCTCTACACCATTAATGCAAAATCATGACCTTCGTATTTTACCCTCAGTCTATGAAGCCATTGTTCTTAAAAATAGAGATATTCCAAACAGTATTATAGAGGTAGGTTTTGTTGACCGTTATACAGGATTTACATCAAAAGAGAATGCTTTTTTAGACACGAAAACAGGTAAAGATGGACTTCTTTACCTCTCATTTTCAAACAAAAGTATCAATAATCTCTCTATTCGTGGAGAAGTTATTGATGTCTTGACCAAGAGCCTTGAACGAAAAAATTACACCTATCTTGATGCAAATTATAAGTTACCTATTGGAAACAAGAGTTATATCAAAGGGCAGTTGGGTACCAATGGTTATAGAACCCAAAACGATTCGACCCTTTTTGGTTTAAAATCAGGAACAACCATTGGCAAATTTAATCTGGCTCTGCTTTATGACAAAATCTCAAACAATCAATTTCAAGCATTTGAAGCAGGACCACTCTACTCAGATTGGCAACAAGGCTATGGTCTATACGAAGCAAGTAGTGCAGTGGGTGGGCAGATTCTCTATAAGCCATACTCTGAGTTAACTCTAAAAGTAGGTTTTGTTGATGTTCAATCAGAGACCGAGTTATTGATTGATGATTTTACAGAGTTAAATCTTGATATAAAATATACCATCAATAGTTGGTCAAAAATTCGTCTGCGATACTCCCGAAAAGACCAATCCGAAGCGTCAGAGGCATTAATGTTTGATTCAATAGACAACAATGGTGGTCGAGAAGATAGAGATGACTTTAGAGTTATCTACTACATGAATTTTTAATTTAAGTATATATCAAAAATTAATCTCAAATCAATCAGAATTGAATGTAATATAGTACAAGACTTAACAGAAAATTAATAGAAATCTGTTATCATAAAATAAAAAAGAGAGATATGATTCAAATTAATGGTTTATATAAAAAGTTTAACAAAGTTGTGGTTTTAAACAATATTAATCTGCATATTAAATCAGGAGAGACCGTAGTATTAAAAGGAGTTAGTGGAAGTGGTAAAACTACCCTCTTATCACTTATTGGTGGCTTGGATAGACCAAGTGAAGGAAGCCTCTTAATCGAAAATGAACCTATCCATAAACTTCCAGATAATTTTTCATCTAAGCTACGGGCTTCAAAAATAGGTATAATATTCCAACACTTTAATCTGCTAGAGCATTTAACTGTTTCTGAGAATGTAATGATTCCACTTATCCCTACAGGATTAAAATTAGATAAAATTCACAAGAGAGTTGATGAGGTTCTAAAAGCAACCAATATTATACATAAACAAGATACTCCAGCCAGTTATCTCTCTGGTGGGGAGAAACAACGAACAGCCATTGCCAGAGCATTAGTAAGTCAACCTAAAATTATACTTTGTGATGAACCCACTGCCAATTTAGACAGAGCCAATAGTTTAATTTTTATAGAGATACTTCAAAAATTACATCAAGAGGGAAAAACTATAATTATCGCCACACATGACCCACTCTTTGATAATTTACCTTTTTCTAGCAGAGTTATTCCCATGGTTAATGGAGAGATTGTTGATGAATGAAGTTCTCCTCTCCAAAGATGTTCTGGTCTATCTTTTTAGTGAATCTATACTCTTTGCTCTGCTCTTTATCGCCTTTATACTCTCCATAAAAATCTATCTAAAATGGGACTTTAACAGTTTTAGTCCCATGCAATTTAAATTGGAACAAGAGAGCTATCTGGTCACAACCATCGCCTTTTTCATTTTTATAATAAAGTTCTTTTTACTTTTATATTTTGCTTTTACTGTTGATAATCTCTCTATTTTAGTAGTAGGAGCAATGTGTGGAGCAGGAGTAATTGAAGCAAACAGTTATGGAAGTTACCTATTGGTTCTAAAACTCTTTATTCTTTTTGGATTGACCTTGTGGTTTTATTTAAACCATTACGATATAAACAGTAAAAACTATCAATGGTTTAAAGAGAAATCAGCCCTATTTATTCTATTATTTATTTTTATAATAGCTGAAATCTATTTTGATTTCTCCTATTTTACCAATATTAATACCCATCAAACTGTAAGCTGTTGTTCATCACTTTTTGGTCAACTCGAAGGAACAAATCCCCTTCCATTTGGTTTAAATAATATCACTTTATTAATACTCTTCTATCTGCTTTTTATTATGATTATCTTGACACTATTATTAAATCAAACTCATTTATATATTCTGTCAAATCTACTTTTTCTCTATATCGCTTACTATGCACTTGTTTACTTCTTTGGAACTTATATCTATCAAATCCCTACCCACAAATGTCCATTCTGTATGCTTCAAAAAGAGTATCACTATATAGGTTATGCTTTATGGTTTTCACTTTTTATAGGCTCGTTTATTGGCATAAATGGAGCCATCTCTTCTCTATGGTTAAAAGAAAAGACCTCTTTCAAATCTAAACAAATTGTTATTGGATTATTAGGATTTTTTGTTGTTGTATGTAGTAGCTATTTACTTATTTACTATTTTAAAAATGGAGTTTGGTTATAGAGTTTATAACCAATGGAGTTAAAACAAACAAATAGATATAATAAAATATTTAACCAAGGAAAAAATATGAAAAAAATTCTACCTCTACTACTCATTATTACATTTTTGGCTATTGTTGCCATGATTGTTATCTCTATGGCAAAAGAGAATCAACCCATTACTATTGTTAAAGGGAATTTAGAGATGAAACCTATTGATATTAAGCTTAATGCAACCAACGATACAGAGTGTAAAATGATAATTAAACATTTGGATAACAGTGCAGAAGTTGTTGATAGAGATGGAAGAACATGGTTTTTTGATGATGTTGGGTGTATGGTTTTATGGTTGGAGGGAAAGAAGTTTAAAAATGATGCCAAACTATGGGTACACACAGTTGATAGTAAAAAATGGGTTAATGCCAAACAAGCTTTTTATGGTGTAACTGACCATACAGCTATGCATTACGGTTTTGGAGCAAGAGAAAAAGAGACAAATAGCACTATAAATTTTCATGAGATGCAACTAAGAATGCTACGTGGAGAGAATTTAACCAATCCTAAAATTAGAAAAAAACTCTTGGGAGAGTACTAATGGACAGTATAGATATAGTCTCGATTATCACCATCGCCTTTTTAGGTTCATTTGGTCACTGCTTGGGAATGTGTGGGGGTATCGTTATTGCCTACAGCTCTACTAAAATAGATAAGAAATACTCTAAAATTATGCAGAGCATTGCACACCTAAGTTACTCATTTGGAAGGATTACAACCTATGTAATGCTTGGAGCAATATTTGGTGCAATTGGTGGCGTGGTTCAATTTAATGGTTATGCTATGGCAACCATGACTATTATTGCTGGAGTTTTTATGATTCTTGCAGGACTCTCTCTACTTGGTAAAGTAAAATTTTTAACCAAACTTGAACACAGCTTCTCTAGTAGTAATTTTTATAAAAATAGTTTTAGAAGTGTACTCCGTTCACGTTCACTCTACAGTTTCTATATTTTAGGGCTTTTAAATGGTCTGCTTCCTTGTGGTTTGGTCTACTTTTTTGCTGTTACTTCTGCAAGTACAGGGAGTCCTCTGTGGGGTGCTTTTGTTATGTTTATTTTTGGAGTCAGTACCATTCCAGCCCTCTTTAGCTTGGGATTCTTTACAGGAATCTTTGCAAAAAGTTCATTTAGACAACTGATGATGAATATCGCCTCTTTAGTAGTTATTCTATTTGGAGTCTATACACTATACCGTGGCTATGGATTTATTCTTAACCCCAATAAATCGGTTTTAAACTGTTGTGAAGTAGATGAAGTTAATCAGAGCCAAAATATAGAGAAGTGGAATTTGTAGTATACCAACTATTAGAATGTAAGCCAAAGAAATATATAATATAAAAAAATAAAAAGGAATAAAATTACATGGAAAAACTACAAAAAGAGGGCTATAATCAGTTTTTAAATGAGTATTTCAAAAAAAATTCAGAACTCTTCTCTTCTCTCTCTAAAAAACAGAAACCTCATACCATGATTATTACTTGTAGTGATAGTCGTATCAATCCTGCACTTCTACTAAATGCACAACCTGGAGAGCTGTTTATTGCTCGTAATATTGGAAATGTTGTTCCCCCTTATCTCCCTGCAAAGGGCTCAACTCAAGCAGCTATTGAGTATGCAATCAATGCGTTAGATATTCCAAGAGTGATTGTTTTGGGTCATAGTAACTGTGGAGCCTGTGCGCATATGTACCATGAGCCAAAAGATGATGACCCATCTATGCCCCATGTTGAACAGTGGCTTCAATATATTGTACCTGCACGAAGTGCTGCCATGCTGGAGGTTCATGCAAACCCAAAAAGAAATATTTTTGAATTGACCGAAAAACATAATGTAACCGTCTCACTTCAACGGCTAATGGAGTACCCTTATATTCAAGAGAGATTGGTTAAAGATAAGATAAGTCTGGAGGGCTGGTGGTTTGATATTGGAACAGGTAAAGTTGAAGTTTATAACTTTACTACACGCCATTTTGAATCAGTAAACAGTTAAAAATGGTGCAGAATCTGCACCATTTAGCATTAAACCTTTAAAAAACGTTTACTTTTATAGTCATACATCTCTAGGTCTCCTGAACCAATATCATACCACCAACCATGAATACTAATCTCATTCTTCTCTAATGCCTCAACAATATATGGATAGGTCATCAATCGCTGAATTGAGAGAGTAATATTATTCTTTTCAGTTATCTCTGCTCGATTTTTACTTGAGTCATTATAGCACTCCAACATCGCATCATGCTTTGCAGGATAAGCAAAGGTTAACCACTCTTCCACATTTCTAAGCTCAATCTTTTCATCACCCTCTTGATGTTTATGATATAGATGCGCACAAGCACCACAAGCACTATGACCAAGAATTACTAAATCTTTAATTTTTAAAGCATTAACAGCATACTCAATTGCTGCCTGAGTTGCCCCCTTGGTTCGATTATATGGAGGCACAATATTTCCAATATTACGAGCAATAAACAGCTCTCCTGGCTTTGCTGAAAGCAGTTTTGTTGGAGCAACTCGGCTGTCACTACAGGTAATAATCATGGTGTGTGGTTTCTGTCCCATTGCCAACTCATCAAAAAGCTTTTTATTGTTTTTAAAGTACTCTTTTCTAAACTTCTTATAGCCTTCGAAATGTGTTAAATTCATAACTTCCCTTTATATATAAAATATATATAAATTATACAGAGATTATTTTCTATTGGCTGTTAAAAGAAGTAAAAATATTTTAAGATGTTTCTTAATGATACCCAATGTTTCAAAAAGATTTTAAAAATTAATAAATAACATCTTTATCCTCAAGAGTTGATGGAAATCAAATTAAATTACTTAAAATAATAATAGTATTAACTAGAGGTAATAGAGGTGGATATTAAAAGAGCTATAGCAGAATTAAACTTTTTTTCTAACTTAAGTGAACCCCTAAAAGAGATACTCTACTCCATCTCTTCTATCAAAAGTTATCCTGCTGATTATCTGTTACAGTATGAAAATAGTCACAACAATCAACTGCTCTTTCTTATCAAAGGATTGGCAAAAGCCTATAAAATAGATAAATATGACAATGAAATTTTTCTCTATCACATTCATCCCAGTCATCTTATTTCAGAAATCTCTACACTCAGTGATAAACAACTAATATCCTACTCTAATACCCTCTTTTTAGAAGAATCTGAACTCTTAACCATAGATTACTATGCCTTTAAAACGCACTTTCTCGACCAAGGTCTTCTCTGTATGGAGTTAAGCAGTGAAATTATTCGTCAATCGAAGCTTTTACAAGATTTGGTCAATCGAGAGTTTATCTTCGATTCGGTAGCAAAAGTAGCGATGATGATTGATTCTGATTTAAAGATTTTTAACAGATTAAAGCGTTATGATGTCTCACTTATGCTTCATATTCAACCCTCAACCCTCTCTAGAGTTTTAAAACGTTTAAGACATAAAGAGATTATAGATATTGACCACGGAGAGGTAAAAATATTACAAAAAGAGGCATTAAAGAGGATATATAAAGGTTTGGTTTATGAATAAAATAAAAATTGTGGCACTAGTTATCCTAATAATCTCTCTTCTTTTAGCATTCTTTTCCGTAGATATTGCACATAAAAACAGAACAGATATTGGTAAATTAAACAGTTATGCAGGTCAAAAAACTTTAATAGAAGATATTTCAAAAGCCATCTTCTACAGTTACAAAAATGGAAAATTAGAACCTAAAGTAATTAAAGATTTAAAGAAAATTAACTCCACCTCTTTTAACCAAAAAGAGTTTAATGATTTTATCCATGATGTAGAGATGTTTATAAAACAACAGAGGGTTACCACGACCTATAATTCAATTATCACAGCCAAGTTGGTTAACCATATTTATCATAAAAATGTACTCTTAATTCGTGCCTTAAACAGACAGATTCAGACCCAACAGAGGCAAATCCATACAGAGATAAACTACTATAAAAAATTACAGTCAGGACTCTTTTTTATTTTAATAATATTGCTCTTTTATCTCTTTACTCAACTCCATTTTCTTATTGATTTTATACAAGAATTCTCTAAGACTTCAAAAAAGATTATAAACAATAAAAGTATAAAAGGTATCTCTCCTATTCGAGTAAACAGAAGCTCTTCTGCCATAAATGAGGCAACCAAGAGTTATAATCATATGGTAGAAAAGATGAATCTATCTATTGATAAATCAATACAAAATATGGAGAAGAGTATTCAATCACTCGAAGAGGTTGCCCTGAATATTGAAATTTTTCTAGAACTCCTATCAACAATGAATCCCAAAGAGTCAGATGATTTTTTTAAAAAAGAGGATGCCGTTATTGATTCCCTTGATACGCTCATTCATTTACAAAAAAGAGTTAAAAATTTAAAAGAAGAACTCAAAAAATTAATTTAAAAAATTATAATTTGACCTGAGTCAAACCATAAATGTTACAAATCTACTATCATATTCTTTATTGTTATAGTTCTCTATGCAATTTAAAAAAATTAAGGAAAAAATATGATTAGAGCATTTAGTAAGCTCTCTTCTCTTCTTTTAGGAACAACTCTGGCTGTTAGTGTGGCAACAGCAGGTAGTGGTGAACTCGAAAAGATTATGAAGAAGCGGGGATTAACTGAAAATGATGTGATTCGTGCAGCCAAAACCTATCTTCCAACAGGTGGACGAGATGAATTTATGGTATTTAGTTCGGGTGGACAGAGTGGACAGATTTTAGTTTACGGCGTACCATCTATGAAAATTTTAAAATATGTTGCAGTATTTACACCAGAACCGTGGCAAGGATATGGATTTGATGAGGATTCAAAAGCCGTTTTACGTCAAGGTAATGTAAGAGGACGAGAACTCAATTGGGGTGATACCCACCACCCAGCACTCTCTGAAAAAGATGGTAAATATGATGGTAAGTGGTTGGCAATCAATGACAAAGCGAATCCAAGAATTGCCATTATTGACCTTGCAGACTTCGAGACAAAGCAGATTGTAGTTAACCCTATTTTTAAATCGGCTCATGGTGGGGCATTCTTTACACAAAATTCAGATTATATTATTGAAGCGTGTCAATACGCTGCTCCTTACGACAACAACTACCACCCAATCGAAGAGTATAAAGAGACTTATCGTGGTGGGGTTACCATGTGGAAATTTAACCATAGTAAAGGGAGAATTGAACAAAATGCTTCATTTACAATCGAAATGCCTCCATATATGCAAGATTTAAGTGATGCTGGTAAAAATGCAAGTGACGGTTGGGCATTTACAAACTCATTTAACACCGAGATGTATACAGGTGGAATCGAAGTTGGAATGCCACCAAACGAAGCTGGTATGAGTAGAAATGACACCGACTTCTTACATGTATATAACTGGAAAAAATTAGCTGAACTTGCAAAAGATGACAAGAATGTAAAAGTTGTTAATGGCATGCGAATTGTTCCTATGGATGTTGCTGTTAAAAATGACTGTTTCTTCTTAATTCCAGAGCCAAAATCTCCTCATGGTGTTGATGTATCTCCTGATGGAGAGTATATTACAGTTTGTGGTAAACTCGATACCCACGCTTCTGTTTATAAATGGAGTAAGATTAAAAAGTTGATTGCCGATAAAAAATATGCAGGAAAAGACCCGTATGGTGTTCCAATTCTTGATATGAAATCTGCACTTCACGGTCAAGTAGAGCTGGGTCTTGGACCATTGCATAACCAGTACTCAAATGTAGATGGAGAGATTTATACTTCACTTTACGTTGATAGTCAGATTGTAAAGTGGAACTACAAAGATTTAAAAGTTCTTGACAAAGAGAATGTACACTACAACGTAGGTCACCTTTGTGGAATGGAAGGTAAATCTGCTGACCCTCAAGGTAAGTATATTATCTCGTTGAACAAATTAGCAATTGATAGATTCCAAAATGTTGGACCACTGCACCCACAAAACCACCAATTAATTGATATTAGTGGTAAGACTATGGATTTACTTTATGATATGCCTCTTCCATTAGGAGAGCCACACCAAGCTGTTGCCATTCGCGTTGAAAAGCTTCATCCTCATGTACGTTACCCTATGGGAACAAACACAAAAACAGGTAAAGTTCACAAAGGTAAAACTCTGGCAGGTCAAGAGCGAATAGAGCGTGATGGAAACAAAGTTACAGTTTATGCCACACTCGTTCGCTCACACATCAACCCAGAAAGAATCACAGTTAACAAAGGCGATGAGGTTACCATTCACATGACCAATCTTGAAAGAGCGCAAGATGAAACTCATGGATTTACAGTTGACCATTACGACGTTCACGCATCACTTGAACCAGGTGAAACATCAACCATTAAATTCACAGCAGATATTGAAGGGGTATTCCCATACTACTGTACAGAATTCTGTTCTGCACTTCACTTAGAGATGATGGGTTACCTTATGGTTAAAGACCCGAACAAAAAGTATGTTTCGGCTCAAAAACTTAAAATGAAAACTATGTCTCCAGAGCAACTAAAAGCTGAATATGAGAAAACTGTTGCTGTAAATGATGCAACTGACGCTGTTATTCAATCTGTTGTTAAGTTCCTAAAAGAGAACCA
>Ga0256843_1001674_pt1 | contig 17147 bp, 15 predicted proteins | sample AlvinellametaG_FD_191572 | JGI IMG/M metagenome (GOLD analysis project Ga0256843, IMG submission 191572) | Pompeii worm associated microbial communities from hydrothermal vent at the East Pacific Rise, Pacific Ocean - Alvinella | ecosystem: Host-associated > Annelida > Integument > Unclassified ... | reverse complement strand
GATGCTGATGTAATGGTGCTTGCAGATTATGCCATTAAAGTAGAGAATCACTACTCGAACAAGGCTGGTTTTCATAAGCCTATGGATATGGAGTGGGCAAAAGATGGGCTCGATGGGCATCTCTATATGGTTCAAGCTCGTCCAGAGACCGTTGAGTCTCAGAAAAAAGGTTCTATCTTAGAGATTTATCATCTTAAAGAGAGATCAAAACTCTTAGTAGAAGGTAGAGCAGTCGGTACAAAAATAGGTGAAGGAAGAGTTCACTATATAAAAGATACCTCAGAACTTAAGAATTTTCAAGCAGGCGAGGTCTTAGTAGCTGATACGACGACACCGGATTGGGAACCGGTTATGAAAAAAGCGGCAGCGATTGTAACAAATAAGGGTGGACGAACCTGTCATGCTGCTATTGTAAGTCGTGAGCTTGGGATTCCTGCTGTTGTTGGTGCAGTGAACGCAACAGAAGTTTTACAAAATGGCCAAGAGGTTACAGTGAGCTGTGCTGAGGGTGAGAATGGTCATGTTTATGAGGGAAAACTCAAATATGAGATACAAAAAGTTGATTTAAGTAGTTTAGGTAAGACAAAAACCGAGCTGATGATGAACCTTGGTAATCCTGATGAAGCCTTCTCTCTCGCCTCTTTACCGGTAGATGGTATAGGTCTTGCAAGAATGGAGTTTATTATCAACACTTACATTAAAGCCCACCCTATGGCACTTATTCACCCACAAAAAGTAGATGACTCAACACGAAAAAAACTTGCTCAATTGAGTGAAGCATACAGTGATATGGAGGAGTTTTTTGTAAAGACACTCTCCGAAGGAGTTGCAACCATTGCCTCTAGTGTCTATCCAAAACCCTGTGTTGTCCGTATGAGCGACTTTAAATCAAATGAGTATGCATCTCTTTTAGGGGGCGAGTTCTTTGAGCCAAAAGAGGATAACCCTATGATAGGTTTTCGTGGTGCAGCGCGATATACACATCCTGCTTATGAAGAGGGATTTGCCCTAGAGTGCAAGGCTATGAAGCGTGTAAGAGAGGAGATGGGATTTGCGAATGTCATACTGATGATACCTTTTTGCAGACGTGTTGATGAGGGTAAAAAAGTGATAGAGACAATGGCTAAATATGGTCTGCGTCGAGGTGAGAATGGACTTAAAATCTATGTAATGTGTGAGATACCAAACAATGTTATACAGATAGATGCTTTTAGTGAGGTCTTTGACGGTTTTAGTATCGGTAGTAATGATTTGACTCAGCTTACCCTTGGAGTTGACCGTGACAGTGAGATAGTCGCTTTTGATTATGATGAGCGAGATGAGGGTGTCAAGCAGATGATAAAAATGGCTGTAGAGGGTGCAAAACGCAATAATCGACACAGTGGCATCTGTGGGCAGGCACCATCTGATTACCCTGAAATGGCAGAGTATTTGGTGCGACTCGGTGTTGATTCAATGAGCTTAAATCCTGATAGTGTTTTAAAAACAAAACAGAATATCTATGCGCTCGAACAGCAATTAAAAGGCTAAGTTATGAAAGACTTTCAAAAAGATTTTTTAGATAATCATAATATTGAAAAAGATGTCTGGCGAATGTTTAAGGTCATTAGTGACTTTACAGATGCTTTTGATGAGTTAGAGAACATTCCTCCTGCTGTAAGTATCTTTGGGAGTGCGCGCATAGATGAGACAAACAGATACTATCAAAAAGCCCTGCAAATCTCTCAAAAGCTCTCAAAAAAAGGCTTTGCTATCATCACCGGCGGTGGCGGAGGTATTATGGAGGCTGGAAACCGTGGAGCTGATATCTCAATAGGTCTTAATATCAAACTCCCCCATGAACAACACACCAACCCCTATGTAAAGACAGAGCTAAAGTTTGACTACTTCTTTACACGTAAGGTTACCTTTTTAAAATACTCTGTAGCTACGGTAATAATGCCGGGTGGTTTTGGCACACTGGATGAACTTAGTGAGATTCTCACACTGGTACAGACAAAAAAGATGTCAGCCATTCCTATTGTCTTTTACGGAAAAGAGTTCTTTGCTCCCTTGCTAGAGTTTTATAAAAATATGCAAAAAGAGAAGATGATAGCCGAGGAGGACTTTTCTCTTTTTATGGTGAGTGATGATGTTGATGAGATTGTTGATTATATAGATAAAAACTCGCAAGTAGTTTTTGATGTAAAAGGATAGAGGATGAAATATAATATTCCCGCAGATGTTCCTAAAAGTAAGGAGTCACTCTATAAAAGAAATTTAAAAGAGGTGACAAACGGCACAAACCATTTAATGCTTTTTGCCGGTGACCAAAAAGTAGAACATCTCAATAATGATTTTTTTGGAGAGGGTATTGCTAAAGAGGACAACTCTCCTGAGCATATGTTCAAGATTGCCTCTCAAGCAAAGATTGGTGTTTTTGCAACACAATTTGGACTAATTTCACGTTATGGACGCAAGTATAAAGAGATACCCTATCTCGTAAAGTTAAACTCCAAAACTAATCTTGTTCCTTATGAAAAACAGGATCCTTACTCCGAAGCATGGCTTAGTGTAGGGGATGTTGTTAATTTTCAAAAAGAGAGTGGTATTAACATTAAAGGTGTGGGGTATACCCTCTATCTTGGAGGTAAGCATGAACACTCGATGCTCTCTCAAGCAGCAAAAATAGTTCATGAAGCACATAAAAATGGGTTATTAGCAGTGTTATGGATATACCCTAAAGGAAATTTTGTTCAAAATGAGCATGATGGACATTTAATTGCCGGTGCTGCAGGTGTTGGTGTCGCTTTGGGAGCTGATTTTATTAAGTTGAAAGTTCCATATAAGAAAAAAGAGAAACTCGATATTAAAGGGCTCAAAGAGGTCACTATGGCAGCAGGAGAGAGTGGAGTCTTGTGTGAAGGTGGTGCAAAAAGAGATGCAAAAGAGTTTCTCGAAGAGTTGTATCAACAGATACATGTCGGTGGTGCAAGAGGTAATGGAACAGGACGAAATATTCATCAAAGAGGTCTCAAAGAGGCAGTCAAGATGGCAAATGCAATTTATGCCATTACATCTGAAAATGCTTCTTTAAAAGAGGCACTAAAAATATTAAAGTAGGTGAAGGAAATGAATACGCATTATGATTTAATAGTAATTGGTGCAGGTCCCGCTGGTACTCCGGCTGCTATGGCTGCCGCACAATTTGGAAAAAAAGTACTCCTTGTCGATAGACGTGAAGCTCCAGGTGGAGAGTGTCTTTTTGAGGGGTGTATCCCATCAAAAGTACTGGAAAATGCTGCCAATGCATACTACGATGTTGTTACTTCTAAAAAGTTTCATATTGAAATGGATTCTGTTTCGCAAATTCACTGGGAGGATGTTTTAAAAGATAAAGATGAGATTATTAAACATCGTTCTATGGGTGCTATGAAACAGATTGAGATGTTAAAAACGCTCACATACAAACAGGGAAGTGTCAATTTCGTAGATACACATACTCTTAGAGTAAATGGTGAACTTTTTGATTTTGATAAAGCACTGATTGCGACAGGTGCCAAGACAGCGATTCCTCCAATTCAAGGGAGTGGAGTAGAGAGGGTTTGGACAAATAGAGATGTCTTTTTTGAAGAAAAACTCCCTAGTGAGATTCTCTTTATTGGTGCGGGTGCTATTAGTTGTGAACTCGCACAAATGTTTAATAAGCTAGGTGTTAAGACACATATACTAGAGCGAAGTGAGCGGATATTAAAACATATTCCTAAAGATGGGGCAATGCTTGTACAAAAGAGAATGATCTCAAGTGGTATTGAACTCGATTTTAATGTGAACTTAGAGCGTATAGAGTATGAAAACGGCACTTTTGAAGTAACCTATACTAAAGAGGGATTGACGCATAAACTAGAGTATGAGAATGTTCTTATGGCTACGGGAAGAGTTGCTAATGTAGATGCCTTAGAACTTGAAAATGCAAAGGTAGAGTATGATAAACATGGTGTTGTAGTAAATGAGAGACTCCAATCATCACAAAGTCATATCTATGCATGCGGAGATGTAATTAATGCTCCAAAATTTGCACATACTGCCAGCTATGAGGCGGGTGTTGTTGTACATAATATGTTCGCACCATCACCACATGTAGTTAATTATGAGAAGAATTCCTGGGTACTCTTTAGTGATCCGCAAGTCGCTATTGTTGGTATTGATGAGGTGCGTGCACAAGAAAAAGAGATAGATATAGCTATTGAGGTATATAACTACGCACAAGATGCACGTGCTCAACTCGATAAGAATACAGAAGGATTTTTAAAGTTTATTATAGATACAAAAACGAAAGCGATTATCGGTATTGAGATTGTACATGCTGATGCAGCTTCGCTGATAGGTGAGGCGTCTCTTATTGTGGCTAATGAGATGAGTGCTATGGATGTGATGAAAGCTATTCATCCGCATCCAACACTCACAGAGGGTTTCTCAAAACTTGCACAACAGATATTTTTTAAGAGTATGATGCAGAGAAGCAGAGGATAAAACAATGAAAAAACGTGTAGCAATAAACGGTCTCGGCCGTATAGGAAACCAAGTTTTAAGACACTACATCCATAAGCTTCCAAAAAATTATGAAATTGTTGCGGTTAATAGTTCAAGTGTTGAAGATGCGGCATATTTGTTAAAGTATGATTCTGTACACGCAAAAGCAGATTTTGAGATTCAAACAAGAGAGAATATGCTTGTAATAGATGGGCATGAAATTACTGTTGTGAGTAGTCACAATGCTTTAGAACTACCCTGGAGAGAGTTGAAAATTGATATAGTTTTGGAGTGTAGCGGACACTATACAGATGGTCTGCTTGCAAAACAGCATATTGAAGCGGGTGCAAAAAAAGTACTTATATCTGCACCGGGAAAAAATATTGATTTGACTATTGTCAAGGGTGTGAATGAAAAAGAGTATGATAATAAGAAGCATCACATTATCTCAAATGCTTCTTGTACAACCAACTCTTTAGCTCCAGTTATGAAGATTTTAGAAGAGAAGTTCGGTGTTATCAACGCTATGATAACAACAACACATGCCTATACATCTTCACAGGTAACCGTAGACAAGCGTGCGAAAAAACGCCGACGTGGTCGTGCAGCAGCTATAAATATCATTCCGACAACAACAGGTGCGGCTATTGCAACGGTAGAGGTTATCCCTGCTCTTAAAGGAAAAATGGAGGCGATGGCTCTTCGTGTTCCTGTACCAGATGGTGCTATTACAGAGATTGTAGCTCTTGTAGATACAAAGGTAAGTATTGAGAGTATAAATAGCATTTTTAAAGATGCATCCGAGAATGAGTTAAGAAATATTTTAGAATTCACAAAAGAGGAGATTGTCTCTTCAGATATAATAGGTAATCGTCATTCATGTATTGTAGATGGACTCTCTACATCAGTAGTTGGAGAAAATATGCTCAAAATGATGGTTTGGTATGATAATGAGTATGGGTACTCTCAAAGACTTTTAGAGGTCGCTGATTATATAGCCGCAGAACTATAGAGTATAGTTCTTAAGAATAATGGATTTTTATTATGCAAGAACAAAATAGTAATCTAGATAATTTAAAAGGTTTAAGCCAAGAAGAGGTACAAGAGCGACTTGATAAGTATGGCTTAAATGAGATAGATGAGAAAGAGGAGGGGTGGTTTCATCGTCTTTTTCGTAGATTCTGGGGTCCGATTCCCTGGATGATAGAAGTGGCGGCTATTCTCTCGGCTATTGCACAAAGATGGGAAGATTTTTCTGTTATTTTATTTATGCTCTTTGTGAATGCTTTTGTAGATTTTTACCAGGAGTCCAAAGCCTTAAGTGCTATTGCAGTATTGAAGAAAAAACTTGCACGAAAAGCTTTGGTGTTACGTGATGGTGAGTGGAAGAGTATTGATGCAAAAGAGATAGTTCCTGATGATATTATAAAGATTAAAATAGGGGATGTTGTACCGGCTGATTGTACTTTACTTGGAGGAGGAGACTTTTTACAGGTTGATCAATCTGCTTTGACAGGAGAGTCTCTTCCTGTAAATAAACAAGCAGGTGAAGATCTCTATGCCAATGCCATAATCAAACAAGGAGAGATGCTCGCTCGTGTAAATGCAACAGGGCTCAATACCTACTTTGGTAAAACAGTGGGACTGGTTGCAAAAGCACAAAAGGAGCAAAAGGGGCATTTCCAAACCATGGTCATCAAGGTAGGTGACTTTTTAATTATCATGACCATCTTTCTTATCGCTATTATTATTTGGCATGGGGTAAAGAGTGGTGAACCGATTTTAGACCTTCTTATATTTTCACTTATTTTGACTATCTCTGCCATTCCTGTAGCTATGCCTGCTGTTCTTACTGTAACGATGGCATTAGGCGCACGGGTTCTTGCAACAAAAGAGGCTATTGTTACAAAACTCTCAGCTATAGAAGAGGCAGCTGGAATGGATATTTTATGTTCTGATAAAACAGGAACATTGACACAAAATATTATGAGTCTGGCACAACCCTATCTTGTAGGTAATTACACAGAAGAGGAGCTGATGCTTTATGGTGCCTATGCAAGTAAAAAAGAGAATGAAGACCCTATTGAAAAGCCAATATTTGACTACTTAGAGGAGCATAAACTACTCTCTAAATTCTCCCAAAAAAAGATGAAAAAATTTATACCTTTTGACCCTGTACATAAGAAGACAGAGGGAATATTTGAAGATGACACCATCTATACAAAAGGTGCTCCACAGATAATTATTGAGCTGTGCGAAGAGAGTGAGTTTGATAGAGAAGATGCCTATAAACATGTAGAAGCCTTTGCAAATAAAGGCTTTAGAACTCTTGGTGTTGCTTATAAAAAAGAGGGTGAAGATAAGTATCATTTTGTGGGACTCATTGCACTCTTTGATCCACCAAGAGAGGACTCAAAAGAGGCTATACTCGAGGCTAATGCAAAGGGTGTGACGGTAAAAATGGTTACAGGCGATAATATCTCTGTAGCTAAGTACATAGCAAATCTTTTAGATATCGGAGATGATATAGAGGATGTAAAAGAGCTCAAAGGTCAGGGGACAAAAGAGTATATCTATCTTAGTAAAATTCTCTCTTACTCTATTTTAAAAACCATTAAAGAGGATATCTCCAAAGAGGAGCTTCAAAAAGAGGTTGATAGTGTTGTCAAAGAGGTGCAAAAAGAGCTCGATTACAAACCGCTTGAAGATGGATGGGTAAAAAAACATGAATCAGATATCATTAAAATCATAGAAAATGCAAATGGTTTTGCACAGGTTTTTCCTGAAGACAAATACTATATAGTCGATAAACTTCAAAAAGCTGACCATATAGTAGGGATGACAGGTGATGGTGTTAATGATGCACCTGCCCTTAAAAAAGCCGATTGTGGTATTGCTGTAAGTGGTGCAACAGATGCTGCGCGTGCTGCTGCAGATATTGTTCTTATGGCACCAGGACTTCGTGTAATCGTCGATGCTATAGAGCAGGCTCGTATAGTCTTTGAGCGTATGAAGAGCTATGTTGTTTACCGTATAGCTGAGACTATAAGAATTTTAATCTTTATGACACTCTCTATTGTTGTCTTTGATTTTTATCCTATTACTGCCATTATGATTATACTGTTAGCACTCTTAAATGATATTCCTATTATGACCATAGCATATGATAATACAAAAGTAGAAGAGAAACCTGTACGCTGGGATATGAAAGCTGTTTTTGTACTCTCGTCATGGTTGGGTGTCGCTGGGGTGCTTAGCTCATTTACTATCTTTTATATTGTAATGATCTATCTCAAATCACATCCAGATACAGCAATCTATCTTCCGGAAGTTCCCTCTTGGGTTGATATGCATGATGATAAATCCTTTTTGGGGTTTGTGCAGACACTCTTCTTTGTGAAGCTGATCATTGCAGGGCACTATACAATCTTTAACACAAGGGTAGCAGACTGGTTTTTTAAAAAACCTTACCCATCATGGCCACTCTTTGGTGCTTCTTTTATAACAGCCCTTATTGGAACGGCTATAGGGCTTTACAGTTTTGGATTGATGACGCAAATCAACTGGCAATGGGCTCTCTTTTTATGGGGATATGTTACAGTATGGTTTATATTTAATGATATGGTGAAAATAGGTGTAATAAAATATTATAAAAAAAGATATGGAGAAGAGGCTTTGTAATGAGTGTAAATATTGATTTGGTACACTTTTTAGTTGTTAGCGTTTTTAGTTTTTTAATAGGGCTAGAGGTACGCTCCTATAGAGACCAAGTCATGGATTTACAAAAAGAGAGTTACTTTTTTGGAGATATTCGAACCTTTAGTTTTGTAGGAATTTTGGGCTATATTCTCTTTAAAATCGATACAAGCCTAAATGAACTGCTTTATATTGCCGGCTTTCTTGCTATAACAATCTTATATGCGATTTTATATACAAAAAATTTACAAGAGAACAGACGCAGTATTTTACTTTTTATTGTAATGCTTCTTGTTTACAGTTTTGGAGCATTGATTCAAAAAGAGCCTCTATGGATGACAGCACTGCTCTATGTAGCTATCGTATTTATTTTAAACTCGAACAGAGGTGTTGATAAGTTTGTAAAAGATATAAATATATCAGAGTTTGAGACTCTGGGTAAAATGGTTCTTCTCTCAGCTGTTATACTGCCTCTACTCCCAGATACAAAAAGTATTCCCTATATTCCACTCTCTCCTTTTAAAATTTGGCTTGCAGTTGTTGTCATATCTGCCATTAGTTATAGTGGTTATATTTTGCAGAAGTATTTTTTCCCATCAAAGGGGTATTATCTCACCGGTATCTTTGGAGGTTCATACTCCTCAACGGCTACAACAGTAGTTTTAGCCCGAAAAGCGAAAAAAGCAAAGGGCTTGAGTGTTATTGATGCGGCTATAATTTCAGCAACTTCTGTGATGTATTTGCGTCTTATCGTGATAGCACTTATCTTTAACTTCTCCATTGGAAAGAGACTCCTGCTACCTTTTGCTCTCTTGGCACTTTTTGGTTTTGTAGTCTCATTTTTCTATCTTAAAAATCAAAAAGAGAATAAGGGGCATCCTGATATTGTAGATCAAAACCCTTTAGAGTTAAAAACAGCTTTTTTGTTTGCCGCTCTCTTTGTTGCGATGATAGTCATTACCAACTATGTAACAAATCATTATGGAGAATCAGGATTGGAGATCCTCTCTTTTATTGTTGGTTTTACAGATATAGACCCTTTTATTCTCTCGATATTAACAGGAAAATTTACGATTACCCATACGCAGATTGTAGCTGCTATCATGATAGCAGCAGGGAGTAATAACCTCTTAAAAGCACTCTATGCTTTATGGTTTGGAGGGTATAAATATACTTATAAGTCAGCAACTTGGATAAGCCTGCTTGGTGTGGTAACTATATTTTTGGGACTCTATTATGAAAAATTACTTTAGGAGCTTATGATGGAGATATATTTTGCAATACTTAATTTTACACTCTCAGGTGCGATAGGTTTGATTGGTATTCTTACACTCCGTAAAGTAAGTACTCCTAATGAAGTTCTTTTCGCACTATTACCTCTTCTTTTTGCCCTGCATCAATTTACAGAAGGCTTTGTCTGGTTAGGGGTAGGCGGGCATATGGAAAAACGTGCTTTAGAGCTTGCAGCAGGAATCTTTATATATTATGCACAAGGGTTGCTCCCTTTTTTAGTTCCTCTTGCCGTTTGGCTTATTGAAAAAGTAGCTTGGAGAAGAAGAGTACTTGGCGTTTTAACACTTCTTGGTTTAGCTTTGGCAGTCTATACTATGTATGGTCTCTCTACAGTTCCAAGTAGTGTAACAGTGGTCAATGACACACTCTTTTATAATAACCCCTGGACAGCGAATATATATGATGCCATTATCTATATTATTACGACCTGTGGCTCTTTAATGCTGAGTAGTTCCATCTCCATACAGCTCTTTGGGCTCTTAAACCTTATAGGATTAACACTCATCTATCTATTGCGTCCTTATGGGTTTACCTCTTTATGGTGTCTTTATGCTGCTGCTATCAGTGGACTTCTATATTTTCATTTTGTGGAGCGTCGTATTAAATTTTTACAAGAGATCAAGAGAAAAAAAGAGGAGTTTAGTGCAACACTAGAGCGAGAGTTGAACTCTTTAGATAAAAAAAGATCACTATTTATTAAAAAGGTTGAGGGTCATGAATAAATTACTAGCACAAGATATCTATTATCTTATGGTACTTGGCAGAGCATTTGAGTATGCGGCAAAAGAGAACTATATAAAGGGTAATATTTCCGGTTTTTTACATCTCGATATTGGGCAAGAGGCTTTGAGTGTTGGAGCTATAAAAGCTTTTGAGAAGGGTGATGTCTTTGCAACCTATCGTGAACATATTATGGCTATTGCTAGAGGTTTAGAGCCTAAGGCAGTTATGGCAGAGCTCTTTGGAAAAGCAGATGGTGTGAGTGGTGGTAAAGGTGGGAGTATGCACCTCTTTGAGCCTTCGCGCTTCTTTTATGGAGGGGATGCTATTGTTGGAGGGCATATTCCTAATGCAGTTGGCTGTGCTTATGCACGAGAACTACAGGGGAGTGAAGATGGTGTGATGGTTATCTTTGGTGATGGTGCAACAAATGGGGGTGCATTTTTTGAGTCTTTAAATATAGCCGCAACCCAAAAACTTCCACTTCTGTTTCTTTGTGAAAACAATGAGTATGCAATAGGTACCAATATAAAAAGAGTTGCACCTTTTAGAGAACAGGCGAAAAAAGCAGAGCCCTATATGCTTACATATAGTGTCGATGGTATGGATGCCGAGGCCGTTTACAAAGCAGTAAGTGATGCAAAAAAACAGATACAAGAGGGACATGGGCCTATATTTTTAGAGGCTTTTACCTGTAGATATGAGGGGCACTCTGTGAGTGACTCTAATGCCTATCGCTCTTCGCAAGAGATGGCGCATTGTAAGGCAAAAGATCCTATAGAGCGTCTCAAAAAAGAGCTGGGTGAGAAGTGGATGATTCCAGATAGTGAGATAGAGAGCTTAGAGAGTAAGGCAAAGAGTGCAGTTGATGAGGCAGTTGCTTTTGCACAAGAAGCTGATGAGCCAGAGTTAAGTGCTCTGTATGAACACATTTTTGTAGAGGAGGTGTAAGATGCTCTACCGTGAAGCACTCAATTTGGCACTCGATGAGGTGATGCACTCAGATGATACAGTGGTTACACTTGGTGAGGATGTATCTCTGTATGGCGGAAGTTTTCGTGTGACTGAGGGACTTGTAGAAAAGTATGGACAGAAGAGAGTCATCGATACACCTATAGCAGAGTTAAGTATTGTAGGGAATGCTGTTGGAATGGCTATAGGCGGTTTGCGTCCTGTTGCTGAGATTATGACAGGGAATTTTTCACTCTTAGCCTTTGATCAGATTATCAACCATATGGCGAAACTTCGTTACATGAGTAATGGTAAGATAAAGCTGCCGATGGTTGTTCGTTTTCCACAAGGTGTGAGTCGTCAGTTAGCAGCACAGCATAGTGAGAGCTATGAGCAGATGTTAGCAGCAGTCCCTGGAGTTAAAGTTCTCAGTGTAAATGATGTAAATTATGCCTATCATGCTTTAAAGTATGCAGTTCTCTCAGATGACCCCTTTGTTTTTATTGAGCATGAACTTCTTTATAATAAAAAAGGGGAGGTTAATTTTTCGCAAAAACTAGATCCTTTTAAGGCACGCGTTGTAAAAGAGGGTAAAGATATAACCATAGTGAGTTATCTTAAAATGGTAGATGAGGTGATGTTAGCAGTTGCGGAGATAGAGGAGGCGCTTGGATGCTCTTGTGAAGTTATAGATTTATGCTCACTCAACCCTATAGATTATGAGAGTCTCAGAGCTTCCCTTTTAAAAACATCCCGTCTGGTCATGGTTGAAGAGGATCATAAAACGGGTGGATATGGTTCACAGATTATTGCATGGGCAGCTGAAGAGATGTTTTATGCACTAGATGCTCCGCCACTTCGTTTAGCAGGAGCTGATGTACCTATTCCTTATAACAGAAGGCTTGAACTCTCCAGCATACCGACAAAAGAGTCTATACTCCAAGATATAGTAGCGTGGGGTAAGAAAAACGATGTATGAGATAGTAATGCCCCAACTCTCGGACTCTATGGATGAGGGAAAATTAATTGCTTGGAAAGTAGCTGTTGGTGAGCATGTAAAGAGTGGTGATGTGATTGCTGAGGTTGAGAGTGATAAGGCGATAATGGAGCTGCAAACTTTTAAAGATGGTGTCGTTACACAACTGCTGCTTCAAGAGGGTGATGAAGCGGAAGTCGGCTCTGTTATCGCTCGTATAGATACCAATGCAAAAGAGAGCAGTGTAGTTAGAGAAGATGAACTGCAGAGTAAGCCTAAAAAAGATATAGAACAAAAGCCAAAAGAGCAAGTAAAGACTCTCAAAAAAGAGGAATTAGAGCCTCAAAAAAAAGTAGAGCATATAGAAAAAGAGCTCTCTAGCGGCATCTCTCCAAAGGCAAGAGCTAAGGCTAGCGAGTATGGCTTAGATGTGAAAGCCTTGATGCAAAAATCTCAAAAGAGTGTTGTGCATGTAGAGGATGTACAGAGATATCTTAATGAGAGATATTTTACACCAAAGGCTTTAAAACTTCTGCACAAGTATCATCTTCAAACGTCACTATTTAAACTTGATCATAAAGTGGATGAAGCAGAGGTACAAAAGTATATAAATGAGCATGAAATTCCACTGCCACAACTACTCTCAGCTATGCAAAAAGCGATAGTAGCCAATGTAACAGCTTCAGCAAAAAAACCGATTTTTCATATATATGACTCTCTGGATGCAAAACTCTTTGAGCAGCATAAAGAACAGAGTATAACAGTATGGCTTCTTAAAATTTTTGCAAAAGTGATGATGGAGCATGAATCATTTCGCTCACTCTTTGATAATGAGACGATAAGTGTCTATCCAAATGCTTCAATTTCACTGGCAGTTGCAGATAAAAAAGATCTCTATATGCCTGTTGTTAAAGATATTAACAAGCTGGATTTAGATGCCATAGCAAAAGAGTTGGAAGCTTTTAAGACAAAACTTAAAAGTAGAAGCTTCAAGGCAGAGGATATGCAAGGAGGTACTTTTGGAATCTCAAATCTTGGCATGTTAGGGATAGAGCGCTTTGATGCGATGATAAATAAAAATGAGAGCGCGATTGTAACAATTGGAGCCATAAAAAAGGGAAAAATTGCCATAACACTCACAGCTGATCATAGAGTCATTAACGGGTATGAGGCGGCTCTTTTTATCAATGATGTAAAAAAAGAGGCGCAAAATCCTCTTAATTTCAAGGAATAAAAATGTATGACATAATCTATATAGGAGGTGGACTAAACTATGCCGGTGCAATTGTTGCAGCCAAAAACGGCAAGAGAGTTGCACTTATTGAGAGAGATTTAAAACAGCTTGGAGGTGTCTGCCTGCATAAGGGTTGTATCCCATCAAAGATGTTTTTACACTATGCTTCACTTGTTTATGAGAGCCATAGTGAAATTTTAGAGGGGGAACTAAAACTCTCACAAGCGAAGCTGCTAGAGAAAAAAGAGAAACTTCTGGCACATGTTACAGAGATTGTAACAAAGCAGTGTGAACATTTTGAGTTGATTGAGGGAGATGCTAAAGTTATTGCACCACATAAGGTGAGCGTAAATGAGAGAATAATTGAGGGTGAGTACATTGTTATTGGTACAGGCTCTTCGCCTCTTATTCCGGAAGGCATTGAGTATAACAAAAAAGATATCATAACAAGTGATGAGGTCTTGATGCTTCAAAGTTTGCCTAAGAAGATAGCTATTTACGGAGTGGGTGCTATAGGGTTGGAGATGGCAAGCTTTTTTGCTACAAGTGGTGTGGAAGTTACACTTATAAATCGGGATGAGCAAATTTTACCAAAGGCACACCCTCAGATACAAAAAGGCATTATAGAACAGCTAGAAAGAGTGGGTGTAAAGATTTTATCAAAGCATCCTGTTACTTCTGCAAAGAGTACAAAAAGAGGTGTTCATGTAGTGTTTGAGAGTGGAGAAAGTAATTATGTACCTATGTTGTTGGTTGCTACTTCAAGAAGGGCAAACACAGAGGTCGTCGCATGTGATGCAATCGAGATACAAAAAGGGATAGTAACAGATGCTTTTTTTGAGACAACGCTGGCAAATCATTATGCAATAGGTGATTGTAATGCAAAATTGCAACTTGCACATGCAGCAAGAGCTGAGGTCTTAAATGTAACAGAGTGGATTTTGGGGAGAAATCCTCGAACAATCAATCTTGAGGATGTAGTGAAGTTTATTCATACACTACCTATGAGTTATGCGAGTATTGGAAAGAGTAAGCATATGTTAGAGAGCGAAGGTATCACTTTTAGGCAGAGTGTTGTTGGACTCAACCAATTTACTTACTCTGTCTATAACCATGCCAATCACGGTGTTATGATAAGCTATGTTGATAGTGAAGATTTTATAGTAGGTGCTGAGATTTTAGCTCCAAATGCAGAGGAGTTAATAGCTACAGTGGCGATGAGTTTAGCAGGGGAGATGGATGTGAATATGGCACAAAAAACAGTCTTGGGACACCCAACATTTAGTGAAGCTCTAGAGAGAACATTTTATAAGTTATGATAGTTCACAACTGGGAAGTAATAGAGTACAAACAAGCAAGAGAGCGGATGCAAGAGGTACACACTATGGCTTGCAGAGATGGAGAGAATCATCTTATTCTCTGTTCCCATCCAACACTCTTTACTATAGGAAGCGATACAAAAGAGTCCTTTGATGTTCCAACACACCAAACAGATAGGGGCGGTTCTATTACATGCCACTCAGCAGGACAAAATATATTTTATTTCTGTTTTGATGCCAAACAACCTGCACTATTTTATAAAAAAGTTCTTGAATCTTTTGAGAGTTTTTTTCTAAAATATTTAGCAGATGTTCATTACAAAAAAGCACAACCGGGATTTTATATACAAAACCGAAAAATTGCCTCTTTAGGTTTTCGTTATGAGCAAGGAGTCTCTTTACATGGAGTGGCTCTTAATGTCGATGTAGATCTGGCACTCCATTCAAAAGTTCCACCTTGTAATTTAGAGGGAATCATTCCTACATCACTGCATAATGAGGGTTTGCATATAAGTCAAAAGAGCGTAAATGAGGCTATGGTAGAAGCTATTAGGGAGAGTTTTAATGAGTCTCTTTAAGCCAAAAGTAAAAGCACCGAACCCAGATTTTTTACAGCATATGAATACCATTTTAGAGAAAAACTCTCTTACAACAGTGTGTGAAGCAGCGGCTTGTCCAAATAGGGCTGAGTGTTATGCACGAGGGAGTGCAACATTTATGATACTTGGAAACAGATGTACACGAAAGTGTACTTTTTGCAATGTAGAGACAGGCAGTGGTGAAGTGGTTGATGAGAGTGAAGCGCAAAGAGTTGCCAATGCAGTTGCGGAACTCGCCCTTGAGTATGTTGTGATAACCTCTGTCGATAGAGATGATTTAGCCGATTATGGAGCAGCTCATTTCAAGCGCTGTGTTGAGACTATAAAAAGAGTAAATCCACACATAAAAATAGAACTTTTAACACCTGATTTTAAATATGACAAATCCTCTTTAGAGTTGATAATTGAGAGTGATGTCTATAAGCTTGCCCACAATCAAGAGACAGTACGCTCTTTGAGTAAAAGTGTAAGACCACAGAGTGATTATGGTCGTTCATTAAAGGTTTTGGAGTACTATGTGAAGCATTCAAATGTAGGTGTGAAATCTTCACTGATGGTAGGTCTTGGAGAGAGTGAGAGCGAGCTAAAAGAGAGTATGCATGACCTTTTGGATGTGGGGGTGAGTGAACTAACACTAGGGCAGTATCTGCAGCCAACGCCAAAACACCATAGAGTAGAGAAATACTATAGCGCAGAGTTCTTTGAAGATATAAAAGAAGAGGCATACTCTATGGGTTTTAAAGCTGTAGCTGCTGGAGTACTTGTTCGGAGTTCATACTTTGCAGAAAAATTGGGAGAGAATGATGAGAGAAGCTAGATTAATATTGGTACGTCACGGTGAGAGTCTTTATAACAAACAAAACCTCTTTACGGGCTGGAGTGATGTAGAGCTGAGTGAACATGGTAAAGAGGAGGCAAGAGAGGTTGGAAAGCTTTTGTCTTATCATAAGCTCTATCCCGATATCTGTTATACATCATGGTTAAAACGTGCCATACATACGGCACAGCTTGCTTTGAGTGAGTTAGAGTGGGAACATATAGATGTAAAACGCTCCTATAGACTCAATGAACGCCACTACGGGGCGTGGCAGGGTAAAAATAAAGATATGATAAAACAGGAGTATACCAAGGAGGAGTTTTTAGCAGTAAGGCGTGGTTATGATACACCACCGCCATCACTTGATGAGAGTGATGAGAGAGTGCCTTGGAGAGAGAAAAAATATGCGAAGATACCCAAAGAACTTCTCCCTCGGAGTGAATCTTTAAAAGATACAAAACAGAGGGTCGAAGAGTACTATAAGATGGAGATAGAGTCACAACTCAAAGAGGGTAACACAGCTTTAATCTCTGCACATGGCAACTCTCTTAGAGCACTTGTCATGCACTTAGAGCAGATAAGTAAGGAGGAGGTTGTAAACTTAGAGATTCCTACGGGAGAGATTATTGTTTACACTTTCGATGATAGATTAAAAATTATAAAAAAAGAGGTACTTTTAGGATGATGGATATTTTAAATTTTAATACTTTAATTACATCTAATGTACTTATATTTTTTTACTATGTAGGTGCTTTGTTTTTTCCTCTTATACTTTGGAGTGGACGTTTTTATCTGCTTAAAAAGTTCGCTTTTTTACATACCTTAGAGAAGGAGAATAAAAAACTGTTTTGGATCTCCCTCTTTACAATGTTTTTTTGTACAGAGCTATGTTGGCGTATGATGTTTGAGATGATGATTGCCTACTTTAATATGCATAACTATCTCTACGATATTGCACAAAGTTTAAATAAAAAAGTATAAATTTTAGAGTGGCTTTTTGTAAGTGAAGCTTCGATATTATCACTAAAAA
>Ga0256843_1001673_pt1 | contig 17151 bp, 12 predicted proteins | sample AlvinellametaG_FD_191572 | JGI IMG/M metagenome (GOLD analysis project Ga0256843, IMG submission 191572) | Pompeii worm associated microbial communities from hydrothermal vent at the East Pacific Rise, Pacific Ocean - Alvinella | ecosystem: Host-associated > Annelida > Integument > Unclassified ... | reverse complement strand
GATGATCGTGCTCGACACCGACCACATCTACATCCTGACCGGCAACGGCGACGTCGTCGAACCCGAAGACGCGCAGATCGCGGCCATCGGCAGCGGCGGCAACTACGCCATCGCCGCCGCCCGCGCCCTGCACAAGCATGCGCAGATGGATCCCGAAGCCCTGGTCCGCGAAAGCCTCGCCATCGCGGCGGACCTGTGTATCTACACCAACCACCAGATCAAAATCCACACACTGGAGAAACCGAGCGCATGAACATGACGCCCAAAGAGATCGTCGCCTACCTCGACGAATACATCATCGGCCAGACCGAAGCCAAAAAGAGCATCGCCCTCGCGCTGCGCACCCGCTGGCGGCGCATGCAGCTCACCGGCGAAATGCAGCATGAGATCATGCCCAAGAACATCCTGATGATCGGCTCCACCGGGGTCGGGAAGACCGAGATCTCCCGCCGTCTGGCGAAAATGATGCGCGTGCCGTTCATCAAGGTCGAGGCCAGCAAGTTCACCGAGGTCGGTTTCGTCGGCCGCGACGTCGAGTCGATGGTCCGCGACCTGGTACTGACCTCCGTCGCCCTCGTCAGGGAAGAACACAAGGAAGCCAACGAGGACGCGATCAAGGAATACGTCCTGAACAAGATCGTCGACAAGCTGCTGCCGCCGCTGCCGCCGCTGGCTTCGGAAAGCAAAAAGGCCGAATACGCCGCCTCCCGCGAACGGATGCGGCAGCGGGTCGTCAACGGCGAAATGGACGACAAGGTGATCGAGGTCGAGATCCCCAAAGGGGGCATGGAGTTCAACGACACCGGCATGCCGCCGGAGATGGCACAGATGCAGGAGTCGTTCTCCAAACTCTTCGCCTCGCTCAACAAGAAAGAGACGAAAAAGGAGATGAAGGTCTCCGACGCCGTCCGCATCCTCGACGCCGAGGCGAGCGAAGCGCTGCTGGACATGGAGGCGATCAAGGCCGAGGCCCTCAAACGGGCCGAAAACGGCGGGATCATCTTCCTCGACGAGATCGACAAGATCGCCGTCAGCTCCAAAAGCCAGGGCCGCAACGACCCCAGCAAGGAAGGCGTCCAGCGCGACCTGCTCCCCATCGTCGAAGGCAGCAGCGTCACGACCAAGTACGGCCCGGTCAAGACCGACCATATCCTTTTCATCGCCGCGGGCGCCTTCCATCTCGCCAAACCCAGCGACCTCATCCCCGAGCTGCAGGGACGCTTCCCGCTGCGCGTGGAGCTGCAGTCGCTGGACGAGGAGGCGCTTTACGCCATTCTGACCCAGACGCGCAATTCCCTGCTCAAACAGTACCAGGCCCTGCTGTCGGTCGAGAACGTCACCCTGGAATTCGACGACGACGCCGTGCGCAGCGTCGCCCGCCTCGCGCAGCAGGCCAACGAAAAGACCGAGGACATCGGCGCGAGACGCCTGCACACCATTCTGGAAAAGGTGCTCGAAGAGATCAGCTTCGACGCCGAGGCGTATGCGGGACAGACCTACACCGTCACCGCCGACATGGTGCATGAAAAACTCGACCTCGTCATCGAGGACGAAGACCTCTCGAGGTACATCCTGTGAGCCGCGCCGGATTCGTCGCACTCATCGGCCGTCCCAACGCGGGCAAGAGCACCCTGCTCAACGCCCTGCTGGGCGAGAAGATCGCCCTGGTCAGCCAGAAGGCCAACGCCACGCGCAAGCGCCTCAACGCCATCGTCATGCACAAGGGCGACCAGATCATCTTCGTCGACACGCCCGGCCTGCATGAAAAGGAGCGGCAGCTCAACCAGTTCATGCTCGAAGAGGCCCTCAAGGCGATCGGCGACTGCGACGTCATCGTCTACCTCGCCCCCGCCGCCGACAGCGTCAAGCACTACGAACGCTTCCTCGAACTGACCGAAGGAAAGAAGAAACACGTCATCGCCCTGAGCAAGATCGACCAGGTCCCGCAGGCGCAGCTGCTCAAACGCATCGGCGAGTACAACGCCTTCGCCGACCGCTTCGAGGCCCTGATCCCGATCTCCGTCCCCAAAAAGGTCGGTTTCGAGGACCTGCTCGACACCCTGGCGAAACTGCTGCCCGAGTCGCCGTATCTTTTCGACCCCGAAGACCTCACGACCGAACGCCTGCGCGACATCTACAAGGAGTTCATCCGCGAGGCGATCTTCGAGAACATCAGTGACGAGATCCCCTACGGTTCCGACGTCGTCATCGACAAGATCGACGAGGAGGAAGGCATCGACCATATCCGCGCCACCATCATCGTCGAAAAAGAGAGCCAGAAAGGCATCATGATCGGCAAAGGCGGCGCGACCATCAAACGCATCGGCAAAAGCGCCCGCCGCAAAATCGAACAGCTCTCGGGCCAGAAGGCCTTCCTCGATCTCTTCGTCAGTGTCAAGCCCAACTGGACCAACGACAAGCAGTTTCTCGAAGAGATCGGTTACTATTGAACCGCCGGCCGCCTCATCTCCGGCAAGCCCCGGATTTTCCGGGAAGCCCCGTCCGGCGGCTTTTGCAATCCTTTTGCTCTTTTTTGGACACCTATAAGAAAAAGTTTAAGTTTATTTGGGTTACAATGAAATAAGTTGAACCGGAAAAAGTGGTCGGATTCATTATTTCACTTTAAGGTTTATGTTATTTTAGAGCGGTTATTATCATAGTAGCGAATATTCGGCAGGGATATTCCGGTCGAGCGCTCTGACGGCTCGCAACATGGATATGTATACATGTCAGAGGCAGAGACAGGTGGATCTGTCTATTTTGATTCAGGAATGTAAAACATGAGCAATGCAAATCAGCAGGTTTTTGATACGGTTCTCTCCGTCAACCCGTACAAAGACACCTATTATCTGGGAGCTGGAAATCAACTGACGGTCGCGCGCAATCCGCAATTCGGGAAAAAACAGTACGTCATTTCCTATCTGAGCACGAACGACTTCATTACCGCCCTTATCAGCATCAGCAAAAACATTCCGGACGAAGACCTCGATTTCGTCATCGAAACCAAAGTCTACGAAGAACTGGCGCTGGACATGGCGATCGAATACACCATCGACTATGTCGAAGTCTTCAAGGAAGGCAGTGAAAAAGAACGCCATTTCCATGTTTTCATCGTCGATCCTCTGGTACTGGACGAAACGTTCAGCAACGTCATCGCCAATGTCCAGTATATCGACCAGATCGTTCCGGTTCCCCTGCTGCTCAAAACACTTTATACCCATGAAATCATCGAGGGCTACGGCGCCCACTGCTACATCTATTTTCAGGAAAACGACGCCTTCTTCACCCTGTACGACAACCAGCAGTTCGTCTATACGAAAAGCCTCAAATACTCTTTCAACGAAATGCACGAGCGCTTCTGCGAGCTGCTGGGCGAGCAGATCGAGCCGTCGGACTTCCAGAACCTCCTTGCCAACGAAGGCCTGGGCACCGCCAACCCGGAATATCAGAAATACCTGATCAAACTCTTCGGCGAACTGTTCCTGCATATCAACGATGTCCTGACCTACGCCAAACGGGCATACGAAATCGAAACGATCGAAGACATCTACATCGGTTCACAGATCGGCACGATCGCCGGCCTGGACGAATACTGCCAGACCTACCTCGGGTTCGAAGCCAAAGCGTTCGACTTCTCCTACGGCTTCGCAACGGAAAGCTACGTCGACCAGATCCACCAGCTGATGCAGATCTATGCGAAAACGGACGAAGAGGCCCGGTACGAAGTCAACTTTTCCGTTTACCACCGGCCGCCTCCGTTCTTCCAGCGTCCGAGCGGAAAACTCTTCGTCGTCGTCGCGGCATCGCTCGTCGCGGCCTTCGCATACCCGGTCACGTTCTGGACGCTGGGATACGCGGAAAGCGTCCATAAAACGATGCTCGAAAAAGAGTACGAGGAGACCCACGCCATCAAGCTGACGAGGGAAGCGACCATCAATCTGAAAAACCGCGAGAAAGAAGAGGCGCAGAAAGTACTGGATGCCGAAAACGCACTGTTCGCCGAACGCAAAGCGACCCTCCACAAAATCCACGAGGTCAAGGTCAACTATCCGATGAAAGGGGCGATCATGGCCTCTCTGACGCGGGATCTCAACCGTTACAAAGTCGGGGTTTCCGACATCGTCTACCACCAGGACGACAAACGGAAAGCATTCACCTTCAGCCTGATGGCGAAAAAGGACAAGCAGATCACCGACCTGCTCGAATTCCTGACGAAGAACAGAACCAAACGCTTCCATTACAATCTTGAAACCATTGTTTTCGACAGCAACAGCAGCTACTATCGAAGCGATCTGAAGGTGGTACTCAAATGAAATTGAACCTCGAACAATACCTGTATCCGATTGACCAGTCTTTTTCCAGCAAAAAGCCGCGCGACGTGATGATGATCTATATCATGATCGCCGTCGTACTGGTCGCCTTTTCCTATCTCCTTTTCTGGGACAGCGCCGAAGCGGAATACCAGAAAATCCGGAAGGAACGTGCGGCCATCGAAAAGAAGCTGACCGCGGACGAAACCTACCTGAAACAGCACCCGGAAAGCGAAATCGCCCAGATCGAGAACCAGATCGGGGAGATCCGGCAGCAAACCGCCGCCATCAAGGACCAGAACGAGTACATCAACTACAAGATCAGTCAGATCTCGGAGCTGTTCTATAACGAGAAGGCATGGGGTAAATATATCGACTCCATTGCGGAAAACGCCAGAAAATACCATATCAAACTGGCCCTGCTGAGCAACAAAAGAGCCAAAGACAAGGAAAAATTCGGGCACGTTCTCGACATCAATCTTTATGCGAGCGGGCGTTTTGCGAATATGATCAAATTCATCAACGCGATGGAACAGAGTGAACTTGTCATCGACCTGCACGGCTTGAACATGTCGGCCAAGGAAACACTCGAAGTTGATATCAACTCGTCTGTATGGGGGATAACTTACTGATGAAAACCACGATACTGCTCCTTACACTACCGCTTCTGGCCCTTGCACAGGCCACCCGGCCGGACCTCAAATGGGTGGACGACGAAGTCGCGGCGATCAAGCCGCCGAGAAAAGGGATCTCGCCCTCTTCCCTCGGAGCGCTGAAAGACCCTTTCCGGGCCCAGCTTCTTCTCAACCAGCCCCCGGCGGAACCGACGGACGGAAAACGCCCCGCACCGAACGTACCCGAAGCGCCGGCAGAAAGACACACGCTTTCGCTTCAGGCGGTTTTCAACGGCAAAAGTGCGCTGATCGACGGCAAATGGTACAAGCAGGACCAGAAAGTCTACGGCTACGTCGTCAGAGAAATCGGTTATGACAGCGTGCTGCTTCAGAGCAAAAAGAAAAAACTCAAACTGTCGTTGTACAAGCATAACGACGATATCAAAATCAATGTCAAATAGGAAAGAAACGATGAAACACATGACTACAGCAGAAAAACTCCGGAAGTCGTTCGCATCGGTGGCGCTGGCGGCAATGCTCACTACTTCTCTGCAGGCTTCAGACTGTACCTATGAGCTCTTCTCCATCAGCGGTGCCAAAGGGATGACGATCGCCGACTACGTCGATCAGTTGAGCAACGAATGCGAGCTGACCCTCATCATCAGCGACAAAGAAGCGGAAAAAAAGATGAACAAGGCGCTTCAGCGCACGAATCTCAAGAACCTGACACTCAACGAGGTGTTCGACATTCTTCTCGTTGAAAACAACCTCAACTATACGCTCGAAAACAACATTCTGAAGATTTCTTTCATTGAAACAAAAACCTATAACATTGACTATATCATCAGTGCGCGCAAAAGCATCGGCAGCACCGACATTCTGCTCAGCAGCGCACAGAACAGCGGACAGGGCGGGCAGTTCGGCGCGGGAGGAGGCGCCCTTCCCAACAGCGGTGCCGGCGGTGTCGGAACCGACCTCGGTAACGGCTCGATGCAGCTGACCCAGAACAACACTTCCGGAATCAAGATCGAATCACTCGACGAAGTGAAATTCTGGGAGGAGCTCGACCTGGAACTCCAGCGCGTCCTCAACCGTCCGACCGACTTCTATCAGGCGGAAGCGCCCATCGTCAACAAGAACGCCGGCCTGGTCACCGTGACCGCCACCGTTCGCCAGCAGAAACGCCTCGAAAAATACCTCAAACAGCTTCAGAAAAAAATCCAGTACCAGGTGCTGATCGACGTCAGGATGATGGCCGTCGTCCTCAACAAAAGCTCTTCCACCGGTATCGACTGGTCGCAGATCTACGCCCTGCAGAACCTGAAGGTTTCCATCGATTCCATCGACTTCAAAAATGTCGCCGGTTTCGAAAACGGACTGCTCGGCGGTTCGACCATCACCGACGCGGCCGACTCGGTCGGCGCCACGGCCCAAAACCTTCCGATGCCCGGCTATTCCGGACCGGCCTCGCTGATCAAGGTCTCGGGCGGCGGTTCGATCAACGAGCTGATCAAGTTCCTCAAAACGCAGGGGGACATCAAGTCCATCTCCAACCCGAAAGTTCTGACACTGAACAACCAGCCCGCACTGATCACGGTCGGAACGGAATACTTCTACAAGATCCAGAATTCCACCATCCTGGCGGGAAGCTCGGCAGGAACATCGCAGACGACGCAGAACCAGATCGTCAATTCCATTTTTGCCGGGGTCCTGCTCGACATCACTCCTGAAATTTCGAACGACGACACCATCACTCTGAAAATCAACCCGTCCGTCAGCCAGACGCGCATCAAACTCAGCAGCAGTGAACTGGCGCAGCAAAACCGCCAGATGCCGCCGGACCTCGACCGCCGTCAGCTCGCCTCCGTCGTGACCGTCAAGGACGGGAACAGCATCGTGATCGGCGGGCTGATCGACAGAAAGGAAAATTTCCAGACGAACAAGGTTCCCCTGCTTGGAGACATCCCGGGACTGGGCTATCTTTTCAAGTATGAGGAAAAAGTCGTTGACACAACCGAACTCGTCATCGTCATCCAGCCGCATATCATCAAAAAAGAGAACAACACTCTTTCACTCGCGGACCTGGGCTACTCGAATATCACGGACGAAGATGCGGGCATGGATCTCAACGGCAGCACTGTAGGGGCCAATGCAGAATAAAAACCTTTTTGAGCAATCCAAAGAGGCCTTTCTCGACGTGGTCGACGCGGACACCTACGTTCAGCTCGACCGCGTCGCCATTGTCTACAAATCTCTCATGGAGGCGATCAAAAAGCCTCTGAAAATGATCCTCCTCTACGGCAAGCCCGGTACGGGAAAAAGCATGATGCTCGGCAGAATCTACCGCGACCTGAGAGCGCAGCAGAAAATCGTCCTTTACCAGACACCCATTGCCGACGAAAGCGAGTTCTTCCGTTCTCTCGCACGGGACATCTACGATCATGTCGTCGACGGAGAAATCAATTTCACCCGATTCAACGAGCTGGCGGCGGATTTCGATTTCGAGACGACCCCGATCGTCCTGCTCGACGAGGCACAGATGTATTCTCCGGCCCTGATGGAAAAAATACGCCTGATATCCGATTCGAGAAAAATCAAATTCATCATCGCCCTGCACAAGACGGAAAAGGAAGATGTCATCGCCAAAGAACATTTCCAGACCCGCATCTGGGAAAGCCAGCAACTGCACAACGCCAACGCTTCGGAGCTCAAAATCTATATTCAGAAAAAACTGATGCGGGCGAACTGCTTCGACGTCGCCAACATGTTCAACGACAAAAACGTCAGACTCATCCATGAGCTGACCGACGGAAACTATCGCGATACCAACAAGCTGCTCTATGTGCTTTTCAGCATCGCTTCCTGGTATGAGGAAAACCAGCCCACCAAAATAAGCTACACCGCCGTCAGCGACAAACTGATCGAAATGGCCGCGATACAGACAGGATTCATTCATGCTTAACGTCCCGGAACTCGAAGAGCGCTGGAAGCGTTACAACCGCAAAAGGAACATGCCCCGCTACATTGCGGGCATTCTCGTCGTACTGGCGGCGGGCGGAGGGGCTTTTCTCTATTTCCATCCGCTGCAAACGGAAGAGCGCCCGACCGCCCCGGCCTCCGGAGCCGCTGTCTCCTCCGTCTCCCGTACCGCAGCCGTTTCCGTATCTTCCCCGCAAAGCGGGACGTCTTCGTCCGCCTCCGCAGACGTGAAACCGCTTCGGACTGCCGCCGCCGATACGGTTTCGACATCGGCTTCGTCGACGGCGGCGGTACAACCCGTCAGCCGGCCGAAAACGGCGGCACGGCCCGCAACGACACCGGCAAAACCTCTCCCTGCCCGGAAAAAAACCGAAGCACCCCGGCAGAAACTCACTTTGCAACCTTCGATGGACTTCATCGACGAACTCGATACCGAAGAAGACGAAATGGACTACTATTTCGGCGATTCGGGCAATGCCTCCTCCGCGCCGCAGGCACGCCCTTCCGCCCCGGCGGCAACCGCCGAAAGCAAACCGGAACCGCCGCGGACCCTCCCCGCCATCACGACCCGGACCGCCTCCGCGAAACCCGCCGCGCCGACAAAAGAGAAAAAAGCCGCTGCCCCCAGGAAAGAGTCGAAACCCGTCCGGGCCGTGCGCGACACATCGAAAAAAATGCTGATTCAGCGTGAAAACGACATGAAGGACATCCAGGATGTCATCGCACGTTTCAAAAAGAACAAGAATCCCGCACTCAGCCTGTTCGTCGCACGCCGCTATTACGCGATCGGAAATTATCAGCAGGCGTACAATTACGCCCTGATCACAAACGAAATCGACAGCAGCATCGAAGATTCCTGGCTGATTTTCGCCAAATCTCTCTACAAACTGGATCAGAAGGAAATGGCGATCAAGACCCTCAAGACCTATTATGAGGAGAGCGGTTCCGTCAAAGCGAAAATCACCCTCGACAGAATGCAGAGCGGAGAGTTTGAATGAAACGCCTCTTTGCGGCGGCTCTCCTCGCCGCGGCATTTTTCCCACCGGTACAGGCGGGAGAAACTTCACGGCTCTTCTCCCTCTACAACGACGGAAAATTCAAGGCCGCATGCGACGAAGGCGTACGGCACCTCGGCCGTCACAAGCAGGATGAAAAATACATCTCCCTCTATGCCTTCGCCTGCCTCCGCGCCGACAAGATCGACAGGCTCGCCCTGCCGATCATCATGCTCAAACGTTCGAAAGAGGCACGAAAAAACGCCGCTTACTTTTCGGTACTGCTCCTGCAGAAAAACCTGTTGATCACCTCTTTGGAAAACCGAACCCCTCTGACGGGGCTTTCACTCCCATCCACCGACCATATTCTCTCGAAAGTTTTTGATCTCGTCAGCGAACAGTACGACCGCATTCCCGAAAAACCGCTGACCGTGACCGACGACCGCGACCGGAAAAAGGCCTACCGGATCTACCTGAAAAACGGCTCGAAAGGTCCGTTTCTCGTCATTGAAGAGTATTATGATACAATATTGACCAAACGTCATATCTACCGGTAAAGGAGTGCGTGTGGACAGAGTCACCCATGACTTATTGGAAAAAAAGCATATCACCCAGACTCAGATAGACCGCCTCCTGAAAGTCGGCGTCAAGGAAGAAAGCCTGCTTGAAACCCTGACGAAAGTCGGTGCGGTTTCCGTCAACTTCGTCAAACGATTCATCGTCGAACAGATCCGGGCGGGCCGCTACAACCTCGATATCATCAAACAGTACCCGTTTCTTTCCGAACGCGCCGTACTCGAATACCTCGCCGAAGTCCTCGAGATCCCGTTTATCGATCTGGATTCCATCGACATGGACTACCGCCTGGCGGAACGCGCCCCGCTGAACCTGCTGCAGCGCTCCAAGGCCCTGCCGATCGCCGAAAACGACATGAGCATCACGGTCGTCTTCGCCGACCCGCAGAATATCGACGCCCAGGAAGCCATCCAGCGGCTCTACCCGAGAAAACCGCTGCGCGTGGCTCTGGCGACCGAAAAGCAGATCCAGTCCTATCTGTACAAAATCGAACTCAAAAGCAGCGTCAAGGGGCTGGTCGAAAACATCCGCAAGGAACTCAACACCATCGGTTCCCCGGAAGACCAGAAAGACGCGTCCTCCATCCTTCAGCTCATCAACGTCATCCTCAAAACCTGTATCAACAGCCGCGCCAGCGACATCCACATCGAGCCGACGGAAAACAACTGTGTCGTCCGGGCGCGGATCGACGGGAAACTGGCGGAAATTTTCATTTTCGACCAGGACATCTATCCCCCGCTGTCATCGCGTTTCAAACTGCTGGCCAATCTCGACATCGCCGAAAAACGCAAACCCCAGGACGGACGGTTCTCGGCCATGGTCGGCGACCGCGAATACGACTTCCGTTTTTCGACGCTCCCGATCCTCTACGGCGAATCGATCGTCATGCGTATCCTCGACAAGGAAAAGGCGCTGATCCGTCTGGAAGACGCGGGGATGGACCCCGTCGGCTACAAGAAACTGATCGACGCGCTGCACCATCCGCACGGGATCATTCTCGTCACCGGCCCGACCGGTTCCGGTAAGACGACGACACTCTACGGCGCGCTTAACGAACTGCGGAACGTCGAAGACAAGGTCATTACCGTCGAAGACCCGGTCGAATACCGGATGAACCTGATTCAGCAGGTGCAGGTGCATCCGCAGGTCGGCATGACTTTCGCCGCCGCGCTGCGGTCCATCCTGCGCCAGGACCCCGACAAGATCATGATCGGGGAGATCCGGGACCACGAAACACTCGAAATCGCCATCAAGGCGGCGCTGACGGGTCACCTCGTCATCTCGACACTGCACACCAACGACGCCATCAGCGCCCTGCCGCGGATGGTCGATATGGGAATCGAGCCCTACCTGATCAGCGGCGCCCTTGTCGCGGTACAGGCGCAGCGCCTTGCGCGCAAAATCTGTCCCAGCTGCAAAACGGAAGTCCAGCTGCCGAAGAATGTGCTCGAGGAATACAAGGACTACCTTCCTCCCGGCACCGTTTTCTATCACGGAGCGGGGTGCAAGGAGTGCAACGGCACCGGATACCTCGGACGGGAGATGATCAGCGAAGTCCTCCCCATCTCCGAAAAGCTCAGCAGCATGATCGCCCGCGGAGCATCAAAGGAAGAGATGATGCAGCAGGCGATCGAGGAAGGGTTCGTCAGCATGTTTGAAAACGGCATGAAGAAAGTGGTCGCCGGCATTACGACGATCGAAGAAGTATTAAGGGTGGCAAAAGAATGAAATACTATCTTGCAACGGTCCTCTCAAAGGGACGGAAAGTTCAGCACGGTTTTTACGCCGACGGGAAAAAAGAGGCGATGTTCATCGCAAAAGTCAAATACCCGGGAATCATCGTCAGCGTCGTCGAAGGGACCCCGCCTCTCGAAGACCAGATCAAGCACTTCAAGGAACGCTTCATCAGCGGCGTCAAAAAGAAGAAAGTCAAACAGGACGCGCTGATCGCCGCCATCCGGCAGCTGGCGGTCATGACCAACGCCGGCATCTCCGTACACGACGCGCTGAGCGAAATCGCCAACGCCACCAACGACAAGGCACTCGAAGAGATCTTTACCGCGGTGGCCGAAGACATCAACTCCGGTTCGAGCATGTCAAAATCGATGGAGCATTTCCGCTTCCAGCTCGGCGGCCTGACCCTTGCGATGGTGGAACTGGGCGAGCAGACGGGTAATATGGCGGAGGCGCTCTATTCCCTCGCCGACATGCTCGAAGAGATCCGCAGAAACGTCATCAAATTCAAGAAAGCGATGGCCTACCCGCGCAATGTCATGATCGCCATGGCCGTCGCTTTCACCATTCTCATTTCGTATGTCGTCCCGCAGTTCAAACAGATCTTCAAGGATCTGGGAGCCGAGCTCCCTCTTCCGACCATCATCCTGCTGAAGCTCGAATATCTTTTCAACAATTTCGGCCCCTACATTCTGGCGGCGATCATCGTCTTCGTCATCGTTTTCCGGTATATGGTCAATACCAGCAAGGAGTTCCGATACGGCTGGCACAATGTCCTGTTGCGGCTGTATCTCGTCAAAGACCTGATCATGTATTCGACACTCAACCGGTTCACACTGGTCTTTTCCGCACTGGTAAAAGCGGGTATCCCCATCGCCGACGCCCTCGACACGGCTATCGCGATGATCGACAACCTTCCCCTGCAGGCCCGGCTCAATACCGTCCGGCAGGCCGTCGAGAAAGGTTCGTCACTCAGCGAAGGTCTCGCCGACACCGGACTGTTCGAAAACATGATCATCCAGATGATCTCCGCGGGGGAACAGGGCGGACAGCTCGACGCGATGCTCGAAAAGGTCACCGACTACTACAAGATGCGGTTCGACCAGATCATCGACGGCCTGGCCGAAGCGATCGAGCCGATCATGCTCTTCATCATCGCCTCGATGGTCCTGCTGCTGGCGCTGGGGATCTTCCTGCCGATGTGGTCGCTCAACGACGCCGTCCAGGGGCGCCGTTAACCGGAACGTTTGAGCGAGGGGCTTTACTCCTCCTCTTTTTTCTCCCCCTTCTTCACCAGCTTCGCGTAGTTTTCGTCCTCTTTCATCATTCCCGCCTCGTACAGAAAGATCGACGGCACGAACTGCACCTTTTTGATACGGTCGTACCTGGCGAAACTCAGATAGAGCACGTCCTTCGCCCGGGTCACGGCGACATAGAAGAGCCGGCGTTCCTCCTCCAGGCTGCCGCCGCGCCCCATCAGTTTGCGGTTGGGGAAGCGGCCGTCCATCAGGTCGACCACGTAGACCTCTTTGTACTCCAGCCCCTTGGAGGCGTGGATGCTGAGCAGATGCACCCCCTCGCCCTGCGTCAGGTCCTGTGAGCCGAGGATCATCGCGTTGAGGAAGCGCTCGTGCTCGCGGTAGGGCTTCGCCAGTTCCTGCAGCACGAAGGTCTTGCGCACGATCCGCTCCATCGCCTCGTTCTTGAGCTTCTCGTCGATGCTGCCGTTCTCGAGCTGCCCCCGGCGGGTTGCCAGATGGTCGGCGATATGCAGGAACATCTCCGATTCCGCGATCTTCTTCACCACGCTGCGCGGCTGCGCCAGCCCCTTGATCTGCTTCATCAGCACATAGAAACGGTTGAGCAGCAGCGCCCCGTCCTTCGTCAGTTTCGGGTGTTTGAGCACCGGATTCTTCAGCAGCTTTCTCTCCAGCCCCAGCGCCCCGAAGCGCCCGGCGGAACCCAGTTCCAGAAAATCGTCGAACAGCCCCAGCTGGTGGTTGAGCTTGCGCCGCTCGAAGGGATTGGAGATGTTCAGGTCCGGCGAATAGAGCCCCCGCAGCAGCGAGCCGCCGCCAAGGAACTGCAGCGCGATGAACAGCTCTTTGGCGATGGCGCTGCCGACCCCTTTGGCGAACTCGAACAGATGGATGAAGGCCATCATGTCGTTCTCGTTCACCAGCAGCGTGTAGATGTCGAGAATCGCCTTGACCTCCCTGGCGTCGAAAAAGCTCACCCCTCCCCGGCGGCGGCAGGGAATGTCCAGCTCGCGCAGCGTCGCCTCGATCCCGTCGGCGGAGGCGTTGTTGCGGAAGATCACCGCGATCTCCTCGCGTTCGGTCGCCGAGCGCGAGATCATCTCCGCGATGCCGTGGTACTGCTCGAACAGCTCCTCGTACACCAGCAGCTTCGGCGGCGGCGCGGCGTGGTCGCGGGTCACTTCCAGCTTTTTGGGATAGATCCGCTCGTTGCGGGCGATCACCCTGTTCGCCAGGGAGAGGATCGGCACGGTGGAGCGGTAGTTCTTCGACAGGGTGTGCACCGTCGCGCCGGGGTATTTCGTCGTGAAATTGCCGATGATGGAGATGTCCGCCCCGTTGAAAGCGTAGATCGACTGGTCGTAGTCGCCGACACAGAACAGCGACGGCGGGTTCATCGCGTCGATCAGCGTCCCCTGCAGGGCGTTGGTATCCTGGTATTCGTCGACGAGCACCTCTTTGTAGCCCAGTTCCATCGTACCGCACAGGTCCCGCATCTGCAGCAGCAGGTCGTTGAAGTTCAGAAAGCCGTACTGCGTCTTGAGCGCTTCGAACTCGTCGACGATGTCGGCGTAGATCATCGCGAAACGGTCGTGCTCGTTCTGCCGCTGCGAGATCCACGCCTCGAAACTCTGCGTCATTTCCGTATTCTGGTAATAGGAGTAGAGGTCGTAGAGGTAGTTCGCGCCGTAGGGTTCGTTCTCCCCTTCGAGGTGATGGAAGCTGCGCTTTTCGTAGACGCTGCGAAACAGCGTCTTGAGCTCGCGCTGCTGCTTGAGCACGACCTTGCCGCTGCGGCGTTTGAGCCAGCGGTAGCTGACGGCGTGAAAGGTCCCCGCGTCGATCTTCCCGGCGATCTCCCGGCCGAAGAAGGCGGCCACCCGTTCGACCATCTCCGCCGCGGCCTTGTTGGTGAAGGTCAGCAGCAGGATCTCTTCGGGTTTCACGCCGTTTTGCAGCAGGTGCGCGATGCGGCCCACGATGGTCGACGTCTTGCCGGTCCCGGCCGACGCGATGATGAGATTGTAACCGAACGGCGCCGTCGCGGCGCGGTACTGCTCTTCGTTGAGGCGCGAAAGGGGCAAGGAGATCCTTTTAGATGAAACGTCCGGCCTGTCGATGCCCGGTCTGCCGGAAACCGAATGTCGAATGTCACAATGTCGAATGTCGTCCGGCCGGAGCCACTGCGAAAAAGACCTGCATTTTACCTCCATTTCGCTATAATCCGCCTAAAATTTCACGCACCCATTTTTGCACCAAAGGCACCTTTCATGTCCAAAAAAACCTACGATCCGCACGCCGTGGAATCCGCCTTCTACCCGCTCTGGGAAGAGCGCGGCTATTTCGAGGTCGACGGCAACCGCGCCATCCAGAAACCGGGGAAGAACTTCAGCATCATGATGCCGCCGCCCAACGTCACCGGGCGCCTGCACATCGGCCACTCGCTCACCTTCACCCTGCAGGACATCATCGTCCGCTACAAGCGCATGGACGGCTACAGGACCCTCTGGCAGCCCGGCACCGACCACGCGGGCATCGCCACGCAGAACGTCGTCGAAAAGCAGCTGCTCGCCGAGGGCACGACCAAGGAGGAGCTCGGCCGCGAGCAGTTCCTCGAACGCGCCTGGAAATGGAAAGAGGAATCGGGCGGCATCATGGTCGGCCAGCTGCGCAAGATGGGGGTCTCCCCCGCCTGGAGCCGTGAACGCTTCACCATGGACGAGGGGCTCAAGTCCGCGGTCAGGGAAGCCTTCGTCCATCTCTACGACCGGGGGCTGATCGTCCGCGGCAACTACATGGTCAACTGGTGTACCCACGACGGCGCACTCAGCGACATCGAGGTGGAGTACGAAGAGCATGAAGGGAACTTCTACCACATGCGCTACCCCTTCGCCGACGGCGAGGGCCACATCACCGTCGCCACGACCCGTCCGGAGACCTACTTCGGCGACACCGCCGTCATGGTCCACCCCGACGACGAACGCTACCGTGACCTCATCGGCAGGAAGGTCCGCCTGCCGCTGATCGACCGCGAGATCCCCATCATCGCCGACGAGCACGTCGACATGGAGTTCGGGACCGGGATGGTCAAGGTCACGCCGGCGCACGACCCCAACGACTACGAGGTCGGCAAACGCCACGACCTGGAGTTCATCACCGTCTTCGACGAGAAGGGGATCCTCAACCGCTTCGCCGGAGAGTTCGAAGGCCTCGAACGTCTCGCGGCGCGCGACATCATCGTCGAACGCCTCGAAAAGGCGGGCTTCATCGAAAAGATCGAACCCCACACCCACCAGGTCGGCCACTGCTACCGCTGCAAGAACGTCGTCGAGCCCTACATCTCCAAACAGTGGTTCGTCCGCGCCGAAGTGGCGAAAAAGAGCATCGAGAAGACCAACGAAGGCCTGACGAAATTCTTTCCGCCGCACTGGATCAACAGCTACAACGCCTGGATGAACGAACTGCGCGACTGGTGTATCTCCCGCCAGCTGTGGTGGGGCCACCGCATCCCGGTCTTCTACTGCGACGACTGCGGTCACGAATGGGCGACGCAGAACGACGCTCCCGGCGCCTGCCCGCACTGCGCCGGCACGCACATCACCCAGGACCCCGACGTCCTCGACACCTGGTTCTCTTCGGCGCTGTGGCCCTTCTCGACGCTGGGCTGGGGCAACGGCGACCCCGTCATGGACCGCCTTTTCGAAAGCGAGGACCTCAAAAACTTCTATCCCAACAGCCTGCTGATCACCGGTTTCGACATCCTTTTCTTCTGGGTGGCGCGGATGATGATGATGGGCGAGACCTTCATGGGTGAACTGCCGTTCAGACACATCTATCTGCACGCACTCGTGCGCGACGAACACGGCCAGAAGATGAGCAAGTCCAAAGGCAACGTCATCGATCCGCTGGACATGGTCGAAAAGTACAGCGCCGACGCCCTGCGCTTCACCCTCGCGGTGCTGGCGGTGCAGGGGCGCGACATCAAACTGAGCGAAGAGAAGCTCGAACTCTCGCGCAACTTCACCAACAAGCTCTACAACGCCGCGAAGTTCCTCCAGATGAACGTCGAGACCTTCGACGACCTCGAAAACGTCGAGGTGAAAACCGACCTGGGACGCTACATGCTCAGCCGCTTCAACGCGGCGGTCGCCGAAACCCGCGGCTTCCTCGACGAATACCGCTTCAACGACGCCGCCACCGTCCTGTACCGTTTCCTCTGGAACGAGTTCTGCGACTGGGGCATCGAGCTCTCCAAGGTCAGCAAGGAGAGCGTGCCGGAGCTGGGCGCGGTCTTCAAGGCGTCGATGAAACTGCTGCACCCCTTCATGCCGTTCATCACCGAGTACCTCTGGCACGAGCTCTCCGGCACCACGCTCGAAGCGGACGGCTCGATCATGGTCATGTCCTATCCCGAAGCGGACGAACGCGATCCGAAGGTCGAAGCGATGTTCGAAACCGTCATGGACGCCGTCGTCACCGTCCGCCGCGCCAAGACCCTCATCGACATGGGCAACCAGCGCATCGCCGAAGCCTACGTCAAGACCGATGCGGAGACTTCCGAAGCGATGGAAGCCTACATCTGCCGCCTGGGCAAGGTCGACAAGGTCGGCTTCATCGACGAAAAACCCGCCGACGCCGTCAGCGACATCGGGGAGAAGGTCGAGGTCTTCATCCCGACCGGTTC
>Ga0256843_1001672_pt1 | contig 17164 bp, 20 predicted proteins | sample AlvinellametaG_FD_191572 | JGI IMG/M metagenome (GOLD analysis project Ga0256843, IMG submission 191572) | Pompeii worm associated microbial communities from hydrothermal vent at the East Pacific Rise, Pacific Ocean - Alvinella | ecosystem: Host-associated > Annelida > Integument > Unclassified ... | reverse complement strand
GCAGAGATCGGGTTAAACAGGCATTATTACGAGGTGAGATCATCGAATCGTATCCGGAGGATCACCCTTTTGAAAGTGCATTATTTTTCGATGATGTTGCAGACAGGATTCATGTGGTTGCATCACTGGATGAAACGAATATGCTTGCATATGTCATCACAGCGTATGAACCGGACGAGAAGAAGTTTATGAATGATGGGAAAACAAGGAGAGAGTCGTGATCGGAAATGAATGCCCGGTATGCGGGGGTGAGATGGTAGAAGGGAAAGTGACTTTTACGGTGGATGACGGGAAAAGTCTTGTCGTGATCCGTCAGACACCGGCGACGGTATGCTTTCAGTGTGGTGAGGAATGGATCAGTGACGAAGTGGCCGAGGGACTTGAGGCGATTGTCGATGAAGCCAGAGAGAAACACCGAATGATCGAAGTGGTGGCATACGAGATAGAAGAGGCGGCGTAACGTGTTTTACTATTGCAATTGGAATCAAGGACTAGATGGCGTATGAGTAGTTTTTGTTTGATGATCTACCCTGTAGGGGATGTACTATCTGATAGTTGAGAGAGAATTAAGCCTATTTGTCATACAATAGCGTAATACACTACAAAAGGAGTGCCCATGCTTTCGGTTCGTTTGCCCGGTGAGATCGAAAAAGAGCTGACGCGTGTGGCCCGGCTGGAAGAGACGACGAAAACACAGATCGTCCGTGAAGCGATCGTCGATTTTCTTTCGCGTCGCAAAAAAGAGCAGCAGAACACTCCCTATCGGCTGGGCAAAGACCTTTTCGGCGTGTACGAAGGGGAGGCCGATCTCTCCCAAAACTACAAAAACAAACTGGACGATCTCCTCCATGAAAAATACCGTCATCGCTGATACCGGTCCGATCGTGGCTCTGTTTAACCGGGCAGATCGGTACCATCAAAAAGCGTTGTCGTTTCTGGAAGGATTTGACGGAAGTCTGGTCACTACCTGGCCGGTGATCACCGAGGCGACGCATCTGCTGCGTGCGAGTATCCCGGCTCAGCTCAATCTGCTGGAGTGGATACGGCGGGGGGGATTGCGTATCGAGGCGACGGATCCCGAGGCGATCGATCGGATGATCGCACTGACGGTCAAATACCGGGATCTGCCGATGGATCTGGCGGACTGTTCACTGGTGATCCTGGCTGAAGATACGGGGATTCGTCATGTGATCTCCATCGACAGCGACTACGACGTGTATCGGATATTCAAAAAAGAGCCGTTTGTGAATCTGTTCCGGTAAAACGATGCAGAGGTGATCCTTGACCCGTTGCACATCCCGATCGGGAGTTCGGGCACGAGAGATGGCGGGGCTGTTAATGGTTCGGCGGGGTATCGGTCGTGGTGGCACAGGCGGTGGGTACGGTGCGTTCCCGATCCCGCTCCCACGGCTGCCAGTCGGGTTCTTCGTCCAGCGGGGGGAAGCCGTCGAGCATCTCTTCGGGGGGGAAGTTCTCTTTGTAGGCGAAGGCTTTGCACCCGTCCACCCAGTAGCCCAGATAGATGTACTCCAGCCCCAGCTCCTGCGCCAGCTCGATCTGGTAGAGCAGGGAGAAGGTCCCCAGCGAGAGGTGGGCGTAGTCGGGATCGTAGTAGAAATAGACCGCGCTGATGCCATCCTCCACTACATCGAACAGATCGACGCCCACGAGCCGGTCGTCATGGACGTAGAGCGCTTCCCAGCCAAAGTCATGCGCGCCATCTGCGAAGTTCTCGTGGTAGTCGTGGGGGGAGATCTCGTTGCCCCGCCAGTTGTCTTTGTCGTGCTTCCATCGGTGGTATTTGTTGTACAGTTCGATGTGGGACTGGGTGTTGGTCGGTTTGCGGATGATGATACGGGTGTTGCGGTTGCGCTTGCGGACGCGGCGCTGGGAGCGGCTGGGCTTGAAATCAGCGACACGGATGCGGATGTTCTTGCAGGCGTTGCACCCCTCACAAATGGGGTAGAAAAAATACTTCCCAAACCGCCGCCACCCCCGCCGGATCACCGCCGAGCTGAACGCGGCGCTGGCCTCTTCGACGTGGCGATAGTGCATGCGCACCTGTTTGTCCGGCAGGTAGGCGCAGGGGTAGTCGAGCATACAAAAGTCGGTCGACTCGACGGTGATGGGGTCGTTTTGTGTTTTCATTGGCGCGATTCTACCAAAAATTGGATAGAATTTCACCATGTTTTTGTATCAGCCGCCCACGGGGTACCGTTTTAACAGCGATTCGATCTTTCTGTACGATTTTATCCGGCGATTTCCGGTGCGGGGGCGGGTGCTCGATGTCGGATGCGGAGCCGGGATCGTGGGGCTGCTTGTCGCGCGGGACTTTGGGGTCCGGATGGCGGTCCTTGACAAACAGGCGCGGATGGTCGCCTATGCCCGGCACAACTACGCGGTCAACGGTCTGCCGGTCGAGGCTCATGTGGGGGATTTCGCGACGTTCGATCCGCCGCAGCGGTACGAGGTGATCGTCTCCAATCCGCCCTTTTATCATGCCGGAGTCGATCAGAGCCCGGATCCCTCGCTCAATGTCGCCCGCTACGAGCACCATCTCCCCTTGGAGCAGTTGATCGGGAGTGCCAAACGTCTGCTGCGGCCCCGGGGGTACTTTCTCTTCGTTTACGATGCGAAACAGACCGATCGGGTACTTGCGCAGCTGCGCGATGCGGGTCTCAACCCCGAGCAGGTCCGCTTCATCCACCCCAAAGCGGACCGGGAGGCCAAGGTGGCCCTTTTTGCCGCGCGGGCCAACTCTCGGGCGGTGCTGAAGGTACTGCCGCCGCTGATCGTGTTCGACGAACAGAGCCGCTACCTCCCCGAGGCCCAGGCAGCGTTCGATCGGGCCGGCACGCACGTGATCAGCGGGGAGCGGGGAGGGGTCGATGGCTGATGGTGGGTGGTTTTGGTGGGCTTGTTGTCTAATGTAGGGTGTTGTCCCCTGACAACACCGCTGCGGGGGTGGTTGTATGTCATTGCCACCTCCAAGGGCAGCGTGTTGTGAGGGCACAACACCCTACGCATTTTTGGTCTTGATTGGAAGGATCGGTGGGATTCCGGTCAGGTCCGGAATGTAAGACGCGTGAAGCCGCGCAGGCTGCCCGAGCTCCCAGCCGTAACACGTAGCACATAACACATAACACAAAAAAGGAACACCATGGAACCGTTCGAACCCGTCCGAAACATTCTCCGGCAGGAGGGATACGATTTTGGCTTCGATCCGTCGGCCTGTGCGGCGTGCGGGGGCGGGTGTTGTCGCGGGGAGAGCGGCTACATCTGGGTGCGGCGGGAGGAAATAGCGGCGATCGCCGATTTTTTAGAGCTTGATTGGGAAGATTTCGGTAAAATGTATCTTCGAAAAGTGGGCCACCGCTACTCGCTGAACGAGCGGGAGGTGGGACCGGGTGATTTTGCGTGTGTGTTCTTCGATACCGAACAGGCACGGTGTACGATCTATCCGGTACGCCCAAGACAGTGCCGTACGTTTCCTTTTTGGGAGCAGTACAGACAAAACGACGATGAGGTGAGAAAAGAGTGTCCGGGAATCGTATGATAGTATCTTTGGTACAGGCAGGGAGTGTGGTTGTGCTGCTGGGGATGGTCTCTCCCCTCATGGCGGGCAGCTTCTCCCCTGATACCTTCCTCGACGAAGATACCCTCATCATGCAGGCGATCGCCAGCGAGGAGCGGCAGGACTACAATACCAGCCGGGATCTGTATGAGCGGCTCTTTACCCTCACGGGCAACAAGGAGTACCTCCTCCGTGAAGCCGAAGATGCGCTCCTCTCCCGCCAGAATGTCCAGCGCTCCATCGCCAACCTCACCCGCTGGGTTACCGAACATCCCACCGATCACGACAAAAAGCTCTATCTGATCCTGGCGGCGCTTTATATCCAGGCCGATGCGTTGCATGAGGCCGATGAGATCGTCGATGCCTATCTGACCAAAGGGGAGGTGGAGACCGAGGCGCTCGAGGAGTTCGGCACCCTCAAGATCCAGCTTGGGGAGTATGCCGACGCGCTTAAACTCCTCGAAAAAGCCTACGCCCAGTCCCCCAGTGAGGAGACAGCGGTCCGGATCGCCACGATCTATCAGACCTACCTTAAACAACCCAAAAAAGCGATCGCGATCCTCGAGCAGTATCTCAAGGAAAACCCGAACGCCTCGGTGGGATTCTACTTTCGTCTGATCGAGCTCTATGCCAAGGCCAACCAGATCGATAAGGTGCTGGAGCTCTACAAAGAGCTCTACCGGCGGGACCCGCAGAACTATTTTCTGCAGAAGATCATCGAGATCTCGATCTACCTCAAGGATACCGAGGGGCTGATCCGCTTTTTGGAACAGACCAAAGGGAACGAGTCGCTCCTCTACAGCATCTACAAGGAGTACCGCCTCTACGACAAAGCGATCGATCTGACCCGCAAGATGTACGCGCAGACCCATGACCCCAAATGGCTGGCCGAGGAGGCGATCCTCCTCTACGAAAAAGCGAGCGATCGGCATCAGGTGACCCAGGAGGTGCTGAAAAAGATGGGCGATCTGTTCGAACGGGCCTTTGCCGAAGGGGTCAGGGACGCACGCTACCTCAACTACTACGGCTACACCCTGATCGATCACGATCTGCAGATCGACAAGGGGATCGATCTGGTCCGCCGTGCGCTGGGAAAAGACCCCAAAAACATCTACTACCTCGACTCACTGGCCTGGGGCCTGTACAAAAAAGGTGAATGCCGCAAAGCCCACAAACTGATGCAGCAAGTGGTCAAAGAAGATCCCGGGAAAGAGAAAGAGATCCAGGACCATTACAAGGCGATCAAAGCCTGTCTGAAACACCCATAGGAGGAACATACGTGGCCGATATACTTGATGAGATCATCCGAAAGACCCGATCCGATCTGGAGAAACGCAAAGCCGACTATCCGATGGAGTGGCTGGGGCGTTCCCTGTCGTTCAACCCCTTTGTCCCCAAGGACATCTATGGCGCGCTCCGATCGACGGAGGAGGAGCCCTACCGGATCATCGCCGAGGTGAAAAAAGCGAGCCCATCCAAAGGGATCATCCGGGAGGATTTTGACCCGATCCAAATCGCCGTCGACTACGAAGAGGGGGGCGCCAATGCCCTCTCGATCCTGACCGAGCCGCACTGGTTCAAAGGGGACAAAGAGTACCTGGGGATGGTCCGCCGCTACACCAGCCTGCCGATCCTGCGCAAGGACTTCATCGTCGATAAGTACCAGATCCTCGAGGCGCTGGCGTTCGGGGCGGACTTTGTGCTGCTGATCGCCAAAGCGCTGGGGCGCAAAGAGCTCAAAGAGCTGGTGGACTACGCGCTGCATCTTGGGATGGAGGCGCTGGTGGAGGTACACGACAAGGTCGATCTGACCAAAGCGATCTTCGCCGGGGCCAACATCATCGGGATCAACCACCGCAACCTTGAGACCTTCGAGATGGACATGGATCTCAGCCGCCGCCTTATCCCACTGATCCCCAACTCCAAGATCATCGTCGCCGAATCGGGCATCAACGATCACGAGACGGTTGTCGAACTGGGCAAAGCCGGCGCCGATGCGTTCCTTGTCGGAGAACACTTCATGCGGCAGGACGATATCGCCGGGGCAGTCAGAGCCCTGAAGAACGGCAGGTAGGGTCGCCCTACGAGCGGCGCTTCTCTTTCTTCCCTTTGTAGCCGCCTGAACGGTTTCGGTCGTTTCGGCGGTGGTTGTTGTTGCGGCGGTTGCGGTTGCCGCTGTGGCGTTTGCGTCCGGTGTGGCTGCCGCGGTCGTGGCGGGCGCGTTCGATGAGGCGTTCGATCTCCTGCATACTCAGGCCGATCCGCTCACGCCCTTTGATCTCGGTCTTGCTGAGCACATGGCTGGCCAGCAGCTGGGCGATGGCGACGATGTCGAGATCGTGCTGAAGGGTGCGGACCAGGTCGATCCCCTCTTCGGTGATGGGGGTCTGGGCGATCTGAGAAAAGAGGGTGTTGTCTTTGGAGGCCTGAAGCTCGGTGCGGGTGGGGATCACCTGGGAGGTCATGGTCGCTCCCACGTCCCGCTCGATCCGTTTGATCGCGCGCAGTTCGCCGGGGTTGACCAGCGTGATCGCCTCACCGCTCTTGCCGCCCCGTCCGGTCCGGCCAATGCGGTGGACGTAGCTCTCCGAATCGAACGGCAGATGGTAGTTAAAGACATGTGTTACATCGTTGACATCCAGTCCGCGGGCGGCGACGTCGGTGGCGACGAAGATATCCACCAGCCCCTGCTTGAAGGCGCGGATGGTCACTTCGCGCTGTTTTTGTTCCATGTCGCCGTGGAGTGAGGAGACCTTGAACCCCTGCGAGGTGAGGTGACTGGCCAGACGGTCCACCTCTTTTTTGGTGCGGCAGAAGATGATGCATTTGTCGGGGTTCTTGTAGTCGATCAGGCGGATGAGCGCATCGTCGCGCTCGTGCTCCTGTACGACGTAGTAGAGCTGGGTGATGGCGGTGTTGGTGCTCTCTTTTTTGGTGATGGAGACCGTTTTGGGCTCGTGGAGGATCGCTTCGGCCAGTTTGCGGATGGCCGGGGGCATGGTGGCCGAGAACATCAGTGTCTGGCGTCTCTCCGGCAGGAAAGTGAAAATGTTCTTGATCTCATCGAGAAAGCCCATATCCAGCATCTCGTCCGCTTCGTCAAGGACGACGAAACGGGGAGCGATAGTGATCTTTTTGCCTTTGAGAAGGTCCTGAAGCCGCCCGGGGGTGGCGATGACGATGTGGGCCTGGCGGATCCGTTCGATCTGCTTGCCGTAGGGGGTGCCGCCGTAGACGGTGGCGGTACGCAGGCCGGAGGAGCGGCCGAAACGGTAGAGCTCGTCGCTGACTTGCATTGCCAGCTCGCGGGTAGGGACGATCACCAGCCCCTGGACACCCTCCGCGGGGTCCATATGGCTGAGGATCGGCAGACCGAACGCGGCGGTCTTGCCGGTACCGGTCTGGGCCTGAGCGATCACATCGTGCCCGTCGAGGATCAGCGGGATCGCCTCCTTCTGGACGGGACTGGGTTCACGGAAACCGGCTTCGGTGACGGCGGACTGAATAGCGGGAGAGAGGTTAAAATCGGAAAATGTCATGGAAAGTCTTTACAATAAAATATGTTTTTGGATGACGGTGGACAGAGACTATCGAACGTGCAGTAGAAAAACAGCCGCATTATAGCAGGATTTGAACGAAAAAGCCAGCAGGGGATTATTTCCGTTGGGCTACCCAGAGGCCGAGGAGGATCAGGGCGCCTGCGCCGATCATGGTGGGGGTGATCTGTTCGTGGAGGACGATCACGCCGGTGATCGCCGTCAGCAGCGGGACGAGATAGATGTAGTTGCTCGCCGCGATCGATCCGATCCGTTCGATCCCCTGCTGGTAGAGGAGGAAGGCCAGCCCCGATGAGAACAGACCCAGATAGAGGAGGTTGACCCACACGGCGGTCTGCCCCAGCGGCTCAAGCTGCAGCGGGGTGCCGTCCCACAGTCGCCACAGCACCATGAGGATGAGACCGTAGAAGAAGCTTTTGCGGGTGATCTCGATGTAGTGGTAGCCTTTTGGGGCGCGTTTGAGGATGGCCGAGTAGAGCGCGAACGTCAGCGCGCCAAAGAGCGCCAGTACATCCCCCCGGAACCGCAGCTCGAACCGGTGCCCCTCGAACAGGATCAGCCCCATTCCGATCATCGCCAGTACGAACCCCAGCAGCAGCTTGCGGCTGAAGTGCTCATCGGGGAGGATGAAGTGGGCGACGATCGCCGTCAGCAGCGGGATCGCCCCCATGAAAAGCCCCACGTTGGTCGCCTGGGTGTATTTGAGCGCGTAGTTCTCGAAAAGAAAATAGACGAAGATCCCCAGAAAGCCGATCAGAAAGAAAAAAGCCTCATCTTTAAGGGAGCGGGGGAGCCGCCAGTGGGGGTAGATAAGCAGAAGTGCGACGTACGCCAGCACGAACCGGTAGATCATGATCTCGATGGGGGTGAGCCACTGAAGGAGCACTTTGTTGCCGACAAAGGCGGTGCTCCAGATAGCGATGGTGACAAAGGCGAAGAGATGCCCAACGAGACGCGAGCGCTCCACGGGATCAGCCGCCGAGGTATTTCTTGCGCACCTCGTCGTTGCCCAGCAGTTCGGAGCCGGGCCCTTCGAGAGTGATGGAGCCGTTCTCCAGTACGTAGCCATAATCGGCGATCCGAAGCGCGGCGAAGGCGTTTTGCTCCACCAGAAGGATGGTGATCCCTTTTTTCTCTTTGAGTTCGGTGATGATCTCGAAAAGCTCGCCGACGATCTTGGGGGCCAGCCCCAGACTGGGCTCATCGAGCATCAGGAGTTTGGGCTCGCTCATCAGCGCCCGGGCGATTGCGAGCATCTGTTGCTCTCCACCCGAGAGGGTTCCGGCCATCTGTTCCCGTTTACCGTCGAGACGGGGGAAAAGCGCGTACATCTCCTCCCGCAGCCGTTCGAAATGGTCGTCGTTATTGAACGCGCCCATCCGGAGGTTCTCGTCAACCGTAAGGTTGATAAAGACATGCCGCCCCTCCGGAACGAGGGCGATCCCCTCCTGGATGATGGCGTGGGTCTTGGTGCGGGAGATGTCCTGCTTGCCGAACTGGACCGTCCCTTTTTTGCGGATGCTGTTGACGATGGCGTTGAGGGTGGAGGTCTTCCCCGCACCGTTGGCGCCGATAAGGGTGACGATGGTCCCTTCGTTGATCTCGATGGAGATACCGCGCACGGCGGCGATGACACCGTAATAGACTTCAAGGTTCTGGATACTAAGCATGTTGGAACTCCCCAAGGTAGGCGGTGATGACCTTTTCGTTGACGATCGCTTCGGCCGGCGGACCGACGAAGATGTTCTCACCGTAGTCAAGGACCGTCACCCGGTCGCACATGTTGTTGACGAACTTCATGTCGTGTTCGATGAGCAGGATCGTCAGATCGAAGTCCTTTTTGATCTTGTGGATGATGTTGGAGAGGTCCTCGGTCTCGCTGGGGTTCATTCCCGCGGCCGGCTCATCGAGCAGCAGCAGCTGCGGGTCGGTCGCCAGTGCCCGGGCGATCTCCACCTTGCGCTGATTTCCGTAACTCAATGCTGTTGCTTCGTTCTCAGCCAGGTCCTGGATACCGAACTCTTCGAGCAGCTCCATAGCTTTGTGACGGATCTTTTTCTCGTAGCTCCAGTAGCGGGGGAGGCGGAGGATCGCTTCGAAATAGGTATAGTGCATCCGGTTGTGATAACCGATCAGCACGTTCTCCAGTACCGTCATACTCTTAAAAAGCCGGATGTTCTGGAAGGTACGGGCGATCCCCAGGTCAACCACTTTGTTGGGTTTGGTGCCGGTGATATCCTGGCCTTTGAAGATGATCTTGCCTTCGGTGGGGATGTAGTTGCCGGTGATGTTGTTGAAGATCGTGGTCTTTCCGGCACCGTTGGGACCGATGAGGCCGTAGATCTGCCCTTTTTCAACTTCGAAGGTGAGGCGGTCGATCGCGGTCACCCCGCCAAAACGCATCGTGACGTTGTCGATTTTCAAAATAGGCTCACTCATGCGGCACCTCCGGAAGATTTCTTGCCAAAGCGTTTGCGGACCGTCTCACCGATCTCTTTGTCGCCAAAGAGCCCTTTGCGGGCAAAGAGCATCATCACCACAAGCAGGATCGCGAAGACCACCATCCGCATTCCCGGATGAGCACCGGTGTGCCAGCCGAAGATGTTCATGTCATCGTCGAGGAACCGCAGCCACTCCATACCACCCATCACAAGGATCGTCGCAAAAAGCGCCCCGCTCATGCTCCCCAGGCCGCCCAGTACGATGATGATCAGCAGCTGGAAGGTCAGCAGGAAGGTGAACTGGTCAGGGGAAATCGTGGTAAGGAAGGAGGCCAGCAGTGCCCCGCCGACGCCTTCAAAAAAGGCGCTGGTGACAAACGCGGTGGTTTTGATCGCGAAGGTGTTGACCCCCATGGCGATCGCGGCATCCTCGTCATCGCGGACCGCTTTCATCGCCCGGCCGAAGCGGGAGTAGATGACGTTGAGCATGACGATGAAGGTCACCAGAGCGATCAGTCCGATCCAGACGAAGTTGGCATTGCCGGGGATGTCGTTGAGCCCCATGGCGCCGTTGGTGTAGGCGGGGTTGTTCATCGCGAAGATCCGGATGATAAAGCCAAATCCCAGCGTGACGATCGCCAGATAGTCCCCCCGGACCCGGAAGACCGGGAAGCTCAGCATCAGTGCGATAAAGGCCGCTGCCAGTCCGCCAAAGAGCAGAGCCGGAAGGAAGGATGTGTGCATCTGAAGGATCACCGGGGCGGGATCGACCAGCGCAAACATGTCGATCTTGGTCTCGGTAGGGATCGTAAAGAGCGCTCCGATATAGGCTCCGATCGCGACAAAGCCGTTGGGCTCGAGCGAGAATTGACCGGCGACACCGTTGATGAGATTGTAGCTCAGCGCCAGGATGGCGAAGATCCCGATGTTGTTGAGGATACTGAGCGTGTAGTTGTCCAGGTTGCTGTTGGCCCAGAAGATGAGATAGACCGACAGGGCAAGCAGAAGAAAATTGATGATACGTCGTTGCATGGCGGCCTCCTAAAAGCGACTTCGGTCAAGATCTTCGCCCATGATACCGGTGGGGCGAAACAGCAGGACAAGGATCAGGAAGAAGAACGCAAAGGCGTCCTTATATCCTCCCAGCTCCGGGAAACCGGCGACGACCAGGATCTCGGTAAAGCCGAGGATAAAGCCCCCCAGCACCGCGCCGGTGACGCTTCCGATCCCGCCGAGTACCGCGGCGGCAAAGGCCTTGAGCCCCACGATGATCCCCATAAGCGGATCGATCGAGGGGTAGCTGATGGCGTAAAAGATCCCACCCACTGCCGCCAGCGCCGAGCCCAGCGCGAATACCAGCGAGATGATCGCATCGGCATTGATCCCCATCAGCTTGACGGTGGGGATGTCAAAGGCAAGGGCCCGGATCGCCATGCCGTATTTGGTACGATAGAGCACCCACAAGACGCCGGCCAGGATGATCAGGGTGACAATGGGGATCACAATAGCAGTGATGGGAAGATAGAGTTTGCCCAGATGCAATACCTTGGTGAGATATTCCGGTGCCGGGAAGGCTTTGGGCACGCCCCCGAAGAGAACGTTAAAAAGGTTCTCGAGGAAAAAGCTGATCCCGATCGCGGTGATCAGCAGCGAGATCTTCGGTGCGTCCCGAAGCGGTTTGTAGGCGATCTTGTCGGTCAGAACCCCGACGATCACCGATCCGACGATCCCCACCAGTACGGCCGCGGGAAATCCGAGCCCCGCCGCGTGTGCCAGGTAGACCAGAAACGCGCCCACCATCATGATATCGCCGTGTGCAAAGTTGATCAACCGCAATACCCCGTAGACCATCGTATAGCCGATCGCGATCAGCGCATACATGCTCCCGAGACTGAAGCCGTTGATCATCTGCTGCAAAAAGGTAGTAAAGTCCATTTTGTCGCCCCCAGATGATTGTTGGAGGATATTATAGCCGCCCAAAGGTTAGAGCCATGAGTGGAATGAGGAATTAGGAATGAGGAATGAGGAATTTTGGATAAAAAGAAGCGGAGTTCCTCCCCGGGGAGGGGAGAAAAAGTGCGATTACGGGTTGACCGTGGTCTTGTAGGCGAATTTGCCGTCCTTGACCTCGTTGACGACAGCCGATTTGACCGCGTCGCCGTTCTCGTTGATGGTGATCACACCGGTGATCCCTTTGTAGCCTTTGGTGCCACGGAGGTTGGTGTTGATGCACTCTTTGTCATCGCTGGCTTTGCCGGCGTCGACACACTTGTTCATCGCATCGAGGATCATGCCGTAGGCGTCTGCAGCGAGTGCACCCATGGAATCAGCCGGCTTGTTGTATTTTTTGTGGAACGCATCGACGTAGGCTTTGGCCTCGGGAGAGCTGGCAGCCGCTTCGTTGAAGTGGTCGGTGTACATGAAGCCCTCGGCATCTTTGCCGCCGATCTTGACCAGCTCGGGGAATCCGACGCCGTCCGCACCGATGAAGGGAGCGCCACAACCCATGGAGCGGGCCTGCTTGACCATGAGAGCCGCTTCAGGATAGTAGCCGGTGAAAGCGATAATGGAAGGATGGGCCGCTTTGGCGGTTGAGACCTGCGCGTTGAAGTCTTTGTCTCCGGAGTTGATCAGGACGGTCTTGACGATCTTTCCTCCGCCCGCCTCGTAGGCTTTTTTGAACGCTTTGGAGAGACCGACCGAGTAGTCCTGCTTGGCGTCGGTGACCACAACCGCGGTTTTCATGCCGTTGTCCAGCGCGTATTTGGCCATGACCGCACCCTGGAAGGGGTCGATGAAGCAGGCGCGGGTGACGTATTTTTTGTCTTTGGTGACGCGCGGGTTGGTAGAAGCGTGGGTGATCATCGGTGTTTTGGCCTTTTCGGCTACCGGTGCCATTGCCATGGAGTTACTCGAAGCTACTTCACCGAGGATGACGGTGACGTTGTCTTTGTCGAGCAGACGCTTGACCGCTGTGGCCGCTTCAACCTTGTCGCCACGGTCATCGAGAACGACCAGTTTGACATCATCGCCGTTCTTGAGCTTGTGGTTCTGCTCATAGGCAACGTCCAGACCGCCTTTGGATGTCTGGCCAAAGGCTGCGATAGGACCGGTCAGGGGCAGGACCACACCGATCTTGACCTCTTTGGCTACGGCGATGCCGCTCATGAGTGCAGCGGCTGCTGCGATGCTCAGTACTTTTTTCATTCTTTCTCCTTGAATGTGAAATTGGGATCGAGATTTGGTGTGCCGGAGCACAGCAAATCTCGTGCGCCCCAATGGTATCAGTTTGGGGCTTTTGATAAACTTATAAAACAGTATTAAGACTTATCGGCGGACAGCAGTGTCACCATCTGCCATGAAATGGTTATCCGAGGAGTTTTTTGACGATGGCGTTGATCCGGCCGCCGTCGGCTCGGCTTCCTGTGGCCGCTTTGGCCGCGCCCATCACTTTGCCCATATCCTTCATCGAAGTAGCACCCGTTTCGGCGATGATCTGCTTCAGGATCGTTTCGAGCTCCTCGTCGGTCAGGGGTTCGGGGAGGTAGCTGCGCACGATCGCCAGCTCGGCCTCCTCCTTGGCCACGAGATCGTCCCGCCCCCCCTGGGCGAACTGCGCTTTGGCATCTTCGCGCTGTTTGGCGTACTTGAGGAGGATCGCTTCGACGTCGGCATCGCTCAGCTCGCGCCGCTCGTCCACTTCGATCTGTTTGATGGCTGCGCTGAGGTTGCGCAGGGTATCCCGCCGGGCGGTCTCTTTGGCCCGCATGGCTTCTTTGATATCGTCTTTGATCCGTTGCTTGAGGCTCATGGTGTTCCTTTGGGTTGGAGTTGGATAGGTGTGGCGGGGAAATTATATCGAATTAAGTCAATTTGTTCTATGATTGCGAATACAAAAAGGATCACCGCATGACGCTTTTTCAACTCATTCTGCTGGCCGCGACCGGCGTAGTGTTCTATCTCTTTTTCCGACAACTTTTCAGTGGGAACTACCCCAAGCGGGGTGTTGATTTCGAGGCGCAGACCCCGGACGATCGGATCGGCGGGCTGCTGCAGCCTGATCGGACCTTTTCCCGTCCGGCTGCGCAGGGTTCCCGGATCGATGAGCTGATCGCCATCGCGGACCGTTCGGCAGATGAGGGGGACTGGCTGGAGGTCAAAAAAGCGATGCACAGCGCCGAGATCCTCGAGCCGGACAATCCCGAGGTGCTGCGGCGTCTGGGGATGGCGCTGATGAACATGAACGACTTTGCTTCAGCCAAAGAGGTGTTCGAGCACCTGCTCACCCTTGACCCGCAGGACGATCTGGCTGAGGGCTCCCTGGCCAACGCCCTGCACAAGCTGGGCGAAGAGGAAGCGGCGATCGCCCACCACCAACGGGCGATCGAGCTCGATGGTACCTACGCACCCCACGCGTTCAACTACGCCAACACCCTCTACGATCTGGGAAGAAAGGACGAGGCGCTTGCGTGGTACCGCAAAGCGTACGAACTGGATCCCAATCTGGAAGAAGCCAAAAAAATGATCGAGGAGCTGCAATGATGGCGATCGATGATCAGTGTTTTGTCGCACAGACGGCTGACGAGAAGATCCTCCTGCATGTCACCAACGTCTGCGGTGAATGCTACCGCGACCTGCACGAAGGGGAAGCGATCTACTACGATCTGCAGGAGTACCGCTACCTCTGCGAAGCGTGCGCCGAAGGGCTTAGCGAACGGATGAACGAAGCGTGTGAGATCGAAGAAGAGGGCGGGGGACTTTTTTAGAGTTAGAAATTAGGAATTAGAAGTTAGCAATGATGAACTTTTTGTTATTCCGGACGTGATCCGGAATCCCACCAATTGGAGCAGCGATTTCAATCGCTGACGATAACGCGAATAAATTCGCGTCCCCAGAACAAAAGAGGGTCCTGAATCCGTCATGCTGAACTTGATTCAGTATACAATGACGGAATCCCTTCGATCATTCTTGCCAACAATGCTATTGCGTGTCGACAACATATTTGACCGCATTGATATAGCTCAGGCTGTTAAGCGTTTCCCCTTTGTAGGCAATGTCAAATGCCGTGCCGTGATCGACGGAGGTGCGGAGGATCGGGAGGTTCAGACTGACGTTGATCCCCTCATCGAAATGGAGTGCCTTGAGGGGTGCGAGCCCCTGATCGTGGTACATGGCGACGTAGTGGGTGTAGTGTTTGCGGACGTTGGGGGTGAAGGCGACGTCGGGTACGAGGGGGCCGGTGAAGGGTTCGTGGTCGATGGTCGATGGTCGATGGTCGATGGTTGATGGTTGATGGTTGATGGTTGATGGTTGATGGTGGATGGTCGATGGTCGATGGTCGATGGTTGATGGTGGATGGTTGATGGTGGATGGTGGATGGTTGATGGTGGATGGTCGATGGTGGATGGTGGATGGTTGATGGTGGATGGTTGATGGTGGATGGTGGATGGTCTGGTTGGCGTTGCGGATGGCGGCTTCTATGATCCGCTCTTCGTTGCCAAGGACGCCATTGTCCCCGGCGTGGGGATTGAGGCCCAGAACGGCGACGGGTGTTCGTGGTCCGGCGGTGCGGTAGAAGTCGACGAGAAAACGGGTCAGACTCGCCTCCTCGATACTGTCGGCCACTTCGCGCAGCGGGATGTGCTCGGTGTAGAGGGCGACGTACATCCGGGGGCAGCCCAGCATCATGATCGCCTCGGCGTCGAAAAAGTCCCGCAGGGCGTCGGTGTGCCCTTTGTACCCGATCCCGGCCATCTCCCAGGCTTTTTTGTGGATGGGCAGGGTGGTGACCGCATCGGCCAGCCCGGCGCGGGCCAGCCCCACCGCATGGACAAATGAGGCATAGCTGTAGGCCCCGCTGGCCGCGTCCACTTCGCCGGGGCGGATCGTGAACGCCTCGGCGAAAGGCTCGACGGTGGTGAAGCCCTCGGGCATCTCTATCCCCAGCAGTTCCGCAGCCTGCCCCAGCATCGTATCGTCGATGCAGTAGACCGGATCGACGATCTGCCGGATCGTTTCGTGATTTTCCAGAGCCAGCTGGATTCCGATGCCGTTGAGGTCTCCGATGGAGATGGCGACGCGCTTCACAGCATGCTCCGAAAGCTATGATGCTTTTTGGTAGGTCGGGTTCCCCTGATCCCGACAATTTCATGATAAAACGCACATGATCGTCGGCCAACGACGGTTGTCGCAATCATCGATTGCGACCTACGCGGGGCCGATGTGTCCTGTTCCCCGTCATCCTGAACTTGATTCAGGATCCCCTTTTTTTTCTGGGGACGCGAATTCATTCGCGTTAATTTCAGCGATTGAAATCGCTGCTCCAATTGGTGGGATTCCGGATCACGTCCGGAATATGAGACGCGTGAAGCCAACGACAACTGATTGTCGTTGGTAGCGTCGGAACCGAAGCGGTCGGAACGAAGTGAAGCCGCATAGGCTTTCTGTCCATTCAAGGTTGATAAAATCCCATATATTGCTACCATTTCTACCATTTCTACCTTCTACCTTCTACCAGCTCCCTCATCTCCACCACCGCCCGCTCCAGCCCTACGAACACTGACCGTGCGATGATGCTCTGTCCGATGTTGAGCTCTTCGATGGTCTCGATCGCTGCGATCTCGGAGACGTTCTGGTAATTAAGCCCGTGTCCGGCGGCGATGCGTAGTCCCATTTCGGCGGCGTCGACACTGAGGCGGCGCAGGGTGGTCAGCTCGTCGGCAAGGCGGCTTTTGAGCTCTGCGCGGGGGAGGTCGAGTTCGGGGATGGTGTGATGGGTGCGGGCGAGGTTGGTATAAAGCATCGCCCAGAGGTTGGCGTAGGTGCCGGTATGGAACTCGATCCACTCGGCCCCGAGATCGCGGGAGGCGGTGATCGCTTCGAGGGTGGGGTCGATGAAGAGGGAGACCTCGATCTCTGCTGCGTGCAGGCGCCGGATCGCGTCGCGCAGGCGGGGCTGATCGCCGGTGACGGCCAGTCCCCCTTCGGTGGTGACCTCTTCACGCTTTTCGGGGACCAGGGTGACGCGCAGGGGCTTCAGATCGCAGGCGATGGTGATCATCGCTTCGTCGATGGCGCACTCGAGATTGACCGGGAGGGGGGAGTGGCGGACGATGGCTGCTGCATCCTCGTCGTGCATGTGGCGGCGGTCTTCGCGCAGGTGGATGGTGATCTGATCAGCCCCGGCACGCATACAGATCCCCACCGCCTGCAGCGGATCGGGATCGTTGATGCGGCGGGCTTCTCTGAGGACGGCGATGTGGTCGATGTTGACACCGAGTTTCATGGGGGATCCTTGCGGGGTGAAATGGGATGATTATCCCGGATTATGCAATAGACTCCGTCACAGATGTGCCGATGCTCGGTGTGCAGGGGTGTACGACACAAGCGCAGGTGCACCCGGCGGTTGCATTGAGCATTGGGGCGTATCGCCCATCTCGCCGATGATCGGTGCAGATGGAATGGGGTCTATTGCATATTACGGGATTATAGCAACATTATGGTAAAATCCCTCAATTTTCTGTAAGGACACAACTATGGCAAAACGTGAGATCAAAAAGGCCGTCCTCGCCTACTCGGGCGGTCTGGACACC
>Ga0256843_1001671_pt1 | contig 17167 bp, 11 predicted proteins | sample AlvinellametaG_FD_191572 | JGI IMG/M metagenome (GOLD analysis project Ga0256843, IMG submission 191572) | Pompeii worm associated microbial communities from hydrothermal vent at the East Pacific Rise, Pacific Ocean - Alvinella | ecosystem: Host-associated > Annelida > Integument > Unclassified ... | reverse complement strand
AGGTTCAAGACTGCTATTTAACCGGCACGATAACGGACAAAGAAACCGGCGAACCTTTAGATTTTTCGAGTGTTATACTTTACGATTCAAAAGGCGAGGAGTTGAACACTTATCAGACAAAGATAGACGGCAAATATGAGTATCCGGTAGATTGTGGATCTGTTTATAAAGTAGTGGTTTATCACGATGGATACAAGCGAGCCGAATCTGATATTGACACGCGAGATGTGGAAGGCAATGAGATAGCCAAAGATTTTGCATTGGAGCCATACAGTGCCTATACGGGCAAGGAGATGTGTGAAATAAAGATCAAGCCGTTGTATTATGATTTGGATAAGTTTTATATTCGATACAATGATAAGATTGAGTTGGATAAGATTATAGAATTGATGAATAAATATCCTCAAATGGTATTAGAGATTGCCTCTCATACCGATTCGAGAGCTACCAAAGCTTATAATGTAACTTTATCTAAAAACCGGACAAATTCGGTAGTTACATATTTGGTAGAACACGGCATTAACAAAGACAGACTGGTTCCGAAATGGTTTGGAGAGATTTATCCTGTAAACGGATGTGTTGACGGAGTAAAATGTAGCGAAGATGAACACCAATTAAACAGACGAACAGAATTTAGAATTTTGAATTGTGTGAAGTAAAAAAATGAAATAATGGATACATTATAAAAAGTCGACTGAAAAAGCCGGCTTTTTTTTATGGCCAAATTTTAGAATTATAACTTTTTACCGTAAATTTGTGTTTTCTAAAATAACATAAAAAATGAAAATATCATATAATTGGTTAAAACAATTTATAGACATAGATTGGGAGGCTGAAAAAACCGGAGAATTATTGACTGACTTAGGTTTGGAAGTAGAAGGAATTGAGCAATTTGAAAGTGTAAAAGGAGGCTTAAAAGGTATTGTTACCGGAAAGGTTCTGGAAGTTTGGAAACATCCGAATGCCGATAAATTGTCCGTTACAAAGGTGGATTTAGGAGAAGGTGAACCGGTTCAAATTGTATGTGGAGCTCCCAATGTGGCAGCGGGACAAATTGTGCCGGTAGCAACAGTAGGAACTATATTATATGATAAAGAAGGAAAAGAATTTAAAATTAAGAAAGGGAAAATACGTGGAGAGGTGAGTATGGGCATGATTTGTGCCGAAGATGAAATGGGGTTGAGTGATGATCATGAAGGTATTATGGTGTTAGACGAATCTTTATCCCCCGGAAAACCGGTTAGTGAAGTCTTGGAAATTGAAAAAGATCAGGTTTTTGAAATCGGTTTGACACCCAACCGTGCCGATGCCATGAGTCATTTGGGAGTGGCTAGAGATTTAAAAGCCGGTTTGTCGCATCTCAAAATAGAAACCAAATTTAATACTCCTTCCGTTTCTAAATTTAATATAGACAGTAAAACCATTCCGATACAGGTAGAAGTTAAAGATAAACAAAGATGCCCGCGTTATGCCGGTATTACCATCAAAGGTGTGCAAGTAAAAGAATCTCCCGATTGGATAAAAAACAGGCTGCGTGCCATAGGCTTATCGCCCATAAATAACATTGTTGATATTACCAATTATGTGATGCATGAAGTAGGACAACCTTTACATGCTTTTGATGCCGAAAAAATACACGGACATAAAATTATTGTAAAAACAGCCGAACCGGGTGATAAATTGGTAACTTTAGATGGTGTTGAGCGAGAATTACATCCCGAAGATTTGATAATTTACAATGAAAAATCACCGATGGTAATTGCGGGAGTTTTCGGCGGAATTGATTCAGGTATTTCAGATGAAACGACTGATATTTTTATTGAAAGCGCCTATTTTGATCCGGTTAGTGTCAGAAAAACTTCTAAACGTCACGGTTTAAAAACCGATTCGTCTTTTAGATTTGAACGGGGAATTGATCCGGACATTACCATTTACGCTTTAAAAAGAGCGGCTACTTTGATTAAAGAATATGCCGATGCTGAAATGATTACGGATATCATAGATATTTATCCTAATAAAATAGAGCCTTTTCAAATATCTTTATCTTATGAATATTTGAATACGTTGGTAGGTAATGAAATAGATAAAAATATCATTAAAAATATTTTGGCTTCGTTGGAAATAAAAATAGCTTCGGAAACAGATCACGGATTAAATCTTATTGTTCCTCCATACAGAGTGGATGTGCAACGTCCGGCTGATATTGTTGAAGAAGTATTGCGGGTATACGGATATAATAATGTCGAATTCTCAACTAAAATCAATGCCAGTGTAGAAGCTTCTGATAAATTTGCTTCATATAAACTGGAAAATATTGTGGCCGAATTATTGCGCTCCAATTCATTTACCGAAATTATGTCAAACTCTTTGACAACTCCTGAATATATTGAGTTATCAGAAGCCGTTAATCCCAAATCAACGGTAGAAATTTTAAATCCTTTGAGTAAGGATTTAAGTGTTTTAAGACAATCTATGCTTTTTAGTGCTTTAGAATCGGTTTTGTACAATTTAAATAGAAAACAAAACGATTTGAAATTTTTTGAATTCGGAAAAGTTTATAATCGTTATGGAGTCGGTAATTATAATGAAGAAAAACATTTGTCTATTACGATTACCGGTAACCGTCAGGCGGAAAATTGGATTACTTCACCTGAAAAAACAGACTTTTATTTTATCAAAGGTATAGTTGAAACCATTTTAAAAAGATTTGGTGTTAGTAATGTCAAAATTAAGCCCGGAATTAATAAAGACTTAACTGATAATATATTGTTTATCAGTAATAAACGAAATGTGGTGGAGTTGGGAAGAGTCAATAAGAAAGTTTTAAAACATTTTGGGATTTCAACACCTGTTTATTATGCCGATTTTAACTGGGACGCTTTAATTGAATTGGTTAAGCTAAATGCTGATGTGAAGTATAGAGAAATTCCCAAGTTTCCTTCTGTTCGACGTGATTTGGCTTTGGAGTTAGATAAAAATATTTCTTTTAAACAACTATATGATTTAGCTTTTGATACCGAAAAGAAATTATTGGTAGGTGTCAATTTGTTTGATGTTTACGAAGGAGATAAAATCGAACAAGGTAAAAAATCTTATGCTTTGAGTTTTGTTTTGCAAGACAAGTTCAAAACCTTGAATGATAAGGTAATAGATAAAACCATGCAAAAGATTTATAAAAATTTTGAAAGCAAATTCGGAGCTAAATTAAGAAAATAAACAATTTTATACCGGAGAAACAATTAAAATCCGAGTATCAGTTTGGCAATCGTAAAAAAGATATAAATCCCGAAAATATCATTACTGGTGGTGATAAACGGGCCGGTTGCCACAGCCGGATCAATGCCTTGTTTATGTAAAAACAGTGGGACAAAAGTTCCGATAAGTGAAGCCATAATTATAACGGATACTAATGAAATAGCAACTGTCAAAGCCATTTTGGCATCAAATCCCGATATAATATCACTGAGCAGAAATTTTCCGATTAACATCAGTATAACCGCCAACACGATTCCGTTTATTAAACTCAAGGAAATTTCTTTTAATAATCGTTTCCATATAGAACCGCTTAGGGTTCCGTTGGCCAATCCCTGCACAACGATAGCTGAAGATTGAACCCCCACATTACCGGCTGTTGCAGCAATAAGAGGTGTAAAGAAAAACAGGGTGCCGTATTTATTCATGGCACTTCCGAATCCGCTTAAAACAATCACACTGACAAAACCTCCCAATAGAGCTACAATCAACCATGGTAAACGGGCTTTTATTAATTGTAGTAAATCGTCGTCGGCTTCAACGTCGTCGGAGATACCGGCTGCCATTTGGTAATCTTTTTCCGCTTCTTCTTTGATATAATCAACCACATCGTCAATCGTAATTTGCCCTACCAGTTTGCCCGATTCATCAACTACCGGCAAGACGAATAAGTCGTATTTTTGCATTACCCGGGCTACTTCATCGGCAGAATCCGTTACCTTGACAAAATGAATGTTATCGTTATAAACATCTTTGATAGGAGTTTTGGTAGATGTGGTTAGCAATTTTTTTAAAGACAATCGTCCTTTTAATTTATCATCGTCATCTACCACATATATCGTATGAACTTTTTCAACGTTTTCGGCTTGTTTTCGCATTTCGGCCACACTGCGCAGTACATTCCAATTTTTGTTGACTTTGATAAATTCTTTTCCCATTAAACCACCGGCCGTGTCTTCATCATATTTTAAAAGCTCTACAATATCTTTGGCGTGCTCTTTATCGTCGATGTGCGAGATGACTTCCGCTTTTTTATCTTCCGGAAGCTCGGCTATAATATCGGCGGCATCGTCGGTTTCCAACTCTTCTATTTCTTCGGCAATTTCTTTGGCCGAAAGTTGTTTTAAGACTTTTTCTTGTAAATCATCGTCCAGCTCTGCCAAGATATCAGCAGTAATATCACTGTCCAAGAGTCTGATGACATACAGTGCTTCGTCAAAATCCAAATCATCTAAAATTTCAGCAATATCGGCAGCGTGAAGTCCATCGAGCAATTGAACAATTTTAGAATTGTTCCTTTGTTCGATATACTTTTGAAGTTTTTCAATGATTTCTATGTGATTTTGTTGCGTCATCTTGTATTATTTGAGCTAGTTGGATAAATTCTTCCGGTGATAATTGTTCGGGCCTTTTTGCAAAGATACGAGCTTGTTTTAAATTATCACTCAAATTATACGATTTTAAACTATTTCTGAGTGTTTTTCTTCGTTGATTAAAAGCTGTTTTGACTAATTGTTTAAAAAAATGATAGTCAATATCCGGATAATTTTCTTTGCGGATTAGTCTGATAACTCCCGATTTTACTTTGGGAGGCGGATAAAAAACATGTTCATTTACCGTAAATAAATATTCGGCATGGTAATAGGTTTGAACTAAAACCGATAAAATTCCGTAAGTTTTATTACCGTGCTTTGCCGTAATTCGTTCTGAAACTTCTTTTTGGAACATTCCCGAAAATTCGGGAACAATTTCTTTGTTGTCTAAAACTTTAAAGGCTATTTGAGTAGATATGTTATATGGAAAATTGCCGGTGATTCCCAAAGATTTTCCTGAAAAAGTGGCTGTTAAATCCATTTTTAAAAAATCAGCCTCGATAATTTTTTCTTTTAATTCAGGAAAATGATTTTTTAAATATGCCACAGACTCTTTGTCAATTTCCACCACATATACTTTGTCAGGATATTTTTTTAGTAAAAAGCGGGTTAAAACTCCGGTTCCGGGGCCTATTTCCACCACATAATCAAACAAACCGGACTGTAGGGTACCGGCTATTTTTTCGGCAATATTTTTATCGGTTAAAAAATGTTGTCCTAAATATTTTTTAGGTTTGACTCCGGACATAAGCTTTTAATTTATAATTATTTTTTTTATTTCTTCATGTTTTCCATTGACAATTTGAATCAAATACAATCCTTTAATCAGATTTTTGATATTGACATTTTGCATAAAATAGGTAGCCGGTTCATAAGTTCTTTGCATGATTATTCTTCCGCTGACATCTATAAAATAGATATAAATTTTTTGTTTTTGATCTTTAGGGGCAAATGATATGTTGATATTTGTTTGACTAGGATTAGGGTATATTTTCAGACTTTCTCTATCGTTATTTTCTATATCCGTAACGCTGATTTTTCCCTTAGTGATATCAAAAAAGTAGTTGTTGTGAGCCTTTATCATAAAACGCCCCGATGATGTATTTTCGATGTCGGGAATGCTAATTTCAGCACTTCCGGAATTGGGAATATTATCGGCTATGGTATAAGGAAAAGTTTCGCCGTTGTCAGTTGAAAATAAAATATCGACATTTTCACAATTAACAGGTGCTTCGTCGGTTCCGGCTACATCCCAAGTAATGGTTTGTTGGCTACCGGCTTCGTAATTACTATCGCTATCCATATTGGTAATTCTAAATGGTCCGGAGTTTTCGTCAACTTGAAAACTCAGCTCTGCAGTTGGTGTTTGTCCGCTTCCCGTATGATTATCTCTTACGGTAACCTTAAAATTCATTTCGCGATTAACACCGGGCAATACTTCCCATGTATTGCTGTAATTACCGTTTAAAATATCATTCATAACCGGAAAATACCGGATATTGTTCATTGACGGAGGATAAGATCTGAACAGCGGGCCGTTATCGTAATCGGCATCGGGATACCAACTGTAAACACTGGTATTGGTTACCGGATCGGTTTGTTCCCATGAATATGTCAATATATCATCGTCACTGTCTGTAGCCGTAGCTTGTAACATAAAAGCTGTATTTTTAGGAATGTAGACATCGCCATAGTTGGTAACGGTTATTTCAGGAGCGTGGTTTCCGGTATCTACGTTGTTTGAACAAGTAGCGTAATGGCTTATAAAATCAGCAGCTTCATTGATGCTGATTACATGAAAATAGTCGTCACTGTGTTCTTGAACATTGGGAGAACAAACACCGGCATATCCCATAATACTGCTCCCACTACCGGGTTCTACGGCTGTTTCTTCATTTCTGTTGTTATTACACGAATTGGCAAAAGTGTGGTTGCAATTAAATTCGTGTCCTATTTCGTGTGCTACGTAATCAACATCATAGGCATCGCCGACAGGATCTGATAAACCGGTTACCGAGTCAGCTTTGTAAGAACCGCAAATAACTCCCATTCTGGAAAGTCCGCCATCAGGATAGGTGGAAAACAAATGCCCGCCATCATAGTTGCCAGCACCTAGATAATTGTTTAAAACATCCGTATTGGTACTGGCCATTTGTCCAATATCGTCATTGTCGTAAGGATCGGTATCCGGATCTAAAAAAATGACATCTTTTTCGTTGGAAATGAGTGACAGAGTAACTCCTAAATCTCTTTCATAAATGCTGTTAACCCGATCTAGTGTTACACTAACCGCGGTTAAAACCACATCTTTTTTTTCTTCATCGCTTGCATCTGACGAAATAACACCACTGTTAATCGCATTTTGAATATGATAATCGGAATATTCTCCGGTAGTTCCCACGGCAAAACGGTAAACTCTTAATATTTCATCGTTTATTTGTGTATTTTTAGAGGTTTGATGTTCAAATTGTTCGGGCGTATAACATTCGAAATTTTCCGGTAGTAATGATAATTTGTCATAAACAATCACTTCGTTATGCCGGTTGACAGGTTGTATATAAAAGGCAGATTTTCCGGTGCGATAAACAGCTACAAACAGGCCGTAAGGCGTTAGACTCAAACTACCGGTTTCGGCAGAAGCTCCCGTTCCCGAAATTCTGAAAGTTTGAATACCTGTTTTTTTAGATAACTCTTCGGGCAGGGTTAATGATTTGCTTATTTTATAAGTTTGAAAATTTCCTTGTTCGTCAGGAAGTGAAATTTTTAAAAGATATTTTTTACCCGATAAAAAGTCGGGGGCGTTTTGAAGCTGTTCTTTAATTTTTTGATAATTGATTCGGTAAGCTTTATACTTGAGCGGAATTTTATTTCCGGAAATAAAATTCCGGTTGATTTGTATCTGTTGAACCGGTTTAAAGAAACTTTGACTATAAACGCTTAAGTTTATAAATAGAATCAATATAAAACGGATTATTACTCTTATATTTTTCATTTTAAAAGATGAGTTTTAACGGTTCTTTTCTTTTATCATATTTTATACCCTGTAACATGCTCGATTTGATACTGATATTAAAAAACCAATACGAGGGATGCATCGGGTTCCAAGTAAAAGACATTTTCCAACTTTTTAAATCTCTGTAGAAAGAAAGTTGGGTGTAGGTAAATCCTTTATTGACAAAATCATATCCGCTTCTATAGCGGATTTGCCATGAAGGAGAAAAAGAAACTTTGCCGGTAAAGTTTAACGAATGAACGGAAATCTCGTTAAAATCGGTTGATAAAGGGCTGTAAGCCTTGTTGCGATAATTAAAAGTATAACTGACTCTGGCATTCCACTTTATTTGATTGAAATAGGGAAAATTTTCGGTGTTTTTGTTCTTTTTATCCGATTTTGATCCTTTTTTAAAAGTGCCATTATCAAAATTATATCCGGTAGATAATGAAAAGTTTTGGATTCTTCCGATTCCTTGATGTCGGCTAAAAGCGGCCGCATTGATATTATTCCCCGATTCATCTAAAGCGTAAGGATCATAAGTGGCATTTAAATTTACCTTAAGGCCGGATGTTATGGTTGCCGTTGAGGTTAAACGGGGTTTATCTATTTTTAATGAATCTTTCAAAAAATTATATCCGGTATTGATATTTAAAAATCTGATTTTTTTATCTTTTCCTTTTTTCCCTCTGATTTTTGCTTCAAAACTGTTACTGAAGTTTAACCGTAGATTTTCACTTTCCAGGATATTAGGCTTTCCGTAAATACCCTTATCAAAAATGGTATATTCAACATATTTATCGTGGGTTGAGTCGTAATATTTTTTGATAAATTGATCAAAAATAGGAGTATAAGCAGCTGATAATCCTGCTGAAATGGTATGTCTGATACCTTTTATAAACTTATCTTTGCCAAATAGATAAGTGCCGTATATGGTTGTGGATAAATTGGCCGAAGTAGAGATGTTTCTAAAACTTTCAAAGCCGTTAACTTCTGTAATTATTTCTTTTCCTTCGCCGTTGTTGGCATCCGGATCCCATGATTTACGAATGGTTTGCAACGCCCATACTTCGGTATAATTAAGTTGTGGTTGAAGGTTAAAATATTTAAAAATTTTCATATTCGTATTAACCGGAATGTAATGTTTGGCTCCTGTTTTACTTCCGTCCCACATTCGATTGGTAAACAGCAGACTATCTGTAGTGGTGATTTGGTTTTTGGCATCAAAGCGATAGGTGAAATTTATTTTTTGAAAAGCATTTTTTTTCATTCCGTTTTTTGAAAACGGATAAATTTTATTTACATTCAAATAAAATTGCGGAAGAGTTAAATTGATTTTCTCAGTGTTTACATTTTGTGTATGGTTTAAGGTGATTGAATAATTGATGGGTAACTTTGCCATTTTTCGTTGATATGAAACCGATGAACCCAATTCATTGCTCAATCTGTTGTTGGTATTTAAAACATCTGTATAGCTGTATGAATCACGATAATATTTACTGCTTCCGAAATCGACTTTAGCCGAAAAATTACTCAACGGATTACTTTTGCCGTCGCGACTGTGATTCCAGATAAATTTCCAATTGGTTGTTTTGCTGTAATCGGGGAGTCCGATGCTTGATATAATCTGATTTTGATAGGTAAATGATAAGCTTCCCCGGTATTTGTATCTTTTTTTGTAGTTCGATTTTACACGTAGTCCATAACTGCCGTTGGTATAAATATCACCGGTAGTAGCCAAGTCAAAATATTCGTTGATAGCCCAATAAAATCCTCCGTCGGATAAGGAATAGCCGTATCGTGTGTCTGCAAATGTAGGCATTAATATGCCTGATTTGCGGGTTTTGGTAAGCGGAAAAAAACCAAAAGGAATAACAAAAGGAGTCGCTACGTCTTCAATCCACATTTGGGTAGTGCCGACAACAATTTTTTTATTAGGGACAATTTTGGCTTTTTTAGCTAAAAAATAATATTCGGGATGTTCTTTATCCGTTGAGGTGGTAAACTTGATATTTTTTACAAAAATGATACTGTCGTTGTATTTTTTGGTAAGTTCGCTTTGCATGGAAAATTCCCCTTCGGTAGTATAAGTGTTCCAAACCAAGGCTTTTTTGGTTTCGAAATTAAAACGGATACTGTCGTTTTCGGTTTCTGTATTTCCTTGTTTAAAAACAGGCCTTTGGGTTAGCTTGCCCAATGAATCGGGAATTCTTCCGGCATAGACTTCTTTTTTGCCGTAATCCACATAAATAACGCCGGCGGTTAAGTCTATATCTTGATACTTGATGTGAGCGTTATTATACAGTTTTATAAACTTTTTTCTTTCGTTCACTTCCGTATAATCTTCGGCATAATGGTAAAGCAAATCTTCTAAAGTGCTTTTTACCAAGCTGTCGCCGGCTATTTGAGTAGAATCAAGAGGAACGGGAGATAAATTTTTGTTTATGGTGTCTCGCTTTAGTGATTTGTTAAAATCGGAAATGTTTTTTTTGATTTCCATTTTTTTTTCAATCTCATTAATCTGAGCAAAACCCGTAGCGGAAACCATAAATGTCAAGATAAAAAATATGCCCAAAGATATTTTGGTAAACAATTTGCTTGTATTAAATTTGTAAACTGGCATATTTGAATCTGGGGTTTTGTCTTTTTGGCAAAAATAATTCTTTTGATTTAGATAGAAACGAAAAAACAAAGTAAATAAATGTATATCATAAAAAGAAATATTTTTTTCTCATTTTTTGTAGCAATAATTGTGCTAAATCCGTTTTTTGAAGGCTTTTCACAACAAAAAAAGTTTAAAGTGGTGATTGATGCCGGACACGGAGGGCATGATTCGGGAACCCGTGGTACCGGACGTATGAAAAAAAACGAGAAAGATATTGCTTTAACGGTTGCCAAGTTGGTATATAAGAAACTTAAAAAATATAAAAATATTCAACCTATCTTAACCCGCAACAAGGATGTCTTTTTAGAGTTGTATCAAAGGGCTGAGATTGCCAATAAGAACAAAGCCGATGTGTTTGTTTCGATACATTGTAACGCCAACAAAAGTCCGCGAGCTAACGGTTCGGAAACTTTTGTTTTGGGGATTCATCGTAATAAAGATAATTTAGAGGTGGCCAAGCGCGAAAATGCCGTTATAAAACTTGAAAAAGATAACCATTTGCATTATGAAGGCTTTGATCCGGCTCATCCCGAGTCTTTTATCGGTTTGACTTTAATGCAAGAAGAATTTTTGGATCAGAGTATTATGTTGGCTTCATTGATTCAAGAAGAGTATAAAAAAAACGTAAAGGTTATTAAAGATCGGAGTGTGCAACAGGCAGGTTTTGCCGTATTGCGTCTGACTTATATGCCGAGTGTGTTGACTGAAATCGGATTTTTGTCTAACCCGAAAGAAGAAAAATTACTACATTCTAAAGCGGCTCAGGAAAAAATTGCCAATTCAATAGTAAAAGCTATTGTGGCTTATAAAAAATATATTGAGTCGAATACACCGGTTCCTGATTTGAACAAAGAAACCTCAACAATTGAAGAAAAACCGGAAGAAACGCCACATGAAGAAGTTCAAAAACAAGAAGTTGTAACGGAAGAAAAACCGCCAGTTGCTCATGTGGAGCCAACTACGAAATATGAAAATTCTAATCCATCGGAGGTTATTTTTAAAGTGCAGTTGTTAGCTTCGGGAAAATTGATTAAATTGACTCCTGAAAATTTTAGAGGTATGCGTAATTTGTCTGTTAAAAAGGAAGGAGATTTGTATAAATATTTTTCCGGACATACTACAAATTTTGATGAAATTAGAGAAGTGAAAGCCGAAGCCCGTTATAAATCTTATAAAAATGCTTTTATTGTAGCTTATAAAAACGGAAAAAGAATACCTTTGTCAGAAATATTAGAGAAATAATTTTTTTTTCAAATTATTGTTATATTTTTATCTTTTAAATTTATTTGTATGATTTTAAAAAGAGAACATAAAGCCGGTATAGTTGTTATAATAGCTTTGATTTTGTTCATTTGGGGTTTTAATTATTTAAAAGGCAAAGATGTTTTTAAAAAATACAATACCTATTATTCTATTACCAATAATGTAGAAGGGGTTGTTAAATCGACACCCGTAACTTTAAAAGGTATTCAAATCGGAACAGTTGAAGATTTGCGTTTTTATAACGGCATTGAAAAAACCATGTTGGTTTTGAATGTCGATCGCCATTTTACATTTTCAAAAGACAGTAAAGTCAAAGTATACGGAGGAAATATCATGGGTGGTAAAAGTGTGGCTATTGTGCCGGGAACGTCTCCCGAAATGGCAAAAGACGGCGACACCTTGCAAGTATTGAAAATGCCGGGAATGTTCGATTTTGTCAATGATAAAATTACTCCTTTACAAAACAAATTGTTGCGAATTATGACTTCTACCGATACTTTATTGGTAGGTTTAAACAATGTGTTAAATCCTGATACTCAAAAACATATCAATAAGAGTATAGCCGATTTGGAAACTACCATTGCACACTTTAAAACTACTTCACAGTTATTAGATCAATTACTCAAAGAAGACAAAAAACATATCGATTCGTCATTGGCCAATTTTAATAAAATCACGACTGATTTTGCCCAGTTGAGCGATTCACTCAAGCAAATTAAAATTTCCCAAACCGTGGATGAATTAAATAAAGCCGTTGCTCGTTTAAATACCAGTTTGGAAAAAATTAACCAAGGAAACGGAACGGTAGGGCAATTGATGAACGATAAAAAATTATATGAAAACCTCGAACGCAGTACCAAGGAATTGGAATTGTTGTTAAAAGACTTACGCGAAAATCCCAAACGCTACGTACACTTTTCCATTTGGGGCAAAAAAGACAAAAAAAATAAAAATTAAAGGTTTTTCTGCATAAAATCAGTTGAAAAGTAAGAAAAAGCTTGTTATTTTACCAGCAAACCAAAAATTTTAGCTGTAAAATCATGATAAGTCAAATTTTCTTTATTTTAATACTGATTGCAGGTGTCGGTTACTTTTCTTACAACATAAAAAAAGCCATACGCAATATTAAATTAGGCCAAGCTTCTAACAGAAATGACAGAAAAGATGAGCGCTTGAAAAATATGCTGTTAAAAGCTTTCGGACAAAAAAAGATGTTTAAACGTCCGGTGCCGGCGCTCTTGCACTTGTTTGCCTATTTGGGCTTTGTAATTATTAACATTGAAGTGCTTGAAATCCTAATTGACGGTGCTTTCGGAACCCACAGGGTTTTTCGTTTTATGGGTTCTTTTTATAATTTTTTGATAGGCGCTTTTGAAATTTTGGCCGCTTTGGTAATTGTGGCGGTAATCTTGTTTTGGATACGCCGTAATATTTTAAAACTTTCGCGTTTTCAAAAACCCGAAATGCTGGGTTGGCCCAAGAAAGATGCCAATCTGATTTTATACTTTGAAATGGTATTGATGACAGCCTTTTTAATAATGGATGCCGCCGATCACAAACTTCAACTTTTAGGCCACGAACATTATCATTTTAAAGAAGGAATTGTCGGGAGTTTTCCTATCAGTTCGTTGTTTATGAAATTATTGCCTGAAAATCCGGAAACTTTGGTAATGATTGAGCGCGGAGCATGGTGGTTTCATATTATCGGTATTTTAATTTTCTTAAATTACCTGTATTGGAGCAAACATTTACATATACTTTTGGCTTTTCCCAATACGTATTTTGCCAAATTGCCTCCTTTGGCCAAGTTTGACAATTTAGAGTCTGTTCAAAAAGAAGTGGCTTTGATGATGGATCCCAATGCCGATCCGTATGCCGCTCCGGCTGATGATGCTACAGAACCGGAACGTTTCGGGGCCAAAGATATTTTTGATTTGAAATGGGTGTATTTGCTTAACGCTTATACCTGTACCGAATGCGGGCGCTGTACCGATGTATGTCCGGCCAACCAAACCGGAAAAAAACTATCGCCTCGAAAAATCATGATGGACGTAAGAGATCGTTTAGAAGAGGTAGGAGACAATATCGATAAAAACGGCGAATTTAAAGATGACGGAAAATCTCTGTTCGATTATATCAGTAAAGAAGAAATATGGGCTTGTACCAGCTGTAATGCTTGCGTGGAAGAATGTCCGGTTGAAAATGATCCTTTGGATATTATCATTTCGTTAAGACAGTATTTGGTAATGGAAGAATCGGCAGCTCCTTCAGAACTCAATATGATGTTTACCAATATAGAAAACAATGGAGCTCCTTGGCAATATAGTCAAATGGATCGCTTAAATTGGGCGGAGGAAGAGTAAGGATTTACGATTTGTGATTTACGATTTATGATTTCAGATTTGCGATTTGCAATTTCAGATTTTGGTAATTCATGATTAAATTATTTTAACACTAAAACGATTAAACAATTATATAAAAATGGCAGAAAAAATTAAAGTTAGAACCATGGCAGAATTGGCTGCCGAAGGCAAAGAACCCGAAATATTGTTTTGGGTGGGATGTGCCGGTAGTTTTGATGACAGGGCAAAAAAAATAACACGTGCTTTTACCAAACTTCTCAATAAAGCCGGAGTAGATTTTGCCGTATTGGGAACAGAAGAGTCCTGCTCCGGTGATCCTGCCAAAAGAGCGGGTAATGAATTTTTATTTCAAATGCAAGCCATGACAAACATTGAAGTGATGAATGCTTACAATGTAAAAAAAATAGTTACTACTTGTCCACATTGCTACAATACTTTTAAAAATGAATATCCCGGACTCGGAGGTAAATATGAAGTCTATCATCACACAGAATTGTTACAATCGCTGTTAGACGAAGGAAAATTAAAAGTAGAGGGAGGCAAATATGAAGGTGTAAATATCACCTTTCACGATCCGTGTTATTTGGGACGGGGCAATGGCCAATATGAAGCACCTCGAAAGGTTTTACACCAGTTGGAAATAGATATCAGAGAAATGCAACACCACAAAGAAAATTCCGTTTGTTGTGGTGCCGGCGGAGCGCAAATGTTTAAAGAGGCAGAACCGCAAGACGAAGAAATTTTTGTATTTAGAACCCGTGAAGCTCTGGAAACCCAACCCAAAGTAATAGCTACGGCTTGTGCTTTTTGTAATACCATGATTACCGATGGTGTTAAACACTTTAATAAAGAACAAGAAGTAAAAGTTTTAGATATTGCCGAACTTTTGATAGAAGGGGTAAAATAAAAAAAGAGCCACCCACGGGACTTGAACCCGCGACCTGCTCATTACGAGTGAGCTGCTCTACCGGCTGAGCTAAGGTGGCTTGTTTTTTGTCAACGCAAAATTACAAATCTATTCTTTATTTTTCAACTGATTTTTGTCGCAATTTAAAAAACCATAGCAAATATAAAATAACATAAACTACTGCAATACCGGTTAAAGCGGGATAAGGATTGTCAGCATCACTGATAGAACCCAAATAAGTTAAAACCATAGCGTAGGGGAGCGTGCCCAGTAGGTAATACAACAAAAACTTGACAAAATTAAAACGCATCATTCCTGACAAACAACAGGTTGCTTCAGGCAACATAGGCAAGGCCCGGGCGATAATCAGCATGCTGAAACCTAACCGGTGAAATATACTGTTAACTTCATCTATTTGTTTTTTGTCTTTAATCAATACTTTTAGCATTTTATTGCCGGTTAGCCGGCACAAAAGGTAAGCTATAGTTCCGGACATAAGCATGCCCAAAGTGGAAGCGAGTAATCCGAGTTGAAATCCTAAAATATGTCCCGAATAAGTAACGATTAAAATAGTGGGGACCGATAGAAATACATCGGAAGCCAGTAATAAAAAAACAATTAAAAACACAAAAGATTTGTCGGCGTGTTGTATTTGATTCAAGTATTCTTTAATGTCAGCTACTGACAACAAACCGGTTAAATTAACCAGAGCAAAAATCAATGCAAAAACACTGATGATAATCAAGTATAATTTAATGAGTGATTTCACGCTTTGAACCTTTAAAGATAAACGATAATATAATGTATAGAATGATAATTACCGGAAAAGCAACAAACTTTAAGAAAATAAATAATAAAATAGATATAATCAGCAAAACATATTTTTCTTTGTTGTTTTTCCATGTATAATCTTTAAACTTTAAACTGAATAAAGGCAGTTCTGCGTTTAATATCCACGATGATAATATGATAATCAAACTAAGGGTATACGGATTGAGTATTAAACCGGATACCGCTTGATAATTTTTGTTGTGGGCAATCAAAGGTAAAGACATAATAAACAAAGCATTGGCAGGAGTAGGTAAGCCTATAAAAGAAGTGGTTTGACGTTCGTCTATATTAAACTTGGCCAATCGTAAAGCAGAGGCTAAAGCTACCGTAAAACTCAAAAAAGGCCATAAATGTTGTCCGTCCATCGTAAAGGAATTCATCAAATCAATTTGAAGCGCTTCTTGGAGCAAGAAAAACAAAGTAAATGCCGGAACTACTCCGCTGGTTACCATATCGGCCAGTGAATCCAACTCCAATCCCAATTTACTTGAGACGCTGAGCTTACGAGCAAACAATCCATCAAAAAAATCGAAAAAAATACCTATACTCACAAAAAGAGCAGCCCAAAACCAGTCTTTTTTAAAAACAAAAAATAGCGCGATTAAGCCCGATAATAAATTAAAAAGGGTGATAATATTGGGGATTGTTTTTCTCATTTTCTATTGTCTGCATCTTTATAATTTAAATGGTGGTCATTTAATGTGTATGGTTAATAAATAGCCTTTTTTATCGATAAATTCCTTATATTAAATTAAGGTATCAACATTGTTAAGCAGTCTTATTTTTGCAAATGTAAGTATTTTCTTAATTTTGTTTTCTTAATTTAACAATTAAATGGAAAATTTTAGTATTCAAACAGCCCAAAATATTACTATTCAACAAAATTTAGCCGGAATTACAAAACGTATGCTTGCGGTTTTTCTCGATATGATTTTTTTGTCGTTGTTTTATTATTTTTTAATTTATTTATTTGAAAAAACCGGTTTGTTAGACAAATTTTCGTCTTGGGCTTTCTTTTCCGTTTTAATGTTACCGTATTTTTTATATTATCCGCTCTTACAATACTGGAACAACGGACAAACATTGGGTAAACAATTGATGAAAATCCGGGTGGTTAAAATTGATAATAGTCACCCCGAAATCGGAGATTTTTTAATCAGGTGGGTTTTGCGTTTATTTGAGGTGAACATTATTCCGGGATTAGCTATTATAGTTATGCTTTTTAACGATAAAAGACAGCGTTTAGGCGATATTGCTGCTAAAACTACGGTTATTTCGGAAGATCAAAAACAAAAAATTTCATACAGTATTTTTGAAGAACTGGAAGAAGATTATCATCCGGTTTTTTCTCAAGTAATTCGTTTTGAAGATCGTGATATTGAATTGATAAAAACTCTGATGTTAGAAGCTCAAAAAAATCATAATGAAGAAACATTGAAAAAAATTAGTAAGAAGATACAAAGTATTCTTGAAATCGAACAACCCGAAGGCATGTCGTCCACACAATTTATCAAGACTATT
>Ga0256843_1001670_pt1 | contig 17182 bp, 13 predicted proteins | sample AlvinellametaG_FD_191572 | JGI IMG/M metagenome (GOLD analysis project Ga0256843, IMG submission 191572) | Pompeii worm associated microbial communities from hydrothermal vent at the East Pacific Rise, Pacific Ocean - Alvinella | ecosystem: Host-associated > Annelida > Integument > Unclassified ... | reverse complement strand
AACCGGTTCAACGTCCGCGTCAAGTCCGAGTCGATCAAGAGCGAGGTTTTCACGAAAAAGGAACTCGACCGCCTGCTGCCGATCCTGCAGCCGGGCGCGTCCGACAGCGCCAGCGCGGACAACTTTTTCGAATTCCTCATCGCCAACGGCATGGATTTCTTCAAGGCCGCCCGTGCGGTCATCCCCGCGCCGTGGCAGAACGCACCGCACATGGACCCGGACCTGCGGGCGTTCTACGAATACTATTCCACCGTGTTCGAAGCGTGGGACGGCCCGGCGGCCTTCTCGCTGACCGACGGCCGCTACATCGGCTGTGTCCTCGACCGTAACGGCCTGCGCCCGTCGAAGTACATCATCACCAACGACAACACCCTGCTGATCGCCAGCGAATACGGGGTCATCGATTTCGCCGAAGACAACATCAAGGAACGCGGCCGCCTCCAGTCGGGCGAAATGATCGGCCTCGACCTGAAGTTCGGCAAGGTGCTCAAGAACGACGAGATCAACGATTATCTCAAGTCTTCCAACCCGTACATGAAATGGCTCAACGAGCATATGGTCTACCTGCAGGAGCACGTCGAAGAGCAGTACAGCTCGCACAGCGACCTCGACGAAGACGCGCTCATCGCCCACCAGCGCTACTTCAACGTCACCGAGGAGATCATCGAGCAGGTGATCGAGCCGATGATCAAGGACGGCAAGGAGGCGGTCGGTTCGATGGGGGACGATACCCCGATGGCCGCGTTCAGCGACAAACAGCGCAACTTCAGCGACTTCTTCAAGCAGAAGTTCGCCCAGGTCACCAACCCGCCGATCGACCCGATCCGCGAAAAGGTCGTCATGAGCCTCAACACCGGTTTCGGCGAGACCCACAACATCCTCGACGAGCTGCCGACACACGCGCACCGTCTCAAGGCGATCTCCCCGATCATCACGATGGAAAAACTCGAAGTGCTCAAGTCCTACGGCAACGAGCGTTCGCCGCGTTTCGAGCCGTTCTACAAGAACGCGACGTTCTCGACGGCGTTCGAAGGCAAACTCAAACCGGCCCTCGACGCGCTGGTCAAAACGGTCATCGGCGCCGTCAAAAAAGAAGGGGTGCGTATCGTTATCCTCGATGACGAAGGCCTCGACGACCGTCACCGCGTCATTCCGATGCTGATGGCGGTCGGCCGCCTGAACCAGGCGCTGCTCGAAGCGGGCGTGCGCCATCTCGTCTCCATCGTCGCCATCACGTCCGAGGTGGTCGATTCGCACGGTGCGGCGACGCTGATCGGTTACGGCGCGAGCGCGGTCTATCCGAAACTTCTTTTCGCGACGGTCGTCAGCCATGTCAACCGCAGCAAGGCTCTTGCCGACGTCCAGCCGCACGAAGCGCTCAAGGCGGTCCACGGCGCGCTCAACGCCGGCCTGCTGAAAATCATGTCCAAAATGGGAATCGCGACGATCGCGTCGTACCGCAATTCCGGCCTGTTCGACATCCTCGGCCTCAGCCGCGAGATCGTCGACGAGTGTTTCGGCGATTCGCACTGTCTCGTTCCGGGCCTGACCTACGACGACATCGACGAGCGTCTGGAAAAGACCCACAGGGAGGCGTTCGACAAGCTGCGCTTCAACCGTATCTTCCCGCTGAAGATCGGGGGCTTCTACAAGTTCTACAACGGGCAGGAGTACCACGACTTCGGGCCGGAGGTCATCCAGGCGATTCACGCGCTGTCGAAATCGGGCGACCCGAAAGACTTCGAGAAACTGCGCAACGTCGTCAACAACCGCGGCCAGAAGTTTATCCGCGACTTCCTCGAACTCAAGTCCGACCGCGAGCCGATCGGCATCGACGAAGTCGAGCCGAAAGAGGAGATTTTCAAACGTTTCGCCTCCGCGGCGATGAGCCTCGGTTCCATTTCGCCGGAAGCGCACGAGTGCATCGCCGAAGCCATGAACACCATCGGCGGCCAGTCCAACTCCGGTGAGGGCGGTGAGGACGCCGAACGCTTCAACACCATCAGGAACTCCAAGATCAAGCAGGTCGCTTCGGGCCGCTTCGGCGTCACGCCGGCGTACCTGCGCAGTGCCGAGGAGATCCAGATCAAGGTCGCCCAGGGCGCGAAGCCGGGCGAAGGCGGACAGCTGCCCGGCCACAAGGTCACGGGCCTGATCGCACGCCTGCGCCATACGGTGCCGGGCGTCACGCTGATTTCGCCGCCGCCGCACCACGACATCTACTCCATCGAGGACCTCGCGCAGCTCATCTTCGACCTCAAGCAGGTCAACCCCGACGCGCGCATCGCGGTCAAACTCGTTTCGACGGCCGGGGTCGGCACGATCGCGGCGGGGGTCGCCAAGGCCTACGCCGACAAGATCATCATCTCCGGCGGCGACGGCGGAACGGGGGCGGCGCCGCTCACTTCCATCAAGTTCGCGGGGAACCCGTGGGAGCTGGGGCTCGCCGAGGCGCACAACGCGCTCAAGGCCAACAACCTCCGCCAGCTGGTCGAGGTTCAGACCGACGGCGGGCTCAAAACCGGCCTCGACGTCATCAAGGCGGCGCTGCTGGGCGCGGAAAGCTACGCATTCGGTACCGGGGTGCTCACGATCGTCGGCTGTAAAATGCTGCGGATCTGCCACGTCAACAAATGTTCGGTCGGGATCGCGACGCAGAACGAAAAGCTCCGCAAAGAGTATTACAAGGGAACGGTCCAGCAGCTCATCAACTACTTCACCCTGCTGGCCGAAGACGTCCGCGGCTACCTCGCGCAGCTGGGCTACCGCAGCCTCGACGAGCTGATCGGCCGCAGCGACCTGCTGAAAGTGATCGACGACCCGAAAGCGAAGAAGTTCGACTTCAGCGCCGTGCTGCACCGCGAAGAGGGGATCGACACCTGCCAGGTGCCGTTCAACGAGCCGTTCGACGACAACGCGTTCGAAAAGCAGATCCTCGAAGACGTCCGCAACGCCATCAAACATCCGGAACATCCGGTACGCGTCAAGTACGACATCTGCAACCTCAACCGCAGTTTCGGGGCACGCATTTCCGGTGAAATCGCCCGTTACTACGGCGACGAGGGGCTCAAGGACGGTACGATCGACATCCGCCTCAAGGGGGTTGCGGGCCAGGCGTTCGGCGCCTTCCTCATCAACGGCGTGCATCTGCACCTCGAAGGGGTCGCCAACGACTACATCGGCAAAGGCATGCACGGCGGCAAGATCGTCATCAAGTCGCCGCACGAAGGCGGCGAGTTCAGCGGGGGCGGCAACACCTGTCTCTACGGGGCGACCGGCGGGAAACTCTACCTCAACGCCGCGGTCGGCGAGCGCTTCGCGGTCAGAAACTCCGGCGCGCTGGCGATCGTCGAAGGCACCGGCGACAGTCCGTGCGAGTACATGACCGGCGGGATCGTCGTCATTCTCGGAAAGACCGGGGTCAACTTCGGCGCGGGGATGACCGGCGGGATCGCCTTCGTCTTCGACGAGGGGCACAACTTTATCGAGAACGTCAACCGCGAACTGGTCGAAGCGGTCCGCATCGACACCGATGACGGGGACGAGGCGCGCCATTATCTCAAGCGCCTGCTCAAGGATTACGTCAACGAAACGGGCAGCACGAAAGCGAAGATGATCCTCGACAATTTCCGGACGGAAATCCGCAACTTCTGGCTGGTCCGTCCGAAGAATCTGACCAAACTGCCACTCAACCAGGAAAAGGGAGACTAAGATGAGAGAATTTTTAACCATTGGCCGTATCGATCCCGACAAACGTCTGGTTGTCGAGCGGGTCAAGGATTTCAAAGAGATCTACGAAGTATTCGACAAGCACAACGCCGCGTCGCAGAGCGAACGCTGTATCCAGTGCGGGGACCCGTACTGTCTGAACAAGTGCCCGCTGCACAACTACATTCCGCAGTGGCTCAAGTCCGTCGCGGAGAAGGACCTGGAATTCGCGTTCAAACTCTCCAACGAGCCGTCGCCGTTCCCGGAAGTGATGGGGCGCGTCTGTCCGCACGACCGCCTCTGCGAAGGAGACTGTACCCTCAACGACGGCCACGGGGCGATCACGATCGGTTCGGTCGAGACCTTCATCAACGAAGAAGGCTTCAAGGCCGGGCTCAAACCGGAGTTTCCGGGCGTGACGACCGACAAGAAGGTCGCCGTCATCGGTTCGGGCCCGGCGGGCCTCTCCGCGGCGACGTACCTGCTGCGTTCGGGCGTGGGCGTGACGATGTACGAGCGCGCCGACCGCGCCGGCGGGCTGATGACCTACGGCATTCCGAACTTCAAGCTCGACAAGAAGGTCGTCGACCGCCGTGTCAAGCTGCTCGAAGAGGCGGGAATGAAGCTGGTCGTCAACTGTGAAGTGGGTAAAGACATCGCGTTCGAAGAGATCGTCAAGGAACATGACGCCGTCTTTATCGGTATCGGCGCGACGAAAGGCAAGGGGGCGGGCATCGCCGGCGAGAACGCGCCGAACGTCTACATGTCGATGGAGTACCTGACCGCGATCCAGCGCAAGAATTTCGGCCTCGACTATGACAAACAGTTCGAATTCAAGGACCTCGACGTCGTGGTCATCGGGGGCGGGGACACGGCGATGGACTGTGTGCGGACCGCCAAGCGCGAAGGCGCGAAGAGCGTGCGCTGCTACTACCGCCGGGACGCGCACAACATGCCCGGCAGCCAGAAAGAGTATAAAAACGCCCGCGAAGAGGGCGTCGATTTTCATTTCTACGCCTCGCCGAAACAGATTCTTCTGGATGAAAACGGCCGCGCCATCGGCATCGAGATGGTCAAGACGGTGCTCGGAGCGAAAGACGAGAGCGGCCGCCAGCGGATGGAAGAGGTCAGGGGAAGCGAGTACACGGTCAACGCCGACGTGATCATCCTCGCCCTCGGTTTCGATCCGCACGTGCCGTCCTTCCTGGCGGAAAACGGCATTGAAACCAACAGTTGGGGCGGGATCGTCATCGACGAAAACCATCAGACGAGTACGGCGGGCATCTACGCCGGGGGCGACTGCTACCGCGGTGCCGACCTCGTCGTCAACGCCGCCTACGACGGCCGCGAAGCGGCCTATGCCATCATCAAAAGCCTTCTTGGCTGAGTACGGCGCTTTCGTCCAGGCGTCGGTCGACGCCTGCATCGAGATCGACGGGCGGCTGAACGGGGCACGTGACGAAAGCCTCTTCGTCATGCACGACGTGGGTGCGGGCGGTGACCGTTCGTTCGGCTTCGACCTCGAAGCGGAACGGATCGCGGTAAAACACCTGTCTCGTTTCGGGACGATCTGCTCCGAAGAGAGCGGCAGCATCGGGGAGGGCGAATGCCGCATCGTCCTCGACCCGCTCGACGGCAGCGACAACTTTCTCAGCGGATTTCCTTTTTACGGCGTGTCGATCGCCCTGGTCGAAGGGGAAAAAACCCGGGTCGGCCTGGTCTGCGACCTGGCCTCGAAACGCTGCTTTCTCCGTACCCCCGACCGGCATGTCACCTTCCCGCTCTACGCCCGGACCCTGGAAACGCCGGTCATAAGAAACCCTCATGCGAAAGTCGGACTTTTCGAGAAGGCACGCCACCGTCCCGACGGGGCCCGCGCCCTGGTGGAGCGGGGCTGGAAATTCCGGACGCCGGGGGCGGTGGCGCTGTCGTTCGCCCATGCCCATTATGTGAAATATGTGCTCTTTTTCGGTACAATGCGCCCATATGACATGCAGGCGGCGCTTTACCTGTGCGGCGACCTGCATCACTATGTCGACGACGCCGTCGCGATCGTCGCCCAGGAGCGGGGAACCTTCGAAACCCTGCTGGAAATCTTCGAACTGCCAAAGGAACGGCCATGAACCTTTTCAACCTCTTCGGAACCTCCAAACAGCAGCCGAGCAAAAGCGAGGCCCCCGCGCACTGGGTGAAATGCCCTTCCTGTAACTCCCTGATGTACTACAAGGAGGTGGACAACCAGAACCACGTCTGCCCCAAATGCGGATTCCACATGCGCATCAACGTCGACCGGCGCATCAAGCTGCTGGCGGACGAGGGCACCTTCGTCGAGTACGACGCCGACCTCAAACCGGTGGACCCGCTGAAGTTCGTCGACAAGAAGAGCTACGTCAAACGGATCGAGGAGGGCGAGAAGAAGACCGGCCGCCGCTCTTCCGTCGTCAGCGGCGAATGCGAGATGAACGGGATCGCCGTGCAGCTGGTCGTGTTCGATTTCGCGTTCATGGGCGGTTCGCTCGGCTCCGTCGAAGGGGAGAAGATCAAGCGGGCGATCGACCGCGCCATCGAGAAACGCCAGGGGGTCGTCATCGTCAGCGCTTCGGGCGGGGCGCGGATGCAGGAGAGCACCTTCTCGCTGATGCAGATGAGCAAGACTTCCGCCGCGCTGGCGCTGCTGGGCGAAAACGGACTGCCGTTCATCTCCGTTCTGACCGACCCGACGATGGGCGGGGTCAGCGCCTCGTTCGCGACGCTGGGCGACATCATCATCGCCGAGCCGGGCGCGCTGATCGGGTTTGCGGGCCAGCGGGTCATCAAGCAGACGATCGGTTCGGACCTTCCCGAAGGTTTCCAGCGCTCCGAGTTCCTGCTCGAACACGGCTCGATCGACATGGTCGTCAACCGAAACGATCTCAAGCAGACCGTCTCCGACCTGATGAAAATGATGCTGCTCGAATCCCGTGAAGACGGGACGCCGGACGAGCCCGGCGGGCCGGAAGCGGCGGAAGCCGATGCGGACGATGCCGAGGCCTGAGCCCGCTTCCCTGCTCGAAGCGGTTCCCCCCAACGCCGTCTACGCTCTGTGCGACCGTTCGCTGCTGGAGCGCTACGGCGTCACTCTTTCCGCGTTTGCCGACCACTGCCGATGCCTGGACGTGAAGGTCGTCCAGTACCGTGACAAGCATGCGGACGCGGCCGGGGCCGGAGAACGGCTGGCGGCGCTGCGCGAAGCGTGGGACGGCCTGCTGATCGTCAACGACCGGGTGGAACTCGCGTCCTTTTGTGACGGCGTTCATGTCGGCCAGGAAGACCTGTCCGCACTGGGCGGCGGTCCGGCGGAAGCGGTGAAGAAGATCCGGGAACGGATCGGCCGGGGGAAACTGATCGGTCTTTCCACCCACAACCGCCGGGAAATCGAAACGGCGAACACGCTGGACATCGACTACATCGGCCTGGGGGCGTTCCGGGCCACGGGCACGAAAACGGACGCGGCGGTGCTGGGGGAAGATCTCGACACCCTCGCCGCACTTTCGCGCCGTCCCGTGGCCGCCATCGGGGGCGTGACCTTCGGCGACCGCTTCGAACACGCCCGCATGCGGGTGATGGGCCGGGCGCTCTTCGAACGGAAGTGCCCGTGAAAATTTCCATCTACTCCATCGCCAAAAAAGAGCGTTCCCTGTACGATCCTTTATACAAAGAACTTATGAAAATGACTTCCCGTTACGCCAGGGTGGAAGATATCGAACTTTTCGGCAAAGGTGTTACGAAAGCACACACTGTCGGAGAAGAGGCGGCAAAGCGGGCCTATACGAAGGAACTTGAGCCTTTCCTTGGCAACGGATATTCGATTGCGCTCCATCCTGACGGAAAATTGATCGACAGTTTCGAATTTAGTAAGCTGTTGAGTGATAGAATGACGGTGCAATTTTACATCGGAGGGGCCTACGGTTTCGAGCCGTCTTTTCTGAAGCGGTGCGACAGGGTGATCAGCCTTTCGCCGCTGACGATGAGCCACAGGATCGCCAAAGCCGTGCTGCTGGAGCAGATTTACCGCGGATTGACGATCCTGGCGAACCATCCCTACCACAAATAAGGAGACTCGGTGCACGAAAACGAGTTGAAGTATTTCGAAGATATCCTCCGCGCCCGCAAGGCGCAGATCGAGAAGAACATCCACGGCGTGGCGGAAGAGCTCGAAGCTCTGCGCAACAGCGAACTCAACGACGAAGGCGATTACGCGACCGTCAGCAACGACAACATGGTCGACAGCGCCATCGGAACACAGCAGGAGCTGGAGCTTGCGGAGATCGAACTGGCGCTGAACAAAATCGCCGCCGGAACCTACGGCATCTGCGAGATGTGCGAAGAGGAGATCGGAATCGCGCGCCTGAAAGTCAAGCCGCATGCCCGTTACTGTATCGACTGCCGGGAGATCGCCGAAAAAAACCATGAATAAGGACGCCCATGTATATTAGACGTTACACGTTCGCCGCACTGCTGCTGATCGGCGCAGTGACCTGGTTTGTCTATAACTTCATTACCAAGGACACCTACCATATCGAGGCTTTCGGGATCGTCTGGCCGGCGCTGCCCGTGGCGGCGTGGGTGGCGATCGCGATGGGACTGCTCTATGTCGCGACGCTGTTTCATATGATTTTCTATTCCATTGTCGGCAGTTTCCGTCTCCGCCGCTATCAGAAAGACTACGACCATCTGCGTGACGCGATCGTAGACGCTTTTTTGAAAAAACAGCATCGCAACCATGTCTTCAAGACCGCCCGTTACGCTTTGCTGGGCAAGATCGTCGATCATACGGAAATGGAACCGGACGAAACGGTCGAGAGCGTCGGGGACGAAAAGATTTCGACGGTCGTCCGTACGGTGCACAAGGTGGAGCGCGGTGAAAGTGCCGATCTCAGAGCGTTCAACCTTCCGCCGGGCAATCCGATCGTCAAACGCAACGTTCTGAACCTTTACAGGGAAGGGAAGCTCGACGACGAGGAGATCCTGTCGAAACCGGAGCAGTACGGCGAAGAACTCTGCCGGATCGCCTACGAGCATCTGGTCATCGAAGGGCCGTTGCACGCGGTCGAGAAATACCGCAACTTCATGTCCTTTCCGGCGCTGTATACGATCCTGGGCCGCATCAACGCCGACAGGAATACCCTGACGGTTCCCAATACGACCCTGCTCGATTTTATCGACCGGGTTCCGGCACTGGAGTCGCTGGACTATCTCTATCTGGCTTCGGCCGTGGCCGACCATATGCTTCCGGAGCAGAGGATCCGGCTTTTCGAAACCCTTTCGGAAAAAGACGACAGGGCGCTCGACGCTTTCCTGTTCACGCTGTTCGATCTCGAAATGCTCGACCGCGCCAAAGAGATTCTCGAAAGCACGAAAGACGACGAATACCAGCTGTTCAAGGCTTTTGCGGAACTCAAGTCGTGCAGCAAGCATTACGACATCAAGATCTTCGCCGCGATGATGCTTCAGGGCTATCAGCCTCCGGTCTGACCTTTTCTTCCGCCGGGATTCCCGGCGTCTTCTCTTTTCGCTAAAATACGCGAATGAATTTGAAAAACATCCTCGATTTCTCGTCTCCGCTGTACGTTCTCGCGCCGCTGGCGGGCTACACCGATCTGCCGTTTCGCAGTGTGGTCAAGAAATTCGGCGCGGATCTGACCGTCAGCGAGATGCTCAGCTCCAACGCCCTGGCCTACGGCTCGCGGAAAACGCTCAAAATGCTCGAACGCAGCCCGAACGAAACCCCGTACTCCGTCCAGATCGCCGGGGCGGACACGGAGATCGTCCGGCGGGCGGTCGAAGTGCTCAACGATGAGGAAGGCATCGATATCATCGATCTCAACTGCGGCTGCCCCGTTCCCAAGGTTGTCAGCCACGGTTCCGGAAGTTCGCTGCTCAAGGACCTGCCGAAAATGGGACGGATCATCGAGACGATCCGTGAAACGTCGAACAAGCCGCTGCTCAGCGTGAAAGTGCGCATCGGTTTCGAGGAAAAGAAACCCGTCGAGATCGCGAAGGTGGTCGAGGAGAGCGGGGCGGACTTCATCGCCGTGCACGGCCGTACCCGTGCGGGGAAGTTCAAGGCGCCCGTCGATTACGACGCCATCGCCGAGATCAAGCAGGCGGTCTCCATCCCGGTCATCGCCAACGGCGACATCGACAGCTTCGAAAAAGCGCAGCGGGTCCTGGAACATACGAAGGCCGACGGGGTGATGATCGGCCGCGGGGCGGTGGGCAAGCCGTGGATTTTTCATCAGCTCAAAACCGGCAGCGCGGTCGTCGCGCCGGAGGTGCGCCACGCGATCATCATGGAGCATTACGACCGGATGGTGGAGTTCTACGGGCCGCGCGGCGTGCCGATGTTCCGCAAACACGTCCATACCTATTCCAAGGGCTACAACGGCGCCTCGGCCCTGCGCAACGACGTCAACCGCATCGACGACACGGCGCAATTCCGTGCCGTGATCGACGCTTTTTTTCGCGAAAGCCGCTATGTCGGCGAAGAGGCATCGCCGGTGACGGCCGTCGACGGCTGCGGGTACGAAGCATGAACGCGGTGGTGAAAATGGCGGTGAAGGTCGTGCTGGCGATCGTTGCACTGTTTGCCGTCACCGTGCTCTCCGTTTCCGGCTACCTGTATCTCAAACAGGACCCGGCGAAGCTGTACGACGCGATCGCCCGGGCCGATACCGTCGTCGTGACGAAGAACAACAACGACGCGAAGGTTCTCTACCGCTCCGGGAAACGCGAGGATATCGACGCTTTCGCCGCGAGCCTGAAAGTGCGCAAACGGTTCAACTTTTCCATCCCGTCGTGCCGCGGACGGCTGGGCATCAATTTCTACCGCGGCTCCACGCTGCTCGCCGCCGTCGCCTGGCTGCCCAACGGCGATATCCGTGAAGACAAAATGAAAACGGAAGTCGGCTATCTGCCGGTGACGGACAAAGCGGCACTGGCACGGTGGCTCGAGGAGAGAAACCTGACCGGAGGGTAAACGAGCCCCGAATTACGCTTTTTCGGTATGTCCGGATTGTACTCCGCAGTCGGGTGAAAGACGGATTTCGAATCCGCCGGAAATGGCGTTTCGTCATGAAAACGCTTTTTGCGCGGCGTCTTTTCTATACTGTCTTCCATGATACTGCATCTGGACCTCGACAGTTTTTTCGTTTCCGCCGAACGGACCCGCAACCCGGCGCTGGACGGGAAACCCGTGATCGTCGGCGGGCGGGGAGACCCGTTTATCTTCGACCCTGAACCCGCACGGGCCAAGCGGCTGGTACACCTGAACGAGGGGGCGTTCGTTCCTGCGCTTTTCGACGCACCGCACGATACATCGCACTATTTTTTCGAAGACGGGCGTGTACGCGGCATCGTCACCACGGCGAGTTACGAGGCGCGCCGCTGCGGCGTGAAGACGGCGATGACGATCTACGAAGCGCTGCGGCGCTGCCCGCAGGCGATTCTGCTGCCGCCGGACCATCTGCTTTACCATACCCTTTCGCACGAGATGATGACGATGATGGCCCGGGAGATTCCCGTGGTGGAGCAGTACAGCATCGACGAGCTTTTCGGAGATCTGGACGGCTGGGTGGACGACCGTGAAGTCTACGCGTTTATCCGCTATCTGCAACGGAAGGTTTCGCGGGAGCTGAATCTGCCGGTCTCCATCGGGGCCTGCAACGCCAAATGGATCGCGAAACTGGCGACCTCGACGGTCAAACCCTACGGGGTGAAAGTCGTCTATGACGACGGGATCGAGGCGTTCGTGCGGGATATTCCCGTTTTCGAGTTTCCCGGTGTGGGGCGGGCGTTCGGGAAGAAGATGCGCCGTTACGGCATCCGTACCGTCGGTGACGCGTGGCGCAGCCGGCCGCTGTTCGAGAGCTGGGGACGGCAGGGACGCGACCTTTACGCCCGGCTGACGGGGACCGACGGCGAAGGGGTGAACCCGCGCCGCAGCCGCAAGGGGGTGGGAATCTCCCGGCAGATGGACCGGCCGGTCCGCAACCGCCGGGAACTTCGACGCCGGGTGAGGGTGCTGGTGCGCCACTGGGTGCATACCGTCGAACGCCTCGGCGTCGATCCGACGACTTTCTCCTTTTCCATCGGCTACGAAGGCGGCGTGCGCAGCAAAAAGCAGTATACGGTCTACCGCCTTTTCAACGAGGCTTTCATTTCGCGTTTCGCGGCGGAGAAGTTCCGTGAACTCGACATCCATCCGGAGCTGCCGGTGCGCTACCTCGCCATGAACGCCACGAAGTTCCTGCAGCACGACCCGAAGGCGGTGGACCTTTTTGCGTTCGAAGGGGACCGGAAAATGCGCCGGCTCGACCGGGCCGTCATGAAGATGCGCGAACGGTACGGGATGGATATTCTGCGCAGCGGCGTGGAGCTCTTCGCGGCCGATGCTTGATTTTTGCCTGAAAATGGAGTAGAATTGGCAAAATTCACAAGGAGCGCACCATGACCCGTTATTACCGTCACCGGCATTATCATATCGACAAGACCGTATCCGCGCTCCTTCTTCTACCCCTCTGATTTTTCGACCGATCTGCCGATCACGTTTTCCCTTTCCGGGTACATTTTTCGAGACCGAACACAGACAAAAGGCATGATACCATGAACGACAAGAACCGTATCGTTATTTTCGACACCACGTTGCGTGACGGGGAACAGAGCCCCGGCGCGTCCATGAACACCGAAGAGAAGATCCAGATCGCCGCCCAGCTCGAACGCCTGGGCGTCGATGTCATCGAAGCGGGTTTCGCCGCGGCGAGCCCCGGCGATTTCGATGCCATTCACCGGATCGCCCGGCGGGTTACCGGCTCGACCGTCTGTTCTCTCGCCCGGGCGGTGGAGCGGGACATCGAGGCTGCGGGAAAGGCAATCGCCCCGGCGCCGAAACGGCGGATTCACACCTTTATCGCCACCAGTCCCATCCATATGGAATACAAGCTCAGGATGAAACCCGACGAGGTCGTCCGCCGGGCAGCCGACGCTGTCCGTTTCGCGCGGACCTTCGTCGAGGATGTCGAATTCAGTCTCGAAGACGCCGGGCGCAGCGAGATGCCGTTTATGAAAGAAGTGATCGACGCCGCCGTCGAGGCGGGGGCCGGAACGATCAATATCCCCGATACCGTCGGAATCCTGATGCCGCACGAGGTAGGGGAACGGATCGACGAGCTGGTGCGGTATGTCGCCGGTCGCGCCGTCGTTTCGGTTCATAACCACAACGATCTCGGACTGGCGGTCGCGAATTCTCTCGAAGCGATCCGCCGGGGTGCGCGCCAGGTGGAGTGTACCGTCAACGGTCTGGGAGAGCGTGCCGGTAACGCGGCGCTCGAAGAGATCGTCATGGCGCTGAAAGTCCGGGCGGACGACTTCGGCGGCGTGCATACCGGGATCAATACCCGTGAGATCTACCCGACCAGCCGCCTGATCGCGACGATTACGGGGATCGAGCCGCAGCCGAACAAGGCGATCGTCGGTAAAAACGCCTTTGCCCACGAAAGCGGAATCCATCAGGACGGAGTGCTGAAAAACAAGGAGACCTACGAGATTTTCCGTCCCGAGGAGATCGGCCTCGATCTGAGCGATACGCTGGTGCTGGGCAAGCATTCCGGCCGGGCCGCGTTCCGGGACAAGCTGGCCAGGCTCGGTTTTTCTCTCGACGATGACGAGCTCAACGATGTGTTTGCACGTTTCAAAGAGCTGGCGGACAAGAAGAAAGAGGTCTACGACGACGATATCCGTGCCCTTGTGACCAGCCGGATGACGAGCATCGAGAAGACCTATGAACTCGTCGCGCTGCAGCTGATGGATTCGACGGGCGGTGTGCCGAGCGCGGCCGTGACCATTCGTGACCGTGACGGCAAAGAGGTGACGGATGCCGGTATCGGTGACGGGACGATCGACGCGGTCTTCAAAACGGTCGACCGCATCACCGGTTATCAGGGACGGCTGCTCGACTACCGTGTCAAGTCGGTCTCCAAGGGCAAGGACGCGCTGGCCAACGTCACCGTCAAGGTGGCGTTCGACGAGGCGGAGTCGGCGGTGATCGGCCACGGCCTCAGCCTCGATACGATGGTCGCCAGCGCCCACGCCTATCTCGGAGCGCTCAACAGCTATCTCGTCATGCGGGCCGCGACATCCGGACGTGAACGGGAGGAAATGGGAAGCGTCTGAAACGGGGCTCTCTTCCGGTGTGCGTTATAATGTTCCGATCAGGGGGGAAGCGGTGTGAAACGGATACTGACGGCTCTGTACGGATTGTTCGCTTACGCGGTCGCGCTGGTCGGGCAGGTGTGGTTTATCCTCTATCTGACGCGGTGGGAGGCGCTGCCGCGCACGATCTACGATGCGCAGACGCTCCCGACATTCGAAGCGGCCGCCGTCGACGCGGCGCTGGTGCTGCTGTTCGGCCTGCAGCACTCGGGGATGGCGCGAAAGCGGTTCAAGCGTTTTGTGCTGCGGTTCATGCCGGAGGCGGCGGAGCGCAGCACCTATGTACTGCTGTCGGGGATTGTGTTCGTCGTCATCTGCCTGGCCTGGCAGCCCGTCGACGGAACGGTCTGGAACGTCGAAGACCCGCTGTGGCGCTCCCTGCTGTGGGCCGGCTACGTTTCGGGCTGGCTTTTTTCCCTCGCCGCGACGTTCGTCATCGACCATTTCGAGCTCTTCGGGCTTCGGCAGGCGTGGCTGTATCTGAAGAACGAAACGATGCCGCCCGTCGGTTTTCAGGAAAGGCTGTTTTACCGGTTCGTCCGCCATCCCGTCCAGACCGGAGTGCTGCTGGCACTGTGGATCACTCCCGAAATGACCGCGGGGCATCTGCTGCTGTCGGTGCTTTTTACCGTTTACATCCTCGTCGGGATTTATTTCGAGGAGAAGGACCTTGCCGAGGCGTTCGGTACGGTTTATAAAAACTATCGTGAACGGGTAGGGATGCTGTTCCCCCGAAGACGGCGGTAATGTTTCAGGAACCTTTACACGGCGCTGTTTTACGCGTATGATACGGGAAAACGTTTGGAGGATGCGATGAACCCCGCTTTTGAAATCACCGACCCCGCCGTGATTGACGCAGTGCTCGACACCGCCGAATACGGGACGCTGGCGGTCAGTCTGAACGACGTGCCTTACGCCGTGCCGCTCAATTTCGTCCGCACGGGCGCCGCGGTCTGCTTTCACGGCGCCCGGAGCAACAAAAAAATGAAGATCCTGGAACAGAACCCGCGCGCTTCTTTCTCCGTGGTGGAAAACTTTTCCCTGATCGATTCCGATTTCAGTTCGGCCGACGGGCTGGCCTGCCCGGCGACGCAGTTTTTCAAATCCGTCAGCATCGACGGCAGGATCGAAACGGTGCACGGCCGTGAAGAAAAGGCCGCCGTCCTCGAAGCCCTGATGCGCAAGCTTCAGCCCAAAGGCGGATACCGGCCTTTCGAAGACGCGGACTACGACAAGCCGCTGGCGGCGACGGCGGTCTACCGGCTGGTGCCGGAGACGGTCACGTGCAAGTTCAAGTTCGGACAGCATCTGAACGAAGAGCGTTTTGCGCGGATCCTCGAGCATCTGCGGTCGCGCGGAACGGAAACGGACCTGCGGACGGTCGATGAGATGACGAGGTGGAGAAATGGCAGGAGCTGAAAGAGCGGGATGCAGCTGAAAAACGGCGCACGGGAGAAGATACAGGCGTATGTGCGGGAGTACGGGCGCCTGCTCGACATCGAGCGCGACGCCGAAAAGGCGGCGGCGCTGGAGGAGATCCGGCGGCTCTCCGGGCGGGAGCGCGAACGGTTCGGCCGGGCGCTGCTGGACCTCGAAGGGCGCGGAGCGGGAAGGCTGTTCGACCTGTGGCTGGTGCGTTTCGGGCGCTCCCGCCCGATCCGGACCGAAATGGCGGGCGGGGATGTGGTACTGGTCAGCCGCGGCGACCCGCTCAAAAGCGATCTTCAGGCCACCGTCGTGCGGGTCGGCCGGCAGTACGTCGAAGCCGCGTTCACGCAGGCGCCGCCGAAATGGGTCCGGCGGCGCGGCGTGAGGCTGGACCTTTTCGTCAACGACGTGACCTTCAAACGCATGGCCGCCAATCTGGAGGCGATGGCCGCGCTCGAAGGCCCGCCGGCCCGCCTGCGCGACATCGTGCTGGGGCTGCGCGCACCCGAACCGCCTGAACCGGCGGCATTCGAGCCGCTGCATCCTGGCCTCGACCGCTCCCAGAAAGAGGCGGTCTCGCTCGCGCTGGGCAGCCGGGATATTTTCCTTATCCACGGCCCGCCGGGCACGGGAAAAACGACGACCGTCGCCGAGACGGCGGTCCAGTTCGTGCGTCGCGGGTCGCGGGTGCTGGCGTGCGCGGATTCGAACGTGGCGGTGGACAACCTGCTGGCGCGGCTGAAAGACGTCGAAGGGCTGGACGTGGTCCGCATCGGGCATCCGGTCCGGATCGATCCCGCGCTCGAAGCGCATTCGCTGGCGGCCCGTCTGGAGGCGCATCCCGTCCGGATGGAACTCGAACGGGTGCGGAAACTGCTCGAACCGCTGCTCGAAGAGCGCGACCGACATCTCAAGCCGACGCCGGGAACGCTGCGGGGAATGAGCCCGGAGCGGGTACGCACCCTGGCGGCGCAGGGCCGGGGTATGCGGGGGATCGGCGCCGAACAGATGGCGTCGATGGCGGCGTGGATTGACGCGGACAGGGAAGCGGGGCGTTTCTACGACCGCCTGCGCGAACTCGAAGAGGAAGCGACGGCGCAGATCATCGACGGGGCGGACGTGGTGTGCGCGACCAACGCGACGGTCGGTGGCGAGGCGATGCAGGGACGCCGTTTCGACGTGGCGCTGATCGACGAGGCGGGACAGCAGATCGAGCCTTCGACCCTGCTGCCGCTGCTGCGTGCCGACCGGGCGGTGCTCGCGGGCGATCACCGGCAGCTGCCTCCGACGGTGGTGAGCGGCCTCGACGTTCTCGAACGTTCGCTGTTCGAACGCCTGATGGAGCGCGGCGACGCGGCCGCGAAACTGCTGAACGTGCAGTACCGGATGAACGCGACGGTGATGGATTTTCCCAACCGCCTGATGTACGGCGGCCGGCTGGTCGCGGACGCAGGCGTCGCCGGACGACGGCTGGCATTGACGCGTCCGCCGGAGGACCCCGTGCTTTCTCCCGGTGCGCCGGTCGTTTTCGTCGACCTCGAAGGGACGGAGAGCCTGCCGGAACGTTCGACGTCCTGGGAGAACGCCGCCGAAGCGGACTGCGTGGTCCGGACGGTGCGGCGGCTGTGCGGATACGGCATCGCGCCGGAAGCGGTCGGGGTGATCACCCCGTACCTTTCGCAGACCCGGCGGATCCGCCGGGGGCTGGACCGCGAGGGGCTCGAAGCGGTGGAGGTCAAAAGCGTCGACGGTTTTCAGGGGCGGGAAAAGGAGGTGATCGTGATCTCCTTCGTACGCT
>Ga0256843_1001668_pt1 | contig 17187 bp, 17 predicted proteins | sample AlvinellametaG_FD_191572 | JGI IMG/M metagenome (GOLD analysis project Ga0256843, IMG submission 191572) | Pompeii worm associated microbial communities from hydrothermal vent at the East Pacific Rise, Pacific Ocean - Alvinella | ecosystem: Host-associated > Annelida > Integument > Unclassified ... | reverse complement strand
AAAACTTAAACTTTCCTTAAAAAAAACTTGATTTTTTAAGGATTTTTTGATAAAATTCGCTTAGTCATTCGCGCATAGACTTCAAAGAAGTCCTTGCGGGGGTGACATGGCTTCGACAGGGGTAGAAAGCCCTAAGCTGCACGCGCGCCTGGGCAAGCGCTAAAACGGCCCGCTAAAAATAAACGCAGCAAATAACAAATCTTACAGCCCAGCAGTAGCAAGAGCTGCTGCTTAATTAAGTAGTTTCGGGCGCCTCCGCCCACTGAGGCTCGCCACCGCCTCGGGCGGAGAGTAAAGCGTGGCTGGGAGTGTGACTCTCGGGTGTGGGTTGCACTCCGAAAACAAAAACACCCCTCTCTTCCGTAAGGCTTTGTCCGTTGAGCCTGGAAGAGCAGTATAATCAACGGACTAAGCGTGTAGACGCTTAGGGTAATCTACTTCTGGACTCGGGTTCGATTCCCGACACCTCCACCATAAGCTCTCGTTCGAGGGTTTATGGTGGAGATGAAAAGAAAGGAAAATTATGGATTTTAATCTACTTGGAAATAAACATTATAAATTTTATAAACACTTAGAGACAGACACTATACATATAGTAAAAACACATATCGGTTGTATCGGAGAAGATGATAAAACTATTTGTAATCTCGATAAAATGAAATTAATTCCTATGAGAGACCTTGATTGTTTAAAAGAAGAAACTGCAAGAACAGAAGCAGCAAAGTTGCAAAACAGAAATCAAAAAGTTTGCGGCAATTGTATTTCAGCTCTTTATCATAATTAAAAAACAACTTTGCTATAATTTTCCAAAAAGGCTTTAGATGAACTTTTTGGAAAATAAAATAGCACTTATTACGGGCGCAAGCTCGGGCATAGGCGCTGCAACAGCAAAAAAACTCAGCGAATACGGCGTAAATTTGATTCTAACAGGAAGAGATGAAAATAAACTGCAACAACTCAAAAATTCTCTTCAAACCCAAACATTGACATTTGCATTCGATATCAGAAATAAAAAAGAAGTTGAAAAATTCGTAAATGAAATCTTATCAATCACCCATATCGACATTCTTGTTAATAACGCAGGGCTTGCTTTAGGGCTTGAGCGTATTGATGAGGGAGATATAGAAGATTGGGAGACGATGATAGATACGAATATAAAAGGCGTACTTTACATTACAAAACCGATTTTCAAACATATGAAAGAAAGAAATGAAGGTCATATCGTAAATTTAGGCTCTGTCGCAGGCAAAACGGCTTATCCGGGCGGAAATGTATATTGCACTACAAAAGCGGCTCTTCACTCTCTTAGTGAGAGTCTCAATATCGACGCTTTCGGGACCAATATAAAAGTCAGCACCATTGCACCGGGCGCTGTTGAAACGGAATTTTCAAACGTAAGATTTAAAGGGAATAAACAAAAGGCTAAAAAAGTCTATGAAGGATACGTGCCTCTAAGTGCGGAAGATATCGCCGATACTATCGTTTGCGTTTTAAACACTCCTCCGCACGTAAATATTCAATATGTCGATATTATGCCTACAAACCAAAGAAATCCTTATATGCTATATAGGGATTCTTAGGTTTTTCTCAGAATCAAATATCCGACGATTCCGGAAATTAACGAGCCTAATAAAATAGCGAGTTTATCGGCGAATTTGAATAGTGTAGCGTCTCCGAACGCCAAAGAGTCGATAAACAAACTCATAGTAAACCCGATACCAGTCAAAACACTTACACCATAAAACATCTTTAAATTTACCCCATCGGGCATTTTCGCGATTTTTAGTTTCATTGCTATCCACGAAAAGCCGAAAACTCCTATCTGTTTTCCAAGGAAAAGTCCGAGCATTATCCCAAGAGGCACTCCGCTAAATAATTTGTTTAAAGACAAATCTCTCAAATCGATACCCGCATTTACAAAAGCAAAAAGCGGTAAAACGAAAAAGTTTACAAAAGAATGAAGCTCGTGTTCGAGCTCTTTTAACATCGATTTTCCGTTAATTTCTTTAATAGGAATAAACATAGCAAGAACCACCCCGACAAGCGTTGCGTGAACTCCCGATTTTAAAACGCTCACCCAAAGAATAATTCCAAGCAAAATATAAGGCATTTTTTTACTGACGTTTAAAAGATTCAATATCAAAAGCCCGAAAATTGCTGCCGCGGCTACCGCTAAAGATACAAGCGATAAACCTTTTGTGTAAAAAAGAGCGATGATAATAATAGCACCCAAGTCATCGATTATCGCAAGAGCCATTAAAAATATTTTCAAAGCCGGATGAACCCTATTTCCAAGAAGCGCCAATACTCCAAGTGCAAAAGCTATATCCGTAGCAGTCGGAATCGCCCAACCTTTCATTGCTATCGGGTCCCCGTAATTTATTAGCGTATAAATAACAGCCGGCATTATCATACCGCCAAGCGCGGCAATTGCGGGAAGTGTGATTTTTGAAACGGAGGAGAGCGCTCCTTCTAAGACTTCTCTTTTATCTCAAGCCCCACAAGAAAGAAAAATATAGCCATAAGCCCGTCATTCACCCACAAAATCAAAGGCTTTTGTATCTCAAGTCCTCCGAAAACAACACCCAAAGGAATATCCAAAAACTTAGTATAAAAGGTCTTTAGCGGCGTGTTTGCCAAAATCAGAGCGATTATCGTCGAAATAATAAGCAGTATCCCAACACTCGTCTCTTTATGGAAAAAATCCTTAATCATTTTCATTGCATTTCCTTTATCATCGATTGAATTCTCGGCAGCTTCATTTTCATATTTTTATATTCACCAAGCAAATCAAGAGCTTTGGTTTTATTTTCCAACATCTCTTTTTCGGCCTGTTTTAGAGTTTGTCTGAATTTTTCTTGAATCTCTTTATAACTTTTTAGCTTTCTTAGAAATTCATACATCTCCGCAAGTTTTAAAGCTTCGTCTATTTTGTTATCGGCAATTAGTGCCAAAAACTTAAAAATAACCTCGAGCATATTTAATATTTCTATAGCTTTATCCTCGTATTCTTCTATATCTTTTAAAATCATAGCCGCTTTTTTTGCCTTTTGAAACTCCTCTTTTTCCAAAAATTTAAGCGCGAATTTATATAAATTTTCGGCATACGTTATAAGTTTTTGATATTCCACGCTTTCTTTAAGTTCCGGGTGCTCTTTCAAAAGAGCATAAACACCTTTAAAATCTTTTTTTGCGATTTTTTCTTTAAAAATTTTTAAAATCTCCGCTTTTTTTAATAAAAGCTCGATTAAAGGAAGTTTCTGAGTCACCGCCATAAACGGCTCCAAAAGCTCTTTTGCTTTTTCGAATTCTCCGTTTATTACCGCCTGATATGCTTTTTCGTATGTTTTTTGCCATCTTAGTTCCAAAATCTTATAATATTTCGTTTTTTTAAGCTCTTCATACATATTCGCAAGTTCGTATGCAAGGGCATAATTTCCTTTAAGAACCGCGTTTTTAAATTTAGCCAAGTTTTTATAATGCTTTATTAATTTTTCAATTTCTTCTCTTTTGTTAGGTACTTTCAAAAGAGGCTGTAACACTTTTACGGCTTCTATTTCGCTTTTTTCAAAAAGTAAAATCGCCTTTTTTATCAAAAGCTCCTCATATTTAATAAGCCTTTTAAAACCTTCGCTTCTTTTTAAAAACGGATTTTTATCTATCAAATCGTATGCTTTTTTAAAATCTTCTTTCAAAATCGCATCCAAAAGCTCTTTTTCTTCTTCGAAAAGGTCTTTATAATAAAGCTCTCCGTTTGTGGTCGAGATTATCATTTTATTCGAATAAATAACGACTTTTTCCATATTTTCGAATTCTAAAAATTTATCGTTCAAAATTACTTCGTTTTTCAAATCATAAATCATAACCCTGTTTTTCGATAAAATCACCAAAAATTCCCCGTCAATCCAAAAATCACTGAATTTTCTATAAAAATCGACTCTGTCGATTGAGGTGTGTTTGTATTCGTCCCATTTGACAATATCGCTGATTTCATCTGCGGAAATAAGGTCTTCTTTTTTTTCTATTTTTTTTACGGGTTTAATATGCAAAAAACGCTTTTTAGAATTAAAACTCGAAAGATTGGAAAAAATCACCGCCTTATCATATCCTCCCGCACAAATATAATCTTCATCTACAAAAACGATATCCGTTATAAAATCTTTATGTTTCGGGAGTTTGGCTACTCTTTTTAAAATCTCCAAATTTATCAGATATATCTCTCCGTCAATCCCGCCGCAAGCCAAATACTCTTCATTTAAAAACGACACCGCCAAAATATCGTGTTTGAATTCGAAAGTTTCGAGATGTTTTTTTTCTTCTATATTCCATACACCGACTCTGTTTTTTGAAGTGACGGCTAAAAATTTGCCTTTATTTGAAAACTTAACGCCGTTTTCTTTAGGAGAGTTTTTTTCGAATTTGAGCCTAAAACCTTTAAAAAACGAAAGCCCCATATCAAAAATCAAAACTCTATTAATTTCATCCACTATATATAAAAAATTATCTTTTATAAAAAATCTACTAACGGGTACTTTTAGATTTTTAAATTTTATCATCACTTCTTCCTTAAAACCGTAAAGATTAAAATCACTCCCAAAATAGAAGCAAAAATAAATCCGATTATTCCGAATAATGAAATATTTTTAAATAAAGGCGGAATATGAGAGCTTAAAAGCATCGACGAGCCTATAAGAAGAGAAGCTATGATTATGGAAGTGGATAATCTGTTAAATGACTTTTCTATAGCTTCTTCAAACTCTTCAAGACCTACGTGCTCGAATTCGACTTTGAGTTCACCTCTTTTTAGCTTGCCTATTATCTCGTTCAAATCACTCGGCGCTTGAGTTATAAACTCCATAACCGCTTTATTTATCTCATGGGAACGTTTTAGGATATTAAAAGGAGAAATGGTTTGTTTGTAGATTTTTATGATAAAAGGTTTTATCTCTTCTGCGGCGTTGAACTCGGGATATAGTTTTTTGCCTATTCCCTCCATCGTCACCAACGCTTTTGCAAGCAAATAGTTATCTTCTTTGAAATATATTTTATATCTCTGCATTACTTTTAACATATCTTCAATAAGCGCTCTTAATTCGACTTGTTTGAGCGAAGAGTAAAAATAGCTGCTTATAATATCCGCCATCTCTTTTTTAAAAGATGAGATATCGATTTCTCCTTGGACTTTTGATAGTTTTAAAACATAAAGAGCCGCTTTTTCTTCTTGTTGTTTTATTACGTAATATATCATTTCTACAAAATATTGCCTATCTTCATCGCTTAATCTGCCCATTATCCCGAAATCCAAAAAGACTATTTTTCCATTACTCACCATCAAATTTCCGGGATGAGGGTCGGCATGAAAAAATCTATGAATAAATATCTGCTCGCAAATTAAATCGAATCCTTTTTTAGTTATCTCTTTTAAATCGTAACCCGCTTTTTTTAGCGCGTCTATATCCGAGATTTTTATACCCTCGATAAACTCCATAGTCAAAACACGTTTGGAAGAGTATTTTTCGTAAAGTTTAGGTACTTTTATATCGGAATTGTTTCTGAAATTATTTGCAAATCTTTTTAAATTTAGTGCTTCGATATTAAAATCAAGCTCTTTTTTTATCGATTTTGCAAACTCTTCGACTATTTTTTCCAAATCGACGCCGTAGATTAAAAATCTGTCTCTCAAAAGTTTTGCAAGCCTTTGTAGTATTGCGATATCGGCATAAATCTTCTCTTCGATATCGGGTTTTAAAATCTTAACGGCTACGATTTCTCCGGTTTTTAGTCTCGCTTTATAGACCTGTCCTATAGACGCCGAAGCCAAAAGCTCGAAGTCTTCTTCGAAAATTTCAGTATAAGGTTTTTCGAATTCATCCTCAAGCACTCTTTTCATCTCTTCAAAAGGCAAAGGTGTTACGCTATCTTGTAGCTTCTCAAACTCCTTTGCCAAATCAAGAGGTACCAAATCGGGTCTTAAAGAGAGAAGTTGTGCGAGTTTGATAAACGTAGGGCCCAACTCTTCGATAGCTTTTCTTATTCTTTCGCTTCTTGAGAGTTTCGGAGTTTCTTTAAAAGAAACGGGGATTCCCAAAGATTCGATAATATCTCCGAATCCGTATTTGGCAAGGACAAAAATAATCTCTTTTGTCCTCTTTAGCTCATAGAGGCTATTTTTGAACATTTTTTAAGAGTTCTTTTAGTTCTTTAAGTTCGCTTTTTAAGTTTTCGATATCCTCTTTCGTAGCTACACCCAACTCTTTTAGTTGTCTTCTTACCTCATCTTCAATCATTTTTTTAAGTTCGTTAAGTTTTTCTTGTGACTCTTTTTTAAGCTCTTCAATCAAACTCTCAGCCTCTTTTTCGGTTAGTTCTCCTCTTTTTTTAGCCTCTTCTACGAATTCTTCGAGTTTTTCTTTTGCCAAAAAAAGACTTCCAACACCTACTTTTAAAAGTTCGTCTATTTTAATCATTTCCCCCTCCTTTTTTATTTATTTTAACATATTTTAATTATTTTGAAGTAAAGCAAGAATGTTTTTTGCATAATTCTCATCAAAAAACATATACGAAGCTATATTAACGTTTTGTTCGGACGGCGCAAAGATAAGCATTTCATCGCTTTTACCCAAATATTCCACACTATAATCTATATTTACTCCGTCGATATGCAAATATAGTTTGTTTCCGGATATTTTTATAGAAAAAGTGCCTCCGAATTTCGTTCCGTCAACAGCATGAAAAAGCCCGGCACTCGCGTCCGAATTTATCTGTACCTGATTTAAAATCAAATTTCCATCACTATCTTGAAAAACTTGATAAAAAACTTTTCCCGCAATTAATTTTTTTAAGTATTCTCCGCTTTTTAATTCGTTTGCAAAGTTATCGGCTTGAGTTTTCGAATAGAAAAGCTCAAGAGATTTCACGGGCAAATTATCATACAGATACGTTAAAGTAACTCTATCGTTATATAAATTCAAAACCGCGGTAGTATTGTCTTCAAAATTTACAACCGTGCCGTTTATACTAAAACCCATATTCACTACGCCGTCTATATTCGTCTCGTTTGCGTCTGCGTTTATCGTTATATAACCTTCCTCAACTTCATCAGAGCTTTTTACGTAATAGAGGGTTTTGTTTGCAAGAGTATCTTTTACCATTTGCGTTTGGGAGTGAATAAGATTTAAAAGAGCTTCGGTTTTAGTGTAATATTTTCCTTTGTAAGTCGGCAAAGTCTTTAGCTTTTCATATAAATTCTCTATAGCCGTATCGTCAATTGAAGAGAGTGAATAGTTTGCAAGCAGTTTATTTTCTTCGGCGCTTATCGTTATACCGTTACTCGGGTCGCCGTCGATATCCAACGTCTGCAAAAGTGCCGCTATCGCGGAAGAGTTTTCCATTATAACCTTACCCTCTTCAAGCTCGTAAGATTTTATCGTCTTAAAGGCAATCCCTCCTACTCTAAAAACGCAATCTTTTCCTTCTTCATAAATAAAACCTCCCAAATTATCCGTAACTCCCGAAACGCCGCCACATTGATACTCAATTCCGGCAACAGGAGCGTCAACATACGTAGCACTTGCCGTTTTTAGCTCATCACCTCCGCCAGAAGAGCTACCGCATCCTATAAAAAACAAAACCGCCGCGGCAGATAACAAAAGCTTTTTCATCTTTTCTCCCTTTTAGTTTTAAAAAAAAATCGACAAAAAAATTTTTATCTTTATTATAATTTCACAAAAAGGACTTTCAATGTTCTATCAAGAACTTGAAAAAATAATCGAAACTTCCGATTACGATAAAAAATTCGAACTTTTTTATAAGCTTTATGAAAATATCGACTCTTATAATTTCACCTCGAACGAAAAGCCCAAAATCTTCGAAAAACCGAGTTATGCCGACTTTTGCGAAATAGTCCACCCGGCAAAAGTACCAAGAAGAAGAGGTTTTGAAACCGACGAAAAAAAAGCGGTCTTATTACACGCAATAGTTCATATCGAATATAGTGCTATAGATTTGGCTCTTGATGCCTGCTATAGATTTAGAAATCTTCCGAAAGAATATTATCTCGATTGGCTCGAAGTCGCCGAAGATGAGATTAGACATTTTAAGATGATGAATTCACTGCTTGAAAAAACAGGCTATAAATACGGAGATTTTCCCGTACATAATTCGCTTTTTGAAGCTTCTCAAAAAACTCAAGATTTATTAAGCAGAATGGCGATAATTCCGAGATGGTACGAAGCCAACGGACTTGACGCAAACGAAAAGATAATAAAAAGACTCCAAAAAACAAACGACCCGTTTGCAAAAGAAGTGATTGATGCTTTAAACATTATTTTAAAAGAAGAAATTCCTCATGTTAGCAAAGGCGATAAATGGTTTAAGTGGAAGTGCGAAAGAAAAAATTTAGACCCGCTAAAAACATATTTCGAAATTATCGATTCATTTTTTAAAGATTGGAAGAAAAAAGACCTAAACGTCGCAGCCAGACTAAAAGCCGGATTTACCTGCGACGAGCTTAAAATTTTAAGCAATAAAGAGGTTAATTGTTAAAAAAGCCCGCATTTAAGCCAAGTTCCGTCTTTGAATTTGGCTTTTGTTACGACGAAGTAGACTTTAATACTTTTAGGATTTTCATCTTTTAAATATTTTTCAAGTTCGTCGGTTAACATATGAGTTTTTTTAATAGTAATTTTTCCGGACGGTTTTATTGTTATTTTTCTTTCTATATAATCTTTCATAATTTTCGTTCCGTCTTTATCTTCTACGTATAAGTTTCCTTCAAGAAAAACAACGGTTTTAGGATAATTGTTTTGTAAAGTGATTTTCAAATCATAATAAGGCAAAGCGACGTCATTATATTTGTAATTAAAAGACAATACTTTTATTTTATCACAACTTTTTACGGCAAATTCTTGTTTAGTTTGTTGAGCTTGATTTTTTATCTCTTTTTGTTGAGTTTTAAGCTCTTTTTTTAATTTTTCTATCTCTTTATCTTTTGCTTTAACTTCCTGTTTTAATTGTTGAATTTGTTGCAAAATCAAATCTAATTTTTTGTCTATATCGGCATTATTTTGTGCAAAAAGCATACTCGTAATTCCTAAAGCCGCTAAAAACTTTTTCATTTTTTTCCTTTTTTCTTGCTATTTTAACAAAAAAGTTTTATAATTTTATTTACCTACCGGTAAGTAAGGAGAAATTTTGAAAGAAAAAATACTAAAAACAGCACTAAAACATTTCGCAAAAAGCGGATATGAAAACACTTCAATGAAAGAGATTGCCGAAGATTTGGGTATTACCAAACCGGCACTTTATTATCATTATAAAAGCAAAAACGACCTTTATAACGAAATATTCAAACACCATTTTCAAATTTTAAAGTTTCAAAAACAACCTACAAACGAAGAAAACATCATACATTACATAAAAACGATGTCTGAATTTTTTCATAAAAATCCCGATATCGCAAAACTTTTTGCAAAAGAGTTGTCATGCGAGGGAGAACACCTCCAAGAAGAGACTTTAAAAATTATGAGTAGAACGATTAAATTTTTGCAAGAGAGTCTGCCAAACGATATAAACCCGTTTTTTATTCAAACTCTTATCATCTCGGCATTCACTACTTTTCAAAACACACTCAATCTTAGAAAAAAAGTCTCTAAGCTAATTCAAAAATCTCCAGATTTTAATATCGACGACGAAATAACTATGACAATCCTATCATATATAAAGGCTAAATCATGAAAAAACTAAGCCTCGTATTAATTGCGGCAAGTCTTTATGCTGCGGATATCGGTACGCTTTTTGACGCTATCAAAAAGCAACCCGAGACGAAAATAGACAATTTACAGGTAAAAAACGCAAAAATTGCTAAAAAAAGCGTTATTAATTCCTTATATCCTACCGTAAATCTATTTTCATCAGCCGAGCATTACAACTCTCCGTTTTCATTAAGACCTGTCACACCGACCCAGAGTGCGTATCTTTTAAAAACAAACGCTTCGATTCCTTTTTCTCAAAACATAATAAGAGTAGGTTTTGACGTTTCCATGCCGCTTTTTATTAAAACGATATATGACAATAAAGAAAAAATGTCACATATCATCAATGCGGCAAAATACAAAGCAAAACTCAACCTTTTACAAAGAGAATCGATGCTTGTTATTTATCTGAGCAATTTGAATTATCTATATTCTTTAAAAAAGGCGCTTTTAGTCCAAAAAAATTCGATTCAAGAGAGCATAAAAGCAATTGAGGTAGGAGTGAAAGTCGGAAGAATTCCTGAATTCAAACTCCTAAGATTAAAAGATGCCGTAAATCAAATAGATATAAAAATTAACGACATCGACTCAAAAATCGCCGATACCAATTCTAAAATTTACACTTTAACGAAAATTCATCTCAAAAAACCTATAAATTTTCAAACATCAAGCGTAAAAAAAGAGGAATTTTTGGCGGTTAAACCTATAAAAGAAAATATTAAAGCTTCACTACTTGATATAAAAGCGAAAAAAGACGACTTTTTACCTAAAGTATTTTTTAAAATCTCGGCAAACAGAGGTTTCGGTTGGGCATACAATACCAAAGATAGCGTCGCACTAAATACCGCAAGTGCCGGGATTTATATCAATTGGAATATTTTTAATAAAAAAAGAAATTCTGAAGTTCAAAAAGCAAAAATAGAATATATGAACTCAAAACTCACTTTGCAAAAAACGATAAAAGAGCTGACATCTCAAATAGAAAAAATAGATAAAACTTTAAAAATAGTCAATCGCTCGTTATCACTTGCAAAAAAATCGGTAAAAATAAAAGAAGAACTGTTAAAAAGCGCAAAAGTTGCATTCAAACTCGGTACTATGACCGTGGATGAATATCTAAATTACGAAAACGACCTCGCTTTAGCAAAAGCAAACGTTGCTAACCTAAAAGCTACCAAAAACTCCCTAATCGCTCAAAAAGCGTTTATTTACGGAAATAACTTCAAAAAGGTGTTCAAATGAAAGTACTAAAAATCGTAATTCCAATAATCATCGCTATTGCATTGGCATTCGGCGGATATAGACTAATCAAGCTAAAAAAAGAAGCCGACGCAAAAGAAAAAACGGCCACACTTTATCCGATTGTAGTAAAAATGTATCAGCCCGAATATAAAGAGGTTACATTGACTCTTCCTGCGGTTGCGGAAGTTAAAAACTCAAACGAAGTAGCAATAGCTACAAAATTCCCTGGTAAAATTTTGTATATCAAAAACTTGGGAGAAAAAGTAAAAAAAGGCGATTTGCTTGTTAAAATAGACGATAGCGAATTAAAATCGCAATTAAATACTATCGATTCGAAGATCGCCTCTTTAAAAGATAAAATCAACGCACAAAAAATATCCCTTGAAAACTTAATCAAAACCCACATCAGAACGAAAAAACTACTTGAAGTAAAAATGGCTTCTATCGAACAATATCAAAACGAAGAGAGTAAAATCGCTACTCTAAAAGCGGCGATAAAAGCGGATGAAAACTCGCTTAAATCTTTGTATTCTCAAAAACAATCAATCCTTGATAATTTAAAATACACTACAATTTATGCAAACACAAACGGCGTTGTAAGTGCGAAACTTTTCAATAAAGGCGATATCGCACCTATGCTAAAACCTATTTTAAAAATCACTCCAAACAGCGGAAACTATCTGCTTGTGTTTTTGCCAAAAGAAGAAAAAGCAATAATTTATAAAGAAAAAGAGTATCCGCTAATCCCTCTAAAAAGTACGATTAACGGAATAAAAGCTTATAAAGCGGAAGTGGAAGATAAAAACCTGCTACCGGGTGAAAAAGTTAACGTAAAAGTAGTGACTTTCCAAGGAAAAGGAACGTTTTTACCTTTTAACACAATATTGACTATCGAAAACAAAAACTACATCTTCACACCTAAAACAAAAGAAATTCATATTAAAGTCAGCGGAGTCGAAGGTGTTGTAATCGAAGAAAAAATAGATACTCCGGTAATTCAAGCCGAGCCGGATATTTTACTTAAAATCAAAGCCGGCTATCCTATCAAAGTTGAAAATAAAGGATAAAAATGTTTGAATTTTTCTATAAAAGAGGCTATTTATTAACCGCGATTATCTTGGGAATGTTCGTTTTCGGGGTAATCGGGCTTATAAAAATGCCTAAAAACCTATTCCCCGACGCAAACCGCCCGGAAGTCGTAATATTTACGCAAGTCCCGGGTGCTACGGCTTCGGTTGTCGCAACAACGGTATCAAAACCGATAGAAGAAGAGATGGCGACTCTTAGCAACGTATATCAAATCAAATCTACAAACGTCGCAAACTTCTCTATCGTACACGTGGTTTTCGACTACACAAAAACATTACAACAAGCAAGCGTGGATGTCAGCAACGCTCTAAACAGAATAAAAGACAAACTACCAAAAAACTCTATTCCGGCAATTTATTTGGTGGGTGATTTTACAGCACCGGTGGATGTTTTTGCGCTCAGTCCGAAAAACAACTCCATAACTTTGCCCGAAATCAAAAAAATAGCGACTCATTTTATAAAACCGAAACTCCTAAGTAATCCGAATATCGGAAACGTAGAAGTTTTCGGAGGATACGACAGCGCGGTTATGGTAAAAATCGACCCTTTAAAACTAAAAAAATACGGCATTTCGTTTGACGATTTGATAAAAATCATACAAACTACGGATTTGAATATGCCTATAGGTTTCGTAAAAACAAAAAATTCGTTTATTACTCTAAGCTTTTACGGAGAAAAAGACGACGTTAAAAAGCTAAAAAACTTACTTATAAAACCTAACGTCAGATTAAAAGATATTGCGGATATTTCTTGGAGTTATCAAACAAACAACACTCTTTATATAGGAAACAACGCTCCTTCAATCGCCATAAGCGTCCAAAGAGCACCAAGCGGCAGCGTACTTGCCACAAGCGACGCGGCAAGAGAAGAGATGAAAAAAATAGAAAAACTCTATCCGAATATAAAAGTAACTATTTCCGATACTCAAAGAAACCTTATCGAAACTTCGAATATCAATATGTTAGAAGCGCTAAGAGATGCGATAATCTTTACGCTTATAGTGCTTTTGATTTTCTTAGCCAATTTTAGAGCGCTTGTGGCAGCCGCTCTTTCTATTCCGATGGTATTTTTCGGAACGATTGCTTATTTATACCTAACAGGCCAAGGTCTTAATATCGTAATTTATACCGCTATTATCTTAGCACTCGGAATGCTTACGGACGATGCGGTCGTCGTACTTGAAAATATCGAGCGTCACCTCGAAAACAAAGAAGATTTGCAAAAAGCGATTTATGAAGGTACAAAAGAGGTGTTAAAACCGATTTTTGCCGGAAGCGTATCTACAATAGCGATTATTTTCCCTCTTATGTTCGTGGGAGGATATCCTGAAAAAATCTTCAAACCTCTAATAGAAACACTGATAGTTGCATTGCTTATCAGTTGGTTTTTATCCGTTACTTTTATTCCTAAACTTTCGACTCTTTTATACAAAAAAGGCTTTAAAAAGACAAAAGTCGAGATTTTCTTTGAAAAACTTTATCAAAACACCATAGCCAGATTAATTAAACCTTATGTAGGTATTTTGCACTTCTCAAACGGGAAATTTTATGTCTTAAGAAGAATGTTATTGATGATGGGTGCTATGATAGTACTTATGCTTAGCGTAAAAAATATTATGCCTATAATCGGTAGAGACGTTATGCCTCCTATGGATACCGGAATTATGAAAGCTCATATTGAATTTTCAAGTAACCTAAACGCCGAAGAGAGTGAAAAAAGACTAAAACCTTTCCTAACATGGCTAAACAAACAACCTTGGCTTGAAAAATCCTCAATTGCAATCGGTACTCAAAAAGACGTACTCTCAATCACCGGTGGAGGCGGTGGAAACAGTATCAATATGACAATCATTGCAACAGACAGATTCCACAGAAAAAAAACGATTTGGCAACTTGAAGACGAAGTAAGAAACGAACTTGCAAAAATCCCCGGAATTAAAAAAATCGGAGTTTACGATTTCGGAGCGACAGCCCTATCTACAATCAACGCACCACTTGATGTAAGAGTGCTTAGCGATACCTATAAACAACTCCCGAAAGAAGCTCAAAAAATAGAAAAACTTCTTTATAACGTAAAAGGTCTAACGACTATAATGAAAACGTGGGATAAGGATTTTAACGAAGTCGTTATAAAAATAGACACCAATAAAGCCCTAAGCTACGGAATAACACCTGCCGGTATCGCGTATCAGATTGCTCTAAAAGATATGCCGGTTGCAATGCTGACGAATCTTTCGAGTATGAACGTGCAATTTGTAAGAGTAAGATTTAATAAACAATTCGAAAACATCGAAGCTTTAAAATTATTGCCTATAGATACAAAAAAAGGACCTATTCCTCTTGGTGAAATAGCACAAATCAAAAACGATTTCACATATTCAAAAATCGACAGATACAACCTCCGATACGCAATTGACGTAGAGGGTTACAGAAAAACAAGACCTGTTAGTTTGATTACGGATGATGCGGACAAACTCTTAAAAGAACACGGCATCAAAAACTACAAACAAGCAGGTGATATCAGCGAAATGAACGACTCATTCGGAAGACTCATAAAAGCAATTGCGGTCGGAGTGGTTATTTTGATTTTGACTTTAATGGTAGTTTATCAATCATTAAGACTCGCACTTATTATGATCGTCGTACTCCCGCTATCTATGATTGGTGCGAGCTGGGCGTTATTAATAGCAAACAAACCTTCATGTATGCCGAGTATGGTGGGGTTATTGTTGCTATTTGGGATTATTATCAAAAACGCAGTACTTCTTATCGACTTTTACAAAGAGTTCGAACACAGCGGAAAATCGCCGTTTGAAGCTGCTATTGAGAGCGTAAAAGTGAGATTCAGACCCGTTATGATGACCGCATTCGGAACGATTGCGGGAATGATTCCTATCGCTCTTGAATGGGCGGTAGGTCTTGAGAGACTCTCACCTATTGCTGATGTAGCAATAGGCGGTCTACTTGTAGGGACTTTTCTAACTCTCGTTTACGTACCTATGCTTGCCTACGCAACAGACCCGAGAAATAAAAAAGATTCTTAATCTCTTTTTCGGGTCTTTAATTCAACTTTAAGAATAAAGACATATAATTCTCTCAAAAAAAGGTTGAACATATGATTAAATTCGCAACTCCGAAATCAAATAAAGAGATGAGAATTTCTATCGAAGAATTTATCGAAAAATACAATAACGACGAAGCTATCTTGGTTGATATCAGAATGCCTTTTGAATTGAAAGTATGGAATTTGCCGTTTGCTATTCATATTCCGGCGGATGAACTTGAAAAAAGAATTGAAGAGCTTCCTAAAGATAAAATCATCGTAACAGCTTGTCCTTTTCAAAATAGAAGTCCGTTTGCGGCAATGTATCTTAAAGAAAAAGGCTTTAACGCAAAATATTTAGAAAAAGGACTTATTGCGTTAATGGATACGCTAAAAGGCGGAGAAGCTAAAAAACTTAAAATCGATTAGGAGTTTTTATGTTTTATATCGAAGTATTTTTTATAGTACTCGCTCTTTCTACTTTTTTTGCTTTAGGAGGAGTTGGAAGTGCGGTTGCTTTAGTACCGATTCTTCATATGTTAGGTGTAAATTTCAATCTCTCAAAAGCTATAGGTCTTTTTGTCAATACCTCAACGACAATTACCGCAACTATTATGAATATAAAAAGAAAAGTTCTCGATTTCAAATTCGCAATGCCTCTTGCTCTATCTCTTGTTTTTAGTGCACCTATCGGAGCATATTTATCTAAATACATTCCACAAATATACGTAAAATACCTTTTTATAGCATTTTTGCTTTTTGCCGGGACTATGCTGCTTTTTGGAAAAAAAGAGCAAAAATTCAAATACGACAAACCATGGGTTATGGTTGTTTTAGGCGCAATTGTCGGAGTGATTTCGGGGCTTCTTGGAATCGGAGGCGGTAGCTTGCTTATGCCTCTTTTGATACTTTTGGGATTCGATGCCAAAAAACTTGCCGTAACTATGAGCTTTGTTATTCCTTTTTCGACTTTTAGTGCGTTCTTGACATATCTTAGTATCGTAAAAATTGATTGGACTCTTCTTGGTGTAGCGACTGTCGCTGCGATTTTGGGAGGTTATATAGGAAATTATATTATGCATTTTCATCTTAATCAAAAACAAATCAAAAAAATTATCGGCGTCTTGCTTTATATAATTGCGGCAAAAATGCTTTGGAGTGCTTTGTGAAAATAGCAAAATGGATAATAGCAGGGGCGATTTCATATATAGGCACTATGTGGATTAAAAATTTTGTTTTAAACCTCCTCGCCTCTACTGCTTTATGGTTTATTTCGCTATACTTTCTTAATAAATTCTTAGAAGGCGAGATTTGAAAGATATAGCGGCACTTGTAATATCGTTACTCATAACGATGATTGTTTTAAATTATTTGAAATTAGGGTTTGTCGTAAGTTTTATAGTAGGTACGATTCTTTGGAGCGTACTACATTATAATCTCAAAAAAATATTAAAAGGCTGAAAAATGGGCTTAACTCATATCAATGAAAAACACAATCCCAAAATGGTGGATGTAGGCGATAAGGATATAACAAAAAGAATTGCCGTAGCAAGCGGAAAAATAAAGATGAAAATCGAAACTAAAAAAGCGATTTTAGAAGAAAAAACAAAAAAAGGCGCGGTTTTACAAACGGCAATAATCGCAGCGATTATGGGGAGCAAAAAGACAAGCGAGCTAATTCCTATGTGTCATAATATATTAATCGACGGAGTTGATGTAGATATTGAAGAGCTTGAAGACGGCTTTAAAATCATAGTAACCGCAAAAACAACGTCAAAAACCGGTATAGAAATGGAAGCTCTCACGGCTGTAAGCGTCGGACTTTTGACAATATACGACATGGCAAAAGCGATAGATAGAGAGATGGAGCTTTACGATATCAGACTCGAATACAAAGTAGGCGGAAAAAGCGGAGAATTCAAAAGAAGTTAAAAGTTAAAAATGAAAAGTGAAAAATTAAAATACAAAAAAACACAATGCCCGACTTTTCACTCTTCACTCTACACTTTTCACTTTGATATCCCCTGCTTTATTTTAGTAGGCGGAAAATCGAGCAGATTCG
>Ga0256843_1001667_pt1 | contig 17189 bp, 16 predicted proteins | sample AlvinellametaG_FD_191572 | JGI IMG/M metagenome (GOLD analysis project Ga0256843, IMG submission 191572) | Pompeii worm associated microbial communities from hydrothermal vent at the East Pacific Rise, Pacific Ocean - Alvinella | ecosystem: Host-associated > Annelida > Integument > Unclassified ... | reverse complement strand
TAGAGATTATTCTTTACAAATTCTAATAAAAGGTCGTGTAAAATTATATAAAATAGATAAAAATAATAATGAAATATATTTATATAATATTTATGAAAATAATCTAATTAGTCAATTAACTTGTATCGAAAAAGATTATATTCATTGCTTTTCAAATGCCCAATTTACAGAGGATAGCTTACTACTTAGTATAAATTTCAAAAAGTTTTTAGAATACTTTATATATACAAATATTTTAACTTTTGAATTATTAAAAATTGTATTAAAAAATAATAAAAAATTACATTTTATTTTAAATAGAGAATTAGTATTTGATTCAATAGCAAAAGTAGCATATATGATAAGTAATGAACTTGAAATTTTTAATAAACTAAAAAGAAAAGAGATAGCATTAAAACTACATATTCAACCAGAAACATTATCTAGAGTTATAAATAAATTAAGAGAAAATAATATTATTGAATTAAATCAATCAAATAAAATTGAAATTATTGATGATTTAGCATTAGAGAATTATTTTTATGGAATTGCTAAATAATTAGCAAAAAAGTGTTACAAATAATCACAAATTATAATAAAATTAAAAATTACTTATATATCTTGACTAAAGTCAAGAGTTATAAATATTGTAAGTGTTATACTTAATAGTTGTATTTTAGATTCGATAGAATTTAAATATACTATATAAATAAAAAAGGATATTAATATGGCACTTTCAAGAAGAGATTTTCTAAAAAGTAGTGCAGCTGCAAGTGCAGCAGCAGCAGTTGGTATGAGTGTTCCAAGTGAATTAGCAGCAGCTTCTTCTAAAGCTCAGTCTGATTGGAGATGGGATAAAGCAGCATGTAGATTCTGTGGAACTGGATGTGGAATTATGATGGCTACAAAAAATGGTAAAATTGTAGCAGTAAAAGGGGATCCAGCAGCTCCTGTAAATAGAGGTCTTAACTGTATTAAAGGTTACTTCAATGCAAAAATTATGTATGGAGCAGATAGACTTAAAACACCACTATTAAGAGTTAATAGTAAAGGTGAATTTGATAAACATGGTAAATTTGCACCAGTATCTTGGAAAAGAGCTTTTGATGAAATGGAAACTAACATCAGAAAAGCACTTAAAGCAAGTGGTCCTGAAGGTGTAGCAGTATTTGCATCTGGTCAATATACAATTATGGAAGGGTATGCAGCTCAAAAGATGATGAAAGGTGGATTTAGATCAAATGCAATTGATCCAAATGCTAGACACTGTATGGCATCTGCTGTTGTTGGATTCTATCAAACATTTGGTATTGATGAGCCTTCTGGTTGTTATGATGATATTGAGTTAACTGATACAATCGTAACTTGGGGATCAAATATGGCAGAAATGCACCCAATTTTATGGTCAAGAGTTACAGATAGAAAACTTTCTAATCCAGATAGAGTTAAAATTGTAAATATTCAAACTTATACTCACAGAACTTGTGATTTAGGTGATATTAATATTATATTTAAACCAAATACAGATTTAGCATTATGGAACTATATTGCAAGAGAAATCGTATATAATCACCCAGAAGCTATTGATTGGGATTTCATTAAGAAAAATATTATTTTCTGTGCATCTCCTGTTAATATGGGTTATGGTATGAGAAGAGAAGGTGAAAAATCACTTACTCCAAAAAGACCTGATGGTTCAGCTGGTAAATATACAGCTAAAGAGATGGAAACAATTAATCATGAGATGGTACATAAAGTATCTGAAGATGAAGCACCTGCACTTGCTCCTTATGGATATAAAGCAGGACAAGATATGGTTAATAAACCAGCTGGTCTTAAACACTGGGAAATCTCTTTTGAAGAGTACAAAAAATTCCTTGCACCATATACACTTGACTATGTAGCAAAAGTATCAAAAGGTGATCCAGATGAAGATATTGAAGCATTCAAAAAGAAACTTCAAGGTATGGCAGACTTATATGTAGAAAAAGGAAGAAAAGTAGTATCTTTCTGGACTATGGGTATGAATCAACATACAAGAGGAACATGGGTAAATACACTTTCTTATAATGTTCACTTTATGCTAAATAAACAAGCTAAACCAGGTTCTGGAGCATTCTCACTTACAGGTCAACCATCTGCTTGTGGAACTGCAAGAGAAGTTGGAACATTCTGTCACAGATTACCAGCAGATATGATGGTTAAAAATCCAAAACACAGAAAAATTACTGAAGATGGTTGGAAAATACCAAATGGTACACTTAACCCAGTAGGTAATCAACATATTATGAAAATTCATAGAGATATTGAAGATGGTATTGTTAAATTTGCATGGGTAAATGTATGTAACCCATACCAAGATTCAGCTTCAGCTAGACACTGGATTAAAGCAGCAAGAGAGATGGATAACTTTATTGTAACTTCTGATGGATACCCTGGTATTTCAGCAAAAGTTTCAGATCTTATTTTACCTTCAGCTATGATTTATGAAAAATGGGGAGCTTATGGAAATGCAGAAAGAAGATCTCAACATTGGAGACAACAAGTATTACCAGTAGGTGATGCAATGTCAGATACATGGCAATGGATGGAGCTTTCAAAAAGATTTACAGTTAAAGATTTATGGGGAGAATATACACTTAGAAATGGTAAAAAACTTCCAGATGTAAGAAAACAAGCACATGCACTTGGATATACAGATGATACAACAATGTATGAAATTTTATATGCAAATGACAGAGCTAAAAAATATAAAATTGATACAACAAAATTCCCTCAAAAAGGTTACGATAACTCTGATTGTAGTGGAGATAGCAGAAATGTTAAAGGTGGAGATGGTAAAGTAGTAAAAGGTTGTGGATTTATGGTTCATGAATACCTATGGGAAGAATATGCTTCATTTGGTAGAGGACATGGACATGACCTTGCAGACTTTACAACATACCACAAAGTAAGAGGATTAAAATGGCCAGTTGTTGATGGTAAAGAAACATTCTGGAGATTTAATGTTAAATACGATCCTTATGCAGCTAAACATGCAAAAGAAGCAGGTAGAAATAGTGAATTTGCATTCTATGGACCATTAGCAAAAGCGTTACCTTTTGGTGATTTAAAAGGTGTAACTAAAAAAGAGAAAACTTCATTATCTAATAAAGCTAAAATCTTTGCTAGACCATACATGGAGCCACCAGAAGTTCCAGATGCTGAGTATGATACATGGTTATGTACAGGTAGAGTTCTAGAACACTGGCATTCAGGTACAATGACTATGAGAGTTCCTGAATTATTCAGAGCTGTACCAGAAGCATTATGTTATATGCATCCTGCAACTGCAAAAGAAAGAGGACTTAAAAGAGGTGAACTTTGTTGGGTTGAATCAAGAAGAGGTAAAGTTAAAGCAAGAGTTGAAACTAGAGGAAGAAATAGACCTCCAAGATCTCTTGTATTTGTACCTTGGTTTGATGAAAGAGTACTTATTAATAAAGTATGTCTTGATGCTACATGTCCTCAGTCTAAACAAACTGATTACAAAAAATGTGCAGTAAAAATTTATAAAGTATAAGAAAAAATAAATGCAAAAAGATAGAAGAAACTTTATACTAGGGTCAGTAAGAGCAGCAGGAATTGCAGCTCTTGGTGGACTAGTATGGAGTGCATACATCGATGAAGTAAGAGCTAATACATTACTTCTTCGACCACCTGGTGCATTAGATGAACCAGACTTTTTAAATGCATGTATAAAATGTGGAATGTGTGTAGAAGCATGTCCTTATGATACTCTTGAATTAGCTGGACCAGGTAGTAATAAACCTCTTGGAACACCATTTTTTACTCCAAGAGATATTGCATGTTATATGTGTGATGATATACCTTGTGTACCTGTTTGTCCTACTGGAGCTTTAGATATCACTAAAGTTAGTACAGATGGAAAACTAGATATAAACAAAGCTCAAATGGGTGCTGCTATAGTTGATACAAAAAATTGTATTGCTTTTTGGGGTATTCAATGTGATGCTTGTTATAGGGCTTGTCCACTTATGGATAAAGCAATATATCTTGAATATGAGAAAAATAAAAGAACAGGAAAACATGCATTTTTAAAACCAATTGTTGATACTGATATTTGTACAGGTTGTGGTCTTTGTGAACATGCTTGTGTAACAAAAGAAGCTGCTATTAGAGTATTACCTAGAGAAGTAGTTTTAGGTGTAGTTGGTGATCACTATATTAAAGGTTGGGATAAAAAAGATGAAAAAAGATTGCAAAATGCTCATTCATCTGAAACAAAAACTAAAATTAGTGAAGAAAAAGCTGTTGATTCTTTAAATGATATGGGGAGTTTATTAGATGATTTCTAAAATATGGTCAAACTATAGATTTCTTATAGCAAGAAGAATTGTTCAAGTATCAGTTATGTTACTATATATGGCAGGAAATTATTGGGGATGGACATTTATCCAAGGAAACTTGAGTTCATCTTTAGTAATGGGTTCTATTCCACTTAGTGATCCTTTTGCAGCATTGCAAATGTTTAGTGCAGGAGCATTGCTTAGCACAAACATAATTGTAGGTGCATTAATTATAACTGTATTTTATGGTTTAGTTGGTGGAAGAGTATTTTGTTCATGGGTATGTCCTGTAAACATTATAACAGATAGTGCAAATTATTTAAGAAATAAATTAAAATTTAATCAAGTTGCAAAAAAGCAACCAGCAAGTAGAAATATTAGATATTGGGTATTAGGTTTAAGCATAGTGTTATCTTATATATTAGGAATTACAGCATTTGAATTTATATCTCCTATATCTATAACTCATAGAGCTATAATATTTGGTCTTGGTATGGGTTGGTCTGCTATGCTTGTAATCTTTCTTTTTGATTTATTTATACTTAAAAATGGTTGGTGTGGTCATATTTGTCCATTAGGTGGATTTTATAGTTTAGTTGGTAAAAAAAGCCTAATTAGAGTTGATCATAATGAACAAAATTGTACAGCATGTATGGAATGTAAAGTTGTTTGTCCAGAATCTCAAGTATTGTTTATGGTAAGTAAAGAATCAATGCAAGTTCTTGATGGTGAGTGTACAAACTGTGGAAGATGTATAGAAGTGTGTAATGATGATGCACTTAATTTTTCTATTAGAAATTTAATAAAGGATAAAAAAGATGAAAAGAATAAATAAAATAACATTAAGTTTAGCTGTTGTAATGTCTAGTATGTTATTTGCTAGTACAGCAGATAGCAAAAAAGTTGTTAAGCCAACTATTAGTTCAGAGCAATTAAGTTATAGAAATGTTGCTCTTGAAGAGCCAGCAACTACTCCAAAATCTGAATATAGCAAAGCATATGCAGGAAGTAGTAAAAAAATTGCAAGAGCATTCCAAGATGCTCCTCCAATGATTCCTCATGATACTGAAGGTATGTTACCAATAACAAAAGACAATAATCAATGTGTTGGTTGTCATATGCCAGAAGTAGCTAAATCAATGGGTGCAACAGCAATTCCTGTTTCTCACTTAACAGATTTTAGACCTCATACAACTATTGCAAAAGATGGAAGTATTATTAAAAATGGTCATAAAATTGTAAATAGTTCAAGTGAAAAACTTAAAAATGTATCTATTAAAAAAACTGGTGGTAAACTTTACCAAGGTAGATTTAACTGTTCTCAATGTCATGCTCCTCAATCAAATGCTAAGTTAATTACTCCAAATAACTTTAAAGCTGATTTTACATCAAAAGATGGTGCATTTAAATCATCATGGGATGATAATAAATTCATGGAAGATATTGATACTACAAAATAGTATTGAGTGCTAAGTGCTAAGTAGTATAATCTACTTAGCAATAGCCATATAGGAATAACATGCAAAGAAGAGAATTATTAACATCATTGAAAAAGCCTTTTGAAGAAAGCGAAACAAAGGAGTATTTAAGACCCCCTTACTTTAAAAATGATAGTGATTTTACAAATGTCTGCATAAGATGTGAATCAAAAGATTGTGCAAAGATTTGTGAAGAACAAATAATAATTATTCAAAAAGATGGAACACCAATTTTAAATATTGCAAATACAGGTTGTACATATTGTGATGAATGTGCAGAAGTATGTAAATATGATGTATTAAAATTGGAAAATAAACAAAATATTAATGCAATATTTACAATAGATACTATAAAATGCTTATCACATAATAGTATAATGTGTTTTTCATGTAAAGAACCATGTTTGGATAATGCAATAATATTTGAAGGTGTATTTAAACCAGTTATAAATGCTGAACTTTGTACATCTTGTGGATTTTGTGTTGGTGTTTGTCCAAGTGATGCAATAAGCATAGATATACTATAAAATAAAGGAATAAAATGGCAGTAAAATTTATAGCTTTTGTAAATCAAAAAGAAGATGGTGGTTGGAATATAAAACTAACTGATACATATGATAATATAGAAGTAGTATGTGAAGACTTAAAAGAATTTCAAGAAAAAATTGAAGATATGGGTGCAGAATATGGAAATGAAATTGAAGTAGTTTGGGAAAAATCTCCACATTTAACACCTGCAAATTATAATGATTTAGAAGTAAAAATGGCAAAACTTCAAGAAGAATATAAAGAAGAGATTGAAAAAATAAATCAATCAAAAGAAGAAGAAAATAATACACAAAGTGGGTTTAATCCAAATGCTTAAAAAAATAATATTTTTAGTACTTATAGCAACATCAGTATTTGCAATAGATACTTTAAAACCTGCAATAGTTTATAATGTAAATGGTGCTGTTATGGATAGTGTATATAAAAACAATAAAATATATGCTAGTACAAATAATGGTGTAGTTGATATTATAGATTTTAAAGAAAATAAAATTATACAAGAGATACAAATTCCTAAAATAAAAGATTTTATGGGAGATATGATTGATAATCATGTAACAAGTGTTGATGCACTTGATGATATGGTGTTAATTGTAGCCCAAGCAGAACATGGAAAAAATGAGATTTTTATATATAAAAATGATTTACAAAAAGTAATTAGTGCAGATAAAAAATTCTCAATCAATAAAGCAAGATTTGTTTCTAAAGATATATTTATTTTTGTAACATTAGATAGTGAACTTTATACTTATGATTTAAAACAAAATAAAATATTAAGTAAACTTGATGTTAGAAATGAAGATAGTGAATTTAGTTCTAAATTTTCTGATTTTTGCTTTAATGATGACAAAACAAAAATTGCATTAGCAGATGAAAGTGGTATTATTAAAATTGTTGATTTAAAACAAAATAAAATTGTAAATATACTAAAAGATGGAAATTTAGATAATGTATTTAAATTACAATGGAGAAAAGATATAATCATTACAGGTGGGAAAGATAAAAAATCAATTATTTATAATTTATCAAAAAATAGTAAAAAAATAATAAATAGTGATTTTTTTGTATATGCTGTTTCACTTAGTCCAAATCTTCAACTTGCAGCATATAGTATTGATGCACAAAGTAATGTGGTTGTTTTAAAAACAAGTACTTTACAAAAATTATATAAATTAACAGGTACAAATATGACTATTACATCAATAGTATTTTTAAGTGATAATGAAGTAATAATTGCAAGTGATTCAAATAAAATAAACTATTATAAACTAAAATAAGGTGTATAAAATGGAATATAACGAAGCAGAATTTTTGCAAGAAACTCATGTACCATATGATGAGCTTATTGTTTCAAGAACAGATTTAAATGGTATAATTACTTATGCAAATGATACATTTGCTCAAATTAGTGGTTATTCTAATAGTGAATTAATAGGACAACACCATAATATAGTAAGACATCCAGATATGCCAAAAGCTTGTTTTGAAGATCTTTGGGATACAATCAAAAAAGAAGATAAATGGGTAGGAAATGTAAAAAACCTTAGAAAAGATGGTGGATATTATTGGGTAAAAGCAACAGTATCTGGCGTATATAAAGATGGTGTTTTAGTAGAATATAAATCAATTAGAGTTCCTATTAGTGATGAAGAAAAACTTCAAACACTTAAACAATATGATGAGCTAAAAAAACAAACAAACGATAAACAAAGACATATCGTTTATAAATAAAGGAAAAATATGAATATATCAAGTATAGTAGTGCAAACACTACCAAAATTTTTAGACCAAGTTGTAAAAGATTTAAAAGAATGTGAAGTATGTGATTATCATTTACATGATGAAAAAGGTAGAGTTATTATTACAATTGAAGGTGATGGTGTAAGTGAAGAATTAGAAAAACTAAGAGTAATCGAATCAATACCACATGTAATAAGTGCAGATATGCAAATGGCATATAGTGAAGATGAATTAGATGAGCATATGGAAGTAATCAATAATAGTGATGCTGTTCCTAAGATGTTAAATGATGATAATATTGATCCAAAAGATATTATTTATAGAGGTGATTTAAAGAAAAAAGATCTTGAAGGTTTTGCAAGAGAATTTGATAAAAAAGACTAAGAGTATTTACTCTTAGTTAAAAAAATCTTTTTTACTATTTGTAAAAAATTTCCAATTAATAGGAAGTATTTTTACTAAAGAATCTTTTTTTATAAAGTCTTGATTTTTATCTAAAATCATAATTGCATTACAGTTGTGTAACACAGCAACCATACCAGGAAGCCTTTTAGCTGATGGTGTGAAAAACTCTCCATTAAAAAATCCTGGAATAATAGTTGTTCTTCCTTTTTTATTATTTAAATCTTCTGATATTTTTGTAAATAATGTATTATGATAAATATTTTTATTTCCAGTAAGTATTTGCAATATAAACTTACCAAAAACTTCAAAAATAAGTGCAGCAGCTAGTGGATTACCTGGAAGATTTAAAATATATGTATTATTTATTTTTCCAAATACTGTTGGTTTTCCTGGTTTTATAGCAATTCCATCAAAATAAGTTTCCATATCAAAAGAATTAAATGCTTCTTTTGTAAAATCAGCATCTCCTACACTAACCCCACCACTAGTAATAATAAAATCAGCATCCATTGAGTTTTCAATCATCTCTTTTAACGAATCAACATTATCTTTACTCATACCTACAAATGTTACATTTGCACCTAGTTCTTTACTTCTTGCAAGTAATGTTGGTGTATTTGAATTATAAATTTGATAATCTTCTATTTGTTCATAATGTAATTTTAACTCATCTCCACTTGTAAATACAGCAATTTTTGGTTGTCTATATACTTTTATATGAGTAATACCTTGTGAAGCTAGAATTGTAATAGTTGCAAAATTTATTTCATCTCCATCATGTAAAAGATGTTCATCTTTTTGTATATCTTCACCAATAAATCTAATATGTTGATTTTCTTTTATAGTTGATGTTACTTTTATAGTGTTATCATTTATATGCTCAACAAGTTCAATTGGAACAACTGCACTTGCACTACTTGGTACTCTAGCACCTGTCATAATTTTTACACATTGACCTTTTGATATTTCTGGTTGTATATTACTTCCTGCGAAAATAGTATCAATTACTTCAAAATTTTCTGAATTATCACCATAAATTAAAGCATAACCATCCATTGCAGAGTTGTTATAATTTGGTAAAGAATGCTTCGCATATACATCACTAGCACAAATTCTTGTTTGTGCATTTTCAATTGGTATTATTTCAAATGATACTTTTTTAACATTATTTTCTATTATTCTTAGTGCTTCTTTTATGCAAATAGCCATATATTACCTTTATTATTAATTATATGATATAATACCAAAATTTTTTAAAAAGGCTTATTATTTTGGACGCAGGAACTCAATTAATATCATCATCAACACCATCTCATGTATATGCAATATTTATGCTAGTTGGAATTATTATATATAATTATTATGTTGTAAGTACACAAAAAGTATTTATACTTATGGCAAAAACATTAAAAAAATGGACACCTGTATATCATAGTGTAAACTTTATAATTGCATATTTAGGTATAGTATTATCAGCATTTACACATGATATATCTCCTACAGTAATTTTAATGATACCTACAACATTATTTTTAATGATAACAGAGATAAAAAGATATAAAAAATTAAGAGTAATTAAATTAGCCCAAACAGAAAAACAAGAAGAATTTAGAGCATTTGCTAAAAAAATATATACTATGCAATTAATTGCAATTGTACTAATGTACATAATAGCAAAGGTATTTTAAAATATGCAATTTACTTATCATGAAAATGCAGGTGAAACTACACTAAAAATTGATGGTGATTTACATAAATACTTATTTAAAATAAGAAGACAAGATAAAAGTGAAAATTTATACTTTAGAAATTTAGATGATAGTTATATATATGAATATGAAGTTATAACAGTAAGTAGAAGAGATACTGTACTTAATCTTATATCAAAACAAGAAAAAATAATTCAATCAAAAAGAAAGTTACATATAGCATGGTGTATAATTGATCCAAAAGAGATAGAAAAGGTAATACCAAATTTAAATGAATTAGGTGTGTATAAGATTACATTTATTACTTGTAAATATACTCAAAAAAAATATAAAATAAATTTTGAAAAACTTGATAAACTTTTAAAAAATTCATCATCTCAATGTGGAAGAAGTAATATTATAGAATTAGATACATGCAGTAGTTTAGATGAATTTTTAAAAAAATATCCAGATACATATATGTTTAACTTTAGCTCAAATAATATAAATAATTCAAAAGAAGATATAAATACAATTGTTATTGGTTGTGAAGGTGGATTTAGTGATGAAGAAATTACAAAAATTGATCAAAATAAAATTGTAGGGTGTAATGTAAATACAATACTAAAAAGCCAAACAGCAGTTATAAGTGTATCTTCAATAATATTATCATAATTAATAAAAATTTTAAAATTAAATATTAAGCCAAATTTATATATAATAATAAAAAAATTATACAAAGCATGTCTAGTTAATTCTAACTAGAATATATCAAAAAGACCATTGCATTGTTAAAAAAGGAAATTTTATGGATAAAATAATAGATATTATAGATAGTATTGCTTATGAAAAAGGCTTAAAAGTTGAAGAGATTGAAGTAGCTTTAAAAGAATCATTAATAAAAACAGCACAAAAGATGATTGATGAAACACTTGTATTTGATGCAAGTATAGATAGAGAATCAAAAAAGCTTAATCTATTTCAAAAAATCGAAGTTGTACCAAATGATGATCCTAGACTTACTATTGAATTTACAAATGAAGTAAATGATGAAGGTGTAGAATATCAAAAAATAAATAATAAAGAGAACTTTATATCATTAGATGAAGCAAAAAAATTAGATTCAGATTTAGAAATAGGTGATTTTTTAAATTATGATTTAGAGTTTGAATCTATGGGTAGAAATGCTGCTTCTATTTTATTTCAAAATCTTGAATACAGACTTCAAAGACATATAGAAAATAATTTATTTGAAAAATATAATTCTCAAGTAGGAAAAACAATAAACTCTGTAATTACATCAGTTGACTCTCAAGATAATTCATTTATGGAAATAGGGGAAGTTAGAGCTATATTACCTAGAAAAAACAGAATTAAAGGTGAAGTTTTTAAAGTAGGTGATGCAATCAAAGCAGTAGTAAGAGCTGTAAGAGTTGATAAAAAACATGGACTTATTGTAGAAGTAAGTAGAACTTCACCAAAGTTTTTAGAAGCATTATTAGAACTAGAAGTTCCTGAATTAGCAGATAAAAGAATTACAATTGAATCAAGTGCAAGAATTCCAGGTGCTAGAGCTAAAATTGCATTATCTACAATTGAACCAAATATTGATCCAATAGGAGCAATTGTTGGTGTAAAAGGTGTTAGAATAAATGCAGTTTCACAACAACTAAATAATGAAAATATAGATTGTATTGAATATAGTACTATCCCTGAAATCTTTATAAGTAGAGCATTAAGTCCTGCTATTGTTAATTCTGTAAAAATAGAAACAGAAGGTACATTTGAAACAAAAGGTAAAGCAATAGTAACAATCAATGCTGATCAAAAAGGTAGAGCAATAGGTAAAGTAGGTCTAAATATTAGATTAGCTTCTATGCTTACAAAACATGAAATTGAATTAAATGTAATAGAAGGTGCAAGTACAAGTGAAGATGCTGTATCAAATGAAGAACAAGCACCTAAAAAAGATCTATCTGAATTAGAGGCATTATTTAACTAATGGATAAAATATATTTATACGATAGTAGCAAAAAAGAAAAAGTTGAGTTTATTTCACAAGAAAAAAACAAAGCTAAAATATATGTTTGTGGACCTACAGTATATGATGATGCTCATTTAGGTCATGCTAGATCTGCTATTGTCTTTGATTTACTTCATAGAGTTTTATTAGCTAATAAATATGATGTAACAATGGTAAAAAACTTTACTGATGTAGATGATAAGATTATAAATAAAATGAAAGATAGTGGTAAATCATTAGATGAAATAACTAAATATTATATAGATTCATATAAAAGTGATATGGATAGTTTAAATATATTACCAAATACAATTGAACCAAAAGCTACACAAAATATTGAAGCTATGAAAGATCTTATATCTCGACTTTTACATGAAGATAAAGCTTATATACTAGAAGATGGAGTATATTTAGATACAAGTAAAGATGAAAAATATGGAAATATTTCGCATAGAATATCTGATGAAAATTCACAAGCTAGAATAGAAACAAATGTAGTAAAAAGAGATAGTAAAGATTTTGCACTTTGGAAGTTCAAAGATGATGAGGTAGAGTTTGAAGCTAGTTTTGGGAAAGGACGACCTGGATGGCATTGTGAATGTTCTGCTATGATAGATAAGCATTTAAGTGATAAAAACTTAGAATTTGCAGTTGATATTCATGGTGGAGGTGCTGATTTATTATTTCCTCATCATGAAAATGAAGCTTCACAAACAAGATTAGCTTATAATCAAGAAATAGCTAAATATTGGATGCATAATGGTTTTGTAAATATTGATGGTGAAAAGATGAGTAAATCTTTGGGGAATAGTTTTTTCTTAAAAGATGCTCTAAAACTATATAGTGGTGAAGTTATTAGGTTTTATATGATGACAACTCACTATAAAAGTGATCTATCATATACACTAGAAGATTTAGAATCTTCTAAAAAAAGACTTGATAAATTATACAGAGTTAAAAAAAGAGTTTATGGTATGGGTTCTAGTAGTGTAAATAAGGAGTTAAAAAACTCTATTTTAAAAGCTATGAATGATGATATGAATACATCTGTTGCACTTAGTTTAATAGATGAATATATATCAAAAGTAAATGAAACTTTAGATAATGAACCTAAAAATAAAGGCTTAAAAAAAGAGCTTGTAGCAAGTATTGATTTTATTAGTGATATTTTAGGTATAGGCTATCAAGATAGTTTTAAATACTTTCAATTTGGAATAAGCCAAGAAGAGATAAAATATATAGAAGAATTAATCCTTAAAAGAGATAATGCCAAAAAAGAAAAAAACTTTGAATTATCTGATAAAATAAGAGATGAATTAAAAAATATGAATATAAGCATAATGGATACATCAAATGGTACATTATGGGAAAAATTATAAGGAAATAATATGAAAGTAACAGTTCCAGCAACAAGTGCAAATCTAGGACCTGGATTTGATACACTTGGACTTGCTTTAAATATAAGAAACAAGGTTATAATTAAACCTGCAAAGTTTAAAAGTGTATCACTAAAAGGTGAAGGTGCTAATAACTCAAAATTAAAAGATAATAATATGTTTATAAATATATTTAATGACTTTTATGAAAATCTAAATGAAAAAAAACAAAATTTTAGATTTGAATTTTTCAATGAGATACCTCTTTCAAGAGGATTAGGAAGTTCTAGTGCTGTTATTGTATCTGCTATTACATCTGCATTTGCAATATGTAATAAACAAATAGATAAACAAAGAATATTAGATTTAGCACTTTCGTATGAATCTCATCCTGATAATATAACTCCAGCAGTAGTAGGTGGATTTACAGTTGCAACTGTAAAAGATTTTGAAGTTAGTTTTTTAAAAAAAGAGATACCATCTTATTTAAAAGCTGTTGTTGTTATACCAAACAGACCAATATCAACAGCACTTTCAAGAAAGACTTTGCCATTTAAATATAGCAAAGAAGATACATCATTTAATGTATCTCATTCTTCAATGCTAACAGCTGCATTTTTTAGTGAAAACTGGGATATGTTAAGAGCTGCTAGTGAAGACAGAATGCACCAATACTACAGAATGAAACAAATGCCAGAACTATTTGCAGTACAAAAAGTAGCAAAAAGAAATGGTGCTTTAATGTCAACATTAAGTGGAAGTGGATCTACATTTTTTAATTTAACACATGAAAAAGATGTAAAAAAATTAGTTGGAAAATTAAGAGAAAATTTTCCTCATTTCAAGATATTTTCTTGTGATTTTAATAATACTGGCGTAGAAGTAGAGTATTAAGATAAATTTAGGTATAATCCGTGAAAATAATTAAAAAACAAATAAGAACATGTGTATCTTGTAGAAGTAAGTTTTCTCAAAATGAATTGCTTAGATTACAATGTATAGATAAAAAGCTTGTATTTTTTACTAAAAATGGAAGAAGTTTTTATTTGTGTCAAGAGTGCATTAGCAATACAAAAAGTACAACTAAGGCACTTTATAGACAATGCAAAAACAAAGCTGATTATGAAAATCAGCTCAAGGAGATAGGAACAATATGGAAGACAAAGTAAGAGTATATGAAGTAGCAGAAGAATCGGGTGCAACAAGTGCAGAAGTAATTGCAAAAGCAGCCGAAATCTCTATAGACTTAAAGTCACCTCAAAGCACATTAACTTTTGATCAAGCAGAAGAAATTGTAAACTATATGGTATCAGGAAAAAATACTACAAAGAAAAAAGCACCAGCAAAGACATCTGTTAAAAAAGTTGTAAAAGCAAGTGTAAAACCAAAAGAAACAAAAACAGAAGTTAAGCAAGAAGTAAAAGCTGAAGTTGAAGTTAAAAAAGAAGAAACAAAAACAGAAGCGAAACAAGAAGTAAAAGCTGAAGTTGAAGTTAAAAAAGAAGAAGTAAAAGTAGAAGCTGAAGTAAAAAAAGAAGAAGTAAAACCAAAGCCTATTATTAGACCACTTGTTAAAAAATCTTTAAATGCAGGTGAAGCTCCACTTAAAAGAAGAAAACTTACAATTGTTAAGAAAAAAAGACCAACATTAAGTGAAGCAGATACAAATCCAAAGCTAGGTGATAAAACTAAAGCTATTAAATCAATGTCAGCACTATTTGGTGAATCTACTAGTTCTACTCCTTCTCCAGTAAAATCTAAAAAAGTAGTAAAAAAAGGTCCAGCTAAATCTCAATCTCATGGTACAAAATTAAATGTATTTGGTGGAAGAGATGATTCAAGATACCATAGTAATGAAAAAGATCACTTAGATGATTCATTATTAGGTGAGGAAGTAATGTTAGATGATATGAATTTAATTGAAACATCTAAGTTTTTACAAGAAGCACCAAGAAAACAAAATACACAAATAAGAACAACAAAACCTTCTGCATTTGGAAATAGACCAAGAGGTTTATCTAGAAAGAAAAAGAAGAAAAAATATACAAGAGAAGTTGAAGCAGTTGAAATCAAAGAAGTAACAATACCTGAAGAGTGTAGAGTTTATGAATTTGCAGAAAAATGTGGTAAAACAACATCTGAAGTTATCTCTACATTATTTATGTTAGGTATGATGGTAACTAAAAATGACTTCTTAGGAAATGATGAAATTGAAATATTAGGTGAAGAGTTTGATATAGAAATTACAATCAAAGATGAACTAGAAGAAGTAAATTATGAAGAGTCATATACAGAAGAGATAGATAAAACTAACTTTGTTACTAGACCACCAGTTGTTACAATTATGGGACATGTTGATCATGGTAAAACTTCTCTTTTAGATAAAATAAGAAGTGCAAGAGTAGCTGCAGGTGAAGCAGGTGGAATTACTCAACATATTTCAGCATATACAGTTGAAAAAAATGGAAAAGAGATTACATTTGTAGATACTCCAGGACATGAAGCATTTATGTCTATGAGAAGAAGAGGGGCAAGTATCACTGATATTATTATTATTGTTGTTGCTGCTGATGATGGTGTTAAACCTCAAACAATCGAATCTATAAAAGCTGCTAAAGAAAGTGGTGCTCCAATAATAGTTGCTGTTAATAAAATAGATAAAGAAACAGCAAATATTGATATGGTAAAAGCTGGTATGGCAGAACATGATATGACACCAAGTGATTGGGGTGGAGATATTGAATTTATTGGTGTATCTGCATTAACAGGTGCTGGTATTGATGATTTATTAGAAAATATCTTAATTCAATCTGAACTTCTTGAACTTCAAGCAGATCCAACTGCATTAGCTAAAGCTACTGTTTTAGAATCTCTTACAGTTAAAGGAAGAGGACCAGTTGCAACAGTAATTGTTCAAAATGGTGAACTTAAAATTGGTGATAATATTGTTGCTGATACAACATTTGGTAGAGTAAAAGCTATTATTGATGATAGTGGTAAAAGTGTAAAAACTCTTGGTCTTAGTAAAACAGGTCAAGTTGTAGGTCTTGGTGAAGTTCCAACAACTGGTGTTTCACTTGTTGCTCAAGAAAGTGCTGCAAAAGCAAAAGAAATTGCAACAACAAGAGCAGAACATGCAAGAGCAAAAGAATTAAGTAAATCTACTAAAGTTTCATTAGATGAGATGGCAGCACTTATAGCAGAAGGTAAAATCAAAGCTTTACCAGTTATTATAAAAGCTGATGCAGGTGGTTCTTTAGAAGCTATTAAAGGTTCATTAGAATCTATTAAAAACGATGAAGTTAAAGTAAAAATACTTAGTGCTGGTGTTGGTGGAATTACTGAAGCTGATATTGCAATGGCAAGTGCTAGTGATGATTGTATTATTTTAGGATTTAATGTAAGACCTACAGGTTCAGTTAAAACTAAAGCAAAAGCTGCTGGTATTGAGATTAAAACATATAGTATTATTTATAACCTTATAGATGATATTAAAGATGCATTATCTGGTATGATGAGTGAAATCGTTGTAGAAGAAAATACAGGTCAAGCACAAGTTCTAGAAACATTTGTAATTCCAAAAGTTGGAACAATTGCTGGAT
>Ga0256843_1001666_pt1 | contig 17195 bp, 14 predicted proteins | sample AlvinellametaG_FD_191572 | JGI IMG/M metagenome (GOLD analysis project Ga0256843, IMG submission 191572) | Pompeii worm associated microbial communities from hydrothermal vent at the East Pacific Rise, Pacific Ocean - Alvinella | ecosystem: Host-associated > Annelida > Integument > Unclassified ... | reverse complement strand
CCGCTATCAGCTTCTACGATCCTAAAATCAAGCCCAAGACGCTCAAGTATTCGTTTATATGCCGCTTCTACGGTATCGAACTCACGATCCATATCTTCATAATTCGCATGGAAGCTATATCCATCTTTCATAATGAACTCACGCCCACGCATCAACCCAAAACGTGGTCTTGCTTCATCACGAAATTTTGTTTTAATCTGATAGAGATTAAGCGGAAGCTGTTTATAACTCGTTACTCGGTTTCGCACCAAGTTTACCATCATCTCTTCATGAGTTGGTCCAAGTACAAAAAGGTTCTCTTTTCGATCTTTGAAACGAAGAAGTTCTTTTCCAAACTTTTCGATCCGTCCACTTTCTGCCCAAAGTTCTGCAGGAGTAACAAAGCTGAGTTCAACTTCCTGTGCACCGATATTTGCCATCTCTTCATTGATGATATTTTCTATCTTGCGTATCACTCTTTTTGCAAGAGGAAGATAGTTATAAAGTCCAGCTGCAACTTGTTGAATAAAACCTGCCCTACTTAAAAATATATGGCTTGGAAGGGTTGCATCATTTGGCGCTTCTTTTGTTGTTGGGATAAATGCCTTACTTCTTCTCATTGCTTTCCTTTTGTGCAAAATGTTTGTATTGGTTGGGAATATTGTCATTTTCATCATTTAAGATAAATTGCATAGCACCAGAGATAGTGTCACTTTTTGCTTCATGACTTGCTTGACGCATCTTTTTGGTCATATCGTGCAAGAAACGCTTTAATGTTTGCTCTGCCATCTTTCTAGCCTGTGCTTCATACTCTTTTGGGATAAACCCTTTTTCAATAGCTCTTTTTGATTCCACTTCAGCAGCTTTATATGCTTTTATATAGATATCTTTAATCATAGGTTCGACATTGAGTGCATCAAGCCACTCAAAAAACTCTACAACACTGCGTCCTATGATCGCTTGAGCCTGTCTGACATATTGTTTCCTATCAGCCATATTTTTTTCAACGATCTCTTTGAGTGAGTCGATTCCATACACATGGATATTTGGTATTTTTGGAGTTTCTATATCTCTTGGGATAGCCATATCAAACCAAAATCGTTCAAAATCACGCTCCTCTACCATATCTTCTGTGATGATTGGAACAGGTGAACTTGTCGCACTAAAAATAATATCAAACTCATTAACAGCTTTATCAAGATCTCCATAACGATATACTTTAGCATGGCAATCTTCTGCTAAGATCTTTGCTTTTTGCTCTGTTCTATTAGTGATATATGTATCGATCCCATCACTAACAAGATGTTTTGCAACGATCTCACTCATTTCACCTACACCAATAACAAGTGCTTTTTTCCCAGATAGAGAAGTGACATTTTTAACAGCTGAAAGAGCAACAGACGCTATAGAGACAGGTTTGGAAGAGATATCTGTTGCATTTCTTACCTTGGCAGCACATTTAAAAGCATGACTGATTGCACGAGAAAGCTTCTTATCACAAAATTTATGTTCATAAGCAAAGCGATACGCATCTTTAAGCTGACCAGCGATTTGAGTTTCTCCAACTACCATCGAATCAAGAGAACTTGCAACAGAAAAAAGATGATGAATAGCAGTAGAATCATCAAAGATATCAGAATGTTTGATAAGCTCTTCACGTGGTAAACAGGATTTTAATTCTAAAACAGTGAAGATGTGGTTCTTCGCATCTTCTATATCACTACAACTTGTTATAAATTCTGTTCTATTACATGTAGAAAGCAATATCGCTTCATTGATACTTGATGATTGCATAATCTTTGTTAAACATTGCTGTTTATCATCATCACTATAACTCAGTCTCTCACGTACCTCAATATCCGCATGTTTATATGAAAAACTCACTATCAAATAATGCATTAATAACTTCTTTGTATCATTTTGTCTAAAATCGCTCTAAGCTCTTCATCATCTACTGCTTTTTTTGCCTCGTCACTTAAACGTTGAGCTACTTTATATGCTTTTTCGATAGAATGATATTGTTTCATCTTTGATTTTATCCAATCAATATCGTTAGAACTTAAAACTTTTTTATGAAGAGATTTTAACTTAAGTTTGTCATCATTTGGTAAATCTTCATAAAGATAGATATAAGGTAGGGTCATTTTCCCTTCATAAAAATCATTCATTGCAGGTTTCCCAAGCGTCTTCTCATCTGAAGTAATATCCAAAATATCATCGATAATTTGAAATGAAAGACCAAGGTTTCTTCCATAAAGTGCATAATTTTTTGGATCTTTACCAGCCAAAATTGCAGCTGAAGCAGCTGCTGCTTCTATCAAAGTCGCTGTTTTAAGATAAAGCATATCGAGATATTTTTTTTCATCTGTATTAAAATATTCTCCCATAGCCACATCCATCATCTCTCCAACTGAGAGTTGAGTAACTGATGAAGCCACTCTTTTTGCTATCTCTTTTTCAAATTCTACAAGTTCACTAAACCCTTTGGAATAAAGTATATCACCAAACATAACTGCAATCTTACTTCCCTCAGTCGCATTTACACTTGGTTTTCCTCTACGAGTATCAGCTTCATCTATCACATCATCATGTAATAAACTTGCTGCATGAATAAGCTCAATTATAGCGGCCAATAAAGGAGCCTTTGGATTTTTTGAAGCTATTTTAAGAACTAGTTTTGCACGTAATCTCTTTCCACCTGAAAGGTTAGAAAAAAGCTTATTTACCTCTTCATATTTTATTTCATCAATAAGACGTTCTAATTCAGTTTCAACTCTTTGCATGTGTCCCCATTATTTTAAATATTTCAAAGAAATCTCTTTGTTTTTATCTGCTAGCCATAATGAAATAGTAGCTCTATGCTTCTGAAAATCAAATTGATCGAATTTTAAAAGCAAATAAGAAGCCACTCTATTTGATGAAGCTCTCGATTTTAGTTGAATACGGATCGATTGATTTGTATGGTTCAAATACAATACATGTTGTGACACAATCCTATCATAGGAACTAAAAACGACAAGTCCATCATTTTTATACAATGTCCATCGAAAACTCAAAGTTTTTTGAAATGAACCGTATTTTACCAAAATTTTTACTGTTTTATCTTTGGTAAGTTTATATTCTTTTACTTTTAACAAATCCGTTGCAAAAAGCAACGAACTGTATAGAACAAATAGAAGTAAAAACTTCATTATTCACTTTGTGAAAGGATATTTCCCATGACTTCTATATAAATACTTTTTGCAGTATCTTCAACTTCACTTCCTGCTTCAAACTGTATCTCTTTCACAACTTCATCTACATCTTGCCCTTGTTTTTCAAGTGCGACTTCCATAGCTGCCATTCTATAAACCATCTTTTCAAGTTCTTGACGAACGATATCATTATTTGCATGAAATATAACATCCATAAACTTTGACTTTGGAGTTCCTCCAAAGATATCATTTTCATCCTCTAAAAGAGCTGCAAACATATGTTCTTTCATTGTATTCCTTTTATTTTTTTCATGATTATAAGATTTTTTTCTAAAACCTTACCAAATTTTCATCTTTAACTTTTAACTTTTAATTATTTGAGTTCCAATACCTTCACTTGTAAAAAGCTCCAAAAGTAAAGAATGTTCAATCCGTCCATCAATAATATGTGCCTTTTGAACACCGCCTTCTAAAGCTTCTAAACAAGCATCAACTTTAGGAACCATACCTCCATGGATCGTACCATCTTCTTTTAAGCGGTCGATATCTTCCTGAGTCAATGTACTTAATAGATTTTTTTCTTTATCCAAAACTCCTGGAGTATCTGTTAAGAAAATCACTTTTGTGGCTCCAAGTGCTGCGGCAACCTTTGAAGCACAAAGATCTGCATTGATATTATAACCACTGTGTCCCATCTCTTCTCCAGCAGCGATAGGAGCAATAACAGGAACAAATTTATCTTTGATAAGGTTATGAATCACTTCTGCTTTTACTTCAGTGATAACACCTGTATATCCCCATTTATCAAAATCTTTTGGTCTTGCTTTGATAAAATGAGCATCTTTTCCACTTACCCCTATCGCCTTTGCTTCATGATTATTCAAAAGTGAAACGATCTCTTTATTGATCTCACCACTGAGGATCATCTCAACAATTCTCATAACTTCTTTTGTTGTTACTCTTTGTCCATCAATAAATTGCGTATCAATGTTCAAAGCACTTAACATATCGGTGATCTTTTTACCGCCACCATGAACAACAACAGGACGGATCCCAACAAGATACATTAATAAAATATCTTCAGCAAATTTTTCTTTAAGCTGTGGAGAAGTTTGAGCACTTCCACCATATTTTATAACAACGATCTCTTTATTGAATTCTTTGATAAACGGAATGGCATCAAGAAGTGTTTTTACGATCTCTATCTTTTTTTGCACAGTTCATCCCTTTATTAAAATAGTAGAGTATTCTATCCTTTTTTCGTTTAGCATTGGATTAACTATAGTTTTGGATAAGATCAAATACCCTTTTATCAACATCCATATCAAGATCCATCAATGAAAGTGGATATCCAAATTTTTCCAACTTTACATAATCTTTCAATGTAACTAAAAGTGAAGTAGGAGATTCTTTTTGCCAAATTTTTTCGATATCTTCTTTTCTAAATTCATAATGATCTTCAAAATAATATTTTGCTATCACCTTTGGAAGATATCTCTCTAACCTTTGCGGTCTAGCTATTGCAGTCACAAGTACCATTTTTGATGTGGGATCCTTGATGATTACCTTTCGTTTAAAATCTTTTTCTTCATAAAGGAAAAATGCTTTTTTACCTTTCCATAATTTTTCCCGAAAAGGACCAGAAGGAAGACAAAAAGAGTTATTTGTCTTTACATGTAAAAGTAAATCAAGCTTTTTAATAGAATGTTTAGAATATCCATCATCTAAAAAAACGATTTTTGCACCATACTCTTTTGCTTTTAAAATCCCAGCTTTACGATCTTCACTTACTATGATCGTAGCATGTTGAAGTTTTTTAGCATAAACCATTGCTTCATCACCACTTTGATTAACATCACAATGTATCTTCTTGGCAGATTTAACAACAATAAGCCCTGTAGATTTTCTTCCATATCCACGCAAAACAACTGCCACATCTTCATATTCTTTAGCCAATGCACTTACTAGAGGAGTTTTCCCACTTCCTCCTACAGTAAGATTTCCAACACTGACTACTTTAACATCAAGATCTTCCTCTTTTGCCATAAAGAACTTCACATAAACAATGAAACAATAAAGGAAAGAAAAAGGAAGAAAAATAAAGCTGAGAAGACGATCAAAAAGTGTTGGGTTGTAGAAATATCTCTCAACCCAAAAGACTATACGCTGTTTCACACTTTTGTTTTTGCAATTTTTTTGATCGTTTCACATACATAATATACCTCATCATCGCTCATTGATGGATATATAGGAAGTGAAAGTATTTGTTGATAATATCGAAGTGCATTTGGAAACGCATTTACTCTTAGTTCATATTTTGTCTTGTAATAGCTTAAAAGATGAAGTGGAATATAATGCAGTCCTGTATCAATCCCCTCCTTCTTCAGATCCAATGCAAAAGAATCTCTATTTTTATCTATCTTGATCATATAAAGATTATAACTAAAATCTTTATCTTCAATTTTAGGTATCTCTACATGTGCTATACCCGTAAGCTCTTCATTGTAAATAGTAGCTATTTCTTGTTGTCTTTGTATATTTTTATCGATACGACCTATCCCTGCTCGAAAATATGCAGCGCTCATTTGCCCCATTTTATAATCATTTCCTACATCTACTACATCATATATATATGCAAGAGCGTTTTCATCTTTTTTGATAGCATGATTACTTAAAAGTCTTGCTCTTTGGATGATCTCTTCATCATCACTTACAAGCATTCCTCCACTACATAGATTTTCTTTTAAATGTGGAGAAAAATCAAAACAGGTTATATCTGCATAATCTATAGCAACTTTTTTCCCATTATATGAACTTCCAAGTGCTTCAACCGCATCTATAATAAGTTTTACATTATATTTTTGAACCGTTTCATATAGATGAGCAAGATCAATATTGACACCACCTAATAATGTTATTACAACCGCCTTTAGTTTCTTTGTAGTATTTGTTTGAAGATATTGTTCAAGTTTTTCAATATCGATATGAAAATTTTCTTCATCTATATCGATGAAAACAGGTTCTGCATCAAAATGACGTACTACTTCAGGAACAGAAGGATGTGTATTGACACTACATACGATCTTATCCCCACGTTTGAGATCAAGTGCCAACATAGCTAAATGAAGAGCTGCTGTACCACTTGAAGCAGCAACGGCATGATCCACATCTAAGTATTTAGCAAATTCTTCCTCAAGCATTGAAACTTGATCGATCTGTTCTCCATCTAGTACATCACTTACATTTGAATGTTCCGGTAACTCTACTGTATATTTATAAAATGGTATTTCCATTGAGTATCCTTTATAGTGTTATATCTCTTGGATAATTAAAATCATGATTAATTGTTCTACTAGTTAATTTTGCAATAACAGGCATCTTTCTTTTAAACTGATTCTTATAGATACGCCATATAATCATATCAAGGAGTTTTTTTTCAACCCCTGCTTCAATAATCTCTTCATATTCGAGTCTTTCTTCTACATAAAGCCTTAAAGCAAAATCAAGTTGAGCATAACTATATCCAAGGTCTGCTTCATCACTTTGTCCTGACCATAGATCTGCCGATGGAGGTTTAGAGATAATAGACTCTGGTACACCAAGATACGACGCAAGTTCAAAAACTTCAGTTTTGTAAAGGTCACCTATAGGGTTGATAGCACTTGCTAAATCTCCATAAAGTGTTCCATATCCAAGCATAAGTTCACTTTTATTACTTGTACCAAGAACTAAAGCACCTTCTCTTGCAGAGATATCAAAAAGTGTTACCATACGAAGTCTGGCACTTAAATTTCCCCTTCTTAGATTATCCATATCAGGATTTTGATTCTCATATGCTTTAAGCATCGGTTCTATAGAAACAGTTTCATTTTGAAGAGAGAATTTTTCACATAGTTCATCTGCATCATCAAGTGAATTTTGAGATGAATAATGAGATGGAAGTTTGACACATAAAAGATCATCTCCAAATGCTTTTTGTGCAAGAACTGCTACAACTGCTGAATCTATACCTCCACTAAGACCCATAACAGCTTTTGTAAGTCCAGTTTTTTTTACTTCATTATCCAAAAAACGAACTAAAAAATCTGTTATATGTGCATATCTACTCACAAGTTATCCTCAAAAAAAATTAGTTCATAGATTATAGCAAAAACTAAGTTAATTACTCAAATCTGGATTTTTACTTTCTCTAAGAAGTCTTTAGATTCTATTCTATAAAAGTAGAAAAGATAGATTTCGTATTTAGGTAACGTTATAAAAAAAAATTCCATATCTAAATAAAAAAAGAGGATTAAGTTTATAAATTATGTTACAATTTAGAATTATTTTTTAATGGATTAAAATCATGAAACATCTTTTTTTTATCGCTTTTTTATCTAGTAGTGTCGCACTTTATGCAAATGACATCTCTCTTTCAACAGATGCAACAGTATGGATTGCTCTATTTCTTATAGCTACCATTGCCATCTTTGGAATGTTCTTCTCATCAAAGCAAGTTGAATCTGTAAAGAAAGAACATTCAAAAATGCAACAAAAACAAGATGAAATCATAGAGTTACAAAATCAGATCCTTACACGAATGAGTCATGAGATACATACTATAGCAGAAGAAGCGAGTAAAGAAACAAAAAATATTGTTTTAGATTCCCAAAAAAGTGAAAAAGTGAGAAAAGCTCTTGAAAAAATAGTAGAATCAGAAAACAAGCTTTTAGATATCACTTCGGACCTTTTAGAGTTTTTACGTCTTAAATCAAACAAAATAGAAATCAAAAATGAATCATTTGCACTTATTAACCTTCTCAATGACATTACTGGTCAAATAAGTGCTACAGATAGACATATAGACTTTGACCTTTTATATGATATTGATGATACTGTTCCAAATATTTTAGTTGGTGATACATTATATATCAGTAAAATAGCTGTCAATATCATAGATTATCTGAAACAAAATGGAGCAAAAAGTGTAATTGTAAGATTTTCTAGAGAAAAACATTTTGCAGATGCAAAACTTAAAATCACTTTTGAAAGTGACTTAACTTTCGATGTTGAAAACAATGCTTCTATATTCATTACAAGTTATAATGAAGAAACATCTCAATTTGAAGGGTTGAATCTTTATGTAGCAAAAGAACTAACACACCGAATGGATGGTGAACTTCAAGCAAAGAACACCAAGGACAAACATGTTTGCTTTTTACTAGAGATCCCATTTAAGAAAGCAGCATTAAGTGAACTTATTCCAACAACAAATACCCCTTCAACAAAATATATAGAAAATAAAAAAATTCTTTTAATAGATAAAAATACTCAATGTTTAGAGATCGATAAAAAAATACTTTTACATTACAATACGGAAGTGGATGCAAAAATAAGAAAAGAATTTAACCACAATAACTTTGACTTTTCTCAATACGATATCTTAATTGCCGATGCTTCTTTATTTACGACAGACTTTATCAAAACATTAAGTTTTTACAATACTCTAAAGATAGTCTCACTTAGTTCAATTTTCGTTGAATCAAAACTTGAAGATTTTGTTGATGCAGAGATCAAACGTCCACTCACAACTTCTCAAATAGAAGACCTTTTTAAAAGACTCTATCAAAATAAAAAAGAAACAATCACCAAAACTCCTTCTAAACTTTTAGTACATAGAGAAAAGTTCAAAAAAACACCTGGTGTTACGATTGAAAGTTTTGCTGATTTTCAAGGGAGTTCACTTCTAATAGTAGAGGACAATCTTATCAATCAAAAAGTACTTCTTGCAGTTTTAAAAAAATCAGGAATGCATATCGATATTGCCAATAATGGACAAGAAGCGGTTGATATGGTCAAAAAGAAAAAGTATGACCTTGTTCTTATGGATATCAACATGCCGATAATGGATGGTTACACCGCAACACTTAAAATACGGGAGAATGGTTTTAAAACACTTCCTATAGTAGCACTTTCAGCACTTACTTCTACAGATGAAATAAATAAAATGTTCGATGTCGGTATGAATGGATATTTAGCAAAACCATTCTATAAAGAAAGACTTTATACTGTTTTTAATATTTTCATCAAAAAACAAGAAACAACAATCCCTTTAAAAACAAAAGAGATAGAAGAGAAAAAAGAACTTCCAAAACTTGAGGTTTTAGATGTTAAAAAAGGGATTGAGCTTAACAAAGAAGATGAAATATTCTATAAAGAAGTATTAAAAGAATTTCAAGATGCTTTTGGAAAAAGTGATGAACTCTACCAAAAACTCGTTCAAGACTTCAGATATGAACAGTTACGAATGTTTATCGTTGACCTAAGAGGAATCACATCCGCTATTGGAGCGAACAAACTTCATGAACTTAGTTTAGAGATACTCCATCTTCTTTTATTTAAAAAGTATAATCTTCTTGATGATTATATAGATAAATTCAAAGAGGAAATGCAAAAACTCAACAAAGACATCAACACCTACCTTCAATCAAGATAGTTCAAACTCTCAAGTACCCATGTGGGTATTTGATATTTTTTTGAAACAACCTTTTCTATACTTTCAAAAGAGTACTTTGCATTGTTATAAACAATAACATAATGGCTTTTTTCATCACGAAGAAGCTGTTCTATAGCTTTTATACAAAATTCAAAAGCAATAAGTCTATCTTTCACACTTGGGCTTCCACCACGTTGAATATGCCCTAAAATACTTACACGAGTCTCTACATGTAAACTATTTTCAATCCATTCTTTCATCTCATACGTAGCTTGAGTTCCTTCAGCAACAACAGCAAGCATAGAACTTCTTCCCTCTTGAAACTCTTTTTGAAGTCGCCTCATCATTTTTTGTTTATCAAAATCAACTTCAGGTATAGCACATACTTCAGCTCCACTTACCATAGCAGAGATAGCAGCAAGATAACCACACTCTCTTCCCATCACTTCAACAACAAATGCTCGATTGAACGAAGAAGCAGTATCTTTTATCTTATCTATACTATCACGTATAACATTCAATGCAGTATCTACACCTAAACAATATTCAGTTCCATAGATATCATTATCAATAGTAGATGGTATCCCTACAAACTTAACACCAAATTCTCTATAAAAAACATCCATAGCTCGAAAAGAACCATCTCCGCCTAGAACAATCAATGCCTCTATACCATTTTTCTTGAGGTTTTCATATGCCTGTTGTCTATATTTTTTTTCAAAAAATCGTTTTGACCTTGAAGAACGGATAACTGTTCCACCTCTAGTAATTATCCCTGCAACGTCTTTATGTGTGGCCTTTTTTATCTTACCATCAATAAGCCCTTCTAAACCATCATAGATAAAATACGGTTCTATATTGAGTTTAGAAAGATAGTCCACAAACTTTTTAATTGCAGGATTCATCCCTGGTGCATCTCCACCAGAGCACATGATACCATATGCCATTTTATCCCCTTATCTTATTCTATAAACAACCGCATACAACAACGGTATATATAGAAGGTTAAGCACAGTTGCCCATGCTATACCAAACCCCAGTGAGATCGCCATTGGTTGTAGGATCATTGCTTGACCAGAAGCAAAAAACATCAATGTAAACAATCCAAGAACAGTAGTAAGAGAGGTTAAAAGGATCGGTCGAAGACGAGTTCTCGCTCGTTTCATAAGTTCTTCTGAATCTTTTGCTCTTTTAATAAAATCAACCATAATCAATCCATCATTAACAACAACACCAGCTAATCCTACAACACCGATCAAACCAGGCATTGAAAGATTAAGCCCCATAATATAATGACCAACATAAACTCCTAAAAGTACTAACGGTATCGTACTAATAACTATCAAAGATTTCACAATCGAGTCAAATAACCATATAAGTGTAATAAAGATCAAAAAGATCGCTATCGTTGCAGCTTGCATCATCTCTTTGATATTTTTTTGATTTTCTTTTTCTTCACCTTTTACAAAGACTTTAAACCCTTCCTCTTTTAACTTCTTCAATACAGGTTGTAACTCTTGCATTACTTCATGTGAAGTAATGATATTTTTATTAAGGGAAGCAAAAGCACTACGAATTCTTTCACCATCTTCCTTATTTATAGTCACAAAACCACGTTTATAAATAAAATCTGCTATATCTTTTAATGCTACTTTTTTATTTTGCGATGGAACTTGTAGTTCAACCTCTTTAATAGAGTCTATTTTTTCATCCAGATCACTCTCTATTCGAATACGAAGCAATCCTTCATCATTAAATAGTTTTCCGTATTCTCCTTTTAGATAATATGCTTGAAGTTGAGATTGAACAACTTGCTCATTAAATCCGAGCTGTTGACCATATTCGTTTACTTTCAGCTTTAGTTCTTTTTCCCCTATATCAGCATCATCTGCAATATTTGTCACTCCTTTAATAGAAGCAAGTTTATCTTCAATAAGTTTCAACCCTCTTAGTATCTCATCATCAGGTCTACCACTTAAACTGATCTCAACATCATGAGCTACAATACCTGTTCCAGGGACTTCAATAACAAACTCTTCAAAGATATTTTTTCCTTGTGGAGTTTTGAGATTTTTCATATCTTGAAGAAGTTTTCTAACATGATCAGCTATTTCATTGGCACTATGTTTTCTTTTAAGGAGCTTTTCATCATACTCAAGAGAAAGATACGGACTGATATAATGGTCAAAAAAGTTTTCAGGTGCTCTTTCATGTAGATCTATAAATATATGGAACATATTCTCACCAAGATCAACTTGTTTTTTGGCATTCATCTTAAATCCAACAACAGAAGTTATAGAAGAGATATCATCTTTATCCGCATTTTCCAATAATTTTTTTTCAATCTTTGTTACATACTTTTCAGTATCTTGCAGATCATTATTGATATCTACTTTTCCATATACATATACTTGGGTATTATCATAGTCAGGGAAAAGTTGAAACTTTGAGTTCTTCACCATATAATATTCAGCGATCAAAATAGAAATAACCATCAACCCTAAAGAGAAATATCTTTTTCTAAATAAAAAGTGCAGTAACTGATCATATCTTCTATACATCCTTTCCCAAAACCGTTTTGTAAAACTTCCCTCTTTGGAAACCTTTAGAAAATCCTTTGCATGTAACGGAAGAAAATAGAACGCCTCAAAGAGTGAAGAAAGTAAAAGTACTGTTATCATAATAGGAATAATCTGAATAAACATTCCCATCTCTCCACTCATAAGTAACATTGGTAAAAAAGCAAAAACAGTTGTCAATGTAGCTGTAAGAACTGCTGGGAACATCTCCATGGCTCCAACAATCACCGCTTCTCGTCGTTCCATCCCTTCTTCTAGATGACGATATATATTTTCTGCAACAACAATCGCTTCATCAACTAACATCCCCAGTGCTATCAATGCACCTAAGAGTGAGAGCATATTCAAACTATCACCAAGCATTTCAGTAACGATCAAACCTATCATAAAACTTACTGGAATACCAAGAGCTACTACCATAGCGATCCCACGATTAATAAAAATAAGCATCGCTATAAATACAAGGATCAAACCAAATGCAATATTTGAAAAAACGACATTTAATCTATTTTTTACCCATACAGAAGTATCTGTATAGATGTCATATGTTACTTTAGGGTGTTTTTGATGGAGTTCTTGTAAAAGTTTTCGGATCTGTTTTACTAGTTCTATAGCATTTCCATCTTTACTTTTATTGACATTTACAGAGATATTTCGCATCCCATTATAGTGAGAAAGTTCCGTTTCATCACTCAATTTAAAAGAAACATTAGCAATATCCCCTATACGAAGTTTTACACCTCCTAGACTTAAAAGGATCTCTTTAACCTCTTGATCACTTTTTGGACCATTGTTCGTCGAAATATAAAGATGATTTGCTTTTTGTTTGATCGTTCCTATAGGAAATATAGAGCTAATCCCACTAATCGCTTTAATAACAACGGTAGGGTCCAATCCATACGCTTGTATCTTTTCAAAATCAAGTGAAATATCTAACTCTTTATCTGCATCTCCTCTGATCGTAATATCACTTAGCTCTTTAAACTTACTTAGTTTTGCTTTAAGTTCATTTGCTCTTTTTAATAGTTCTTCTTTAGGAAGATCTCCTGAAAGTGCAACTAAGACCAATGGAAATGAATGTATTTTGATCTTAGCAGTTGGTTCGTTCATATCGCTTGGAAGATCCCTTTTTACATTAGAGATCACATCCTTTACATCTTGAAGTACCAAAATATTATCTGAACCTTCTTTGATATCGGCTGTTATATTAAAAAAACCATTTTTGATCAATGTCGTAATATCTTCAAGTTCACTAATATTATTGAGATCATTTTCAATAGTATCAACAACCATTTTATCTAGTACATCGGCACTTGCACCTGCATATCCCCCTTTAATAGAGATCTTATCCATATTCATCGGAGGAAAAATCTCTTTTGGGATATTGGTATAAGCAAAGATCGACATTATCAAAATGAACACTAAAAATATATGATTTAACAATGGTTTATCTATAGCAAATTCTAAAAACTTTCTTAGCATAATTCTCTTCTTTTAATTGTCAAATATAGTATCAGATATCTGATTTTTAAAGCGGATCGATTCAACAGAGGATTGGATCGCTTTATGTTCTTCTTTGAGCATATCTCGTTCAGCTCGAAGCTTCGCGATCTTTCTACTTTCATAATAAATCTGCTGATGTACATAGATCTTAAAAAAAGCCAGTGCTATTATAAAAGAGACTATCAGATATGTATAAAGCAAGTATTTAAGGTCAAGCCTCTTCTTTGGAGCAATAATCTCATCAATCTCATCTAAGATCTCTTCTTTATCTTTCAATTTCAAATACCCTTAATTTAGCACTTCTACTTCTAGGATTGATACGTAATTCCTCTTTTGATGCTGTCAGTGGTTTTTTCGTAATGATTTTGCCTATAGCATGATTATTTCCGCATGTACACCGCATAGCATCACTTGGACATATACAATTCTTTGCCCATTTGGCAAAACGTTGTTTTACTATACGATCTTCAAGTGAATGAAAAGATATGATCCCTACTTTTGTATGTTTCAAATTAGAAGACTCAATAACATCTAAAAGTCTCTTCAACTCTCCTAATTCATCATTAACTTCTATACGTATAGCTTGAAAGACCAAAGTTGCTGGATGGATCTTTTTATTTTTAGGCATCAAAGGAGTAATAACATCACTTAATTGCTTTGCACTTTCAAAAGGTCGTTTTTCAACAATAGCTGATGCTATTTTTCTTGCATTCCTTAACTCTCCATATTCTTTTAAAATTCTTTCAAGTTCACTTTGAGAGTATCCATTAACTAACTCTTTTGCACTAAAATCACGATTTTGATCCATTCGCATATCAAGAGTTTCACTTTCATATGAAAAACCTCTATCTTTTTGGTCAAGTTGTAAAGATGATACTCCAATATCTGCTAAAATGCCAACAATATCATCTCGTGATTGTAAAATCTTTTCCAAAACCTCACTAAAACGCCCTTTTTTTATCTCTACCCTATTACCAAATGGACTTAATCGATTTGCTGAAAAATCAATCGCTGTTTGATCTTGGTCGATCCCTATAAGTGAAATATTTGGATTACTTTTTAAAAGTAATTCACTATGTCCTCCATACCCCATCGTACAATCTACGATAGTACCTGATGATATAGATGAAAAACTTTGTGCTACTTCATTATAAAGTACTGGGATATGGGGGATATTTTTATTCAAAAGCATTCCTTGTAAATTTTACACTATGATTATACTAAAACAATGTAAAAATCTTTTTGACATAAAAAGATTAAGCTAAAAAATGCTAGTATCTAATAATCGTTCAATTATAATAAAAAAGGATGTATTACCATGCCTTCAATCATTACACAAAATATAGAGATCGTTTATGCCCTGTTAGGTTTTTTAGTTGTTATAATGATTTATGTACTCATTAAAATTAAAACCTCACAAAAAAACACTAAAGAGATTCATGCTTATGATGAAAAAGAAGTTGTAAAAGATATCTATGATGAACCAACAAAAGAACAAAAACAACAACCTATAAAAGAGGAACATAAGCAACCAGAAAAAAAACAAGAACCTAAAAAAGAAACTTTACATGTAAATAACCCTATTCCAGAACCAATCAATAAAAAAAGCCAAAATCCTTACAATCCAAACTCACATATAGCAACAGTAGAAGTACCTTTACATGACAAGATCGTTAAAGAGAACTTCAAAGAATTTAGTAACTTAAAAATATTGATCGCTGAAGATAATGTGATAAACCAAAAAGTTATCTCTGGACTTTTAAATGAATCAGGTATAGAGCTTGTCTTTGCCAGTGATGGACTTGAAACGATCAGTATTTTAAATAACCAAAACAACTTTGATCTTATCTTAATGGATGCACATATGCCAAATATGGATGGATTCGAAGCAACACGAAAAATACGCCAAAATCCAAAATATGCAAACCTACCTATCATAGCGCTTAGTGGTGATGTTAGCAGTGATGATGTTGCAAAAATGTATGCAAGTGGTATGGATGCACACTTAGAAAAACCATTAAAAATGGATGCTTTATATGATATTTTATATGCATTTACAAAAAAAAGTGATGAACTCGATACACAATACGGTATAGAGATCTCTGGTGGTGATGAATCATTTTATAAAGAGATTCTCAAAGAATTTTATAACGACTATAAAACAGCTCATAGAAAGATCCTTGAATTTGTTGAAAACAATCAAATAAAACAAGCTGATGCCTATTTACTTGATATTATAGGTATAACAGCTAACATTGGTGCACATAATGTTCAAAAACATGCACAAGCTTTAAAACAGATCCTTCAAGATAAAGAAGAAGAGAAATATCAACAATCTCTTCATAGTTTCTATAATGTATATGAAAAACTTATCAATGAAATCGCGAGTTATTTAGAAGTAAAATCTTAAAGATTTTTAAATTTCAAACAATAGCATTTTGATTTATATTGTTTTTGCAAAAATAAGTTACACTACTTCAACCAAAAAAATGGAGATCAAAAATGAGTGAATTACAAAAACTATATTATCCAAATAAAAAATTAGCAAAAGAAGCACGTATAAAAAACATGTGTGAATATAAAGACCTTTTTGAATGGGCAGAGGAAGATTATGAAGGTTTTTGGGCACATTTTGCCAAAGAAAAACTAGATTGGTTTGAGCCGTTTGATGACAATAAAATACTTGATGAGAGTGATTTTCCATTTGTTAAATGGTTTGGTGGTGGAAAACTCAATGTAGCCTACCAATGTATCGATAGACACCTTGATAAAAGAAAAAATAAAGCAGCGATCATCTGGGAAGGAGATCGTGGAGATAAAAGGATCATCACTTACTTAGAACTGTATTATGAAGTGAACCGTTTTGCGAACCTTCTTAAAAACGAGTTTGGAGTGAAAAAGGGAGATCGTGTCGTTATCTATATGCCGATGATCCCAGAAGCAGCGTATGCTATGCTTGCATGTGCTCGTATAGGAGCGATACACTCTATCGTATTTGGTGGTTTTAGTGCTGAAGCACTTCGTGATCGTATCATCGATGCTGAAGCTAAAGTAGTCATCACAGCTGATGGAGCATATAGAAAAGACAAACCTTATATGCTAAAACCTGTTGTTGATGTTGCACTTGAGGGGAACACTCCAGTTGAGAAAGTTCTTGTAGTAGAGCGAAATAATGAAGAGATCACATGGGTATCTGGACGAGATTATAGTTATAATGAACTTATACAAACACAACCAACTACATGTGAACCAGAAGTGATGGATAGTGAAGATCCACTCTTTTTACTCTATACTTCAGGAAGTACCGGAAAACCAAAAGGGGTACAACACAACCAAGCGGGGTATATCCTGTGGGCTCAGCTTACTATGGAGTGGGTTTTTGATGTAAAAGAAAATGACACGTACTGGTGTACAGCAGACATCGGATGGATAACAGGTCATACTTACATCGTTTATGGTCCACTT
>Ga0256843_1001665_pt1 | contig 17198 bp, 18 predicted proteins | sample AlvinellametaG_FD_191572 | JGI IMG/M metagenome (GOLD analysis project Ga0256843, IMG submission 191572) | Pompeii worm associated microbial communities from hydrothermal vent at the East Pacific Rise, Pacific Ocean - Alvinella | ecosystem: Host-associated > Annelida > Integument > Unclassified ... | reverse complement strand
TACAGCCTTTTTAAAAGATAGATATGAGTAGTATCCGCTCTTCTTTGAGACTTTACCGGGTTTTATACGAAAACTTTTTCCTATGTGAGTGGTTTCAAAATCCTCAGGAATATCCATGCCCAACATCTTAGAGGCTTGAAAAAGCATTTTTCCGTCAACCATATAGTAGGGTTTACAAATCTTTCTTATCTTTTTGTGCGCCAAAAGAGCTATTTCTATCCCTATGCCGTTCAAATCCCCTATACTTATGGCTATCTTTTTCACTTTATCAACTCTATCATATCTCTAACCGCCCTTTGAAAACCTGTAAAAACACTTCTAGCTACGATACATTGACCTATATTTAACTCCTCAATGTATTCAATAGAGGCTATCTCTTTTACATTTTGATAGTTAAGCCCATGACCGGCGGCGACCTTGATGCCAAACTCATCAGCCTCTTTTGCCGATATCGCTATCTCATTGATAGATTTTTTGAGCATTTTTTCCAACTCTCTTCTTTGTATATCAAGCTCTTTTATAGAGTTTCTTGTATATCTTAGGTTGCTATATAGCATTGAGTGTATATTGGCATAAGCTCCGGTATGCAGCTCAACCCAATCTACAAGCAGGACTTTTGATGCTCTTATCATCTCTCTAGTGGGATCGATAAATAAAGAGACCTCTATATCGTTTGCCTTTAAGTAGTGCACGACACTATCTAGTCTATCGTGATATGAAGCTATATCCAATCCGCCTTCGGTAGTGACCTCTTCCCTTTTTTCAGGCACTATTGTGGCTCTGTGAGGCTTCAACTTGGCGACTATCTCTATGATATCAGGATCAATGGAGCACTCAAGATTGATAGGTAGTTGAGAGTTTTCTATAATCCTTTTAACATCATCATCATTTATATGTCTTCTATCCTCTCTTAAGTGTATGGTTATCTGGTCGGCTCCTGCAAGTCTAGCAAGCGGCACGGCGTCAAGAGGATCAGGATCGTTTATCTTTCTTGACTCCCTAAGAAGCGCTATATGGTCAATATTTACTCCAAGTTTCATGTTATAAAGCCTTTATAATTTTTGTGCTATTATACCACAAAATATTGATAGGATAATTGATGATAGCTTGTGATTTGGGTTCAAATACCTTTAGAGCGGTGCAGATAGATTGCAAAACAAAAAAGAGAATAAAAGAGTTTGAAAAGATAGTAAAAACCGCAGACGGACTCCAGCAAAGCGGAGAGATATCCAAAGCCTCGGTAAATAGAGTCATAGAAGCCATAAATGAAGCTAAGAAAGTAATGGATTTTTCAAACGATAAAGTCTTCGCCGTCGCCACAGCGGCACTAAGAAGAGCGGCAAATCAAGAAAAGGTACTTAACCGTATCAAAAAAGAGACCGGTATACTCTTTGAAGTTATCGGCGGAACACAAGAGGCCAACTTGACGGCACTTGCTGTCAAAGAGGCTCTAAAAAGACTCGATTTGGAGTATCAAGACTTTATCCTTTTAGATCTTGGAGGCGGATCAAGCGAACTATTCATAAGAAAAGAGGATAGGGCATTTATAAAAAGTTTTGATCTTGGTATCGTCACTTTAACTCAAAAATACAACTCTTATGAAGAGGTTTTAAAGTGTATTGAAAAAGAGACAAAAGATATAAGAAAATTTGTAAAAGAAATATATACCACTTTTCAAAAACCCAAAGTTTTTGTCAGCACCGCAGGAACGGCAACGACACTAGCCGCTTTTAAAGCCGGTCTTGATTATGAAAATTATGATCACAGCAAAATAAACGGCACAAAGCTTACATCTTCGGACATAGAAGAACTCCTAGATAGACTACTCTCTTTTGATGATGAAGAGAGGTGCAGATGGGTCGGAGTAGGAAGATCCGAGCTTATATTTAGTGGAATTGCCATACTAAAAAGCATACTAAAGATCTCAGACTTTGATGAAATCATAGTTATAGACGACGGACTTAGAGAGGGATTGGCCTTATCAAAATGTAACGATAAGTCTTGATTTATATTTTTTCGATATAATTAGACCTCTTATATAACTCCTTATGAACTCAGATGCCCATATATAAGCTCTGAGCATGGTTTATTTGTCTAAAAATGATAAATACACGATGCAAAAGCCTATCTATGAGTTTTCAAAAGAGACACTCTTTGGTGATTTTAAGGATTATATGGAGCTTAATAACAGTAAAGGAGAGCAGATGCAACTCTCAGGATCGCAAATGGTGATAGAGGCGCTACGAAGAGAGGGTGTTAAGACCGTATTCGGTTATCCCGGTGGCGCTATTATGAATGTGTATGATGAGATATACAAACAAAACTACTTTGAGCATATTTTAACAAGACATGAACAAGCAGCAGTACATGCTGCGGATGGATACGCAAGAGCAAAGGGCGATGTCGGAGTCGCTTTTGTTACGAGTGGTCCTGGTTTTACAAATGCAGTCACAGGTTTAGCTACTGCCTATATGGACTCTGTTCCTATGGTAGTTATAAGCGGGCAGGTTCCCATAACAATGATAGGAACGGACGCTTTTCAAGAGATAGATGCGGTAGGTATAAGCAGATCTTGTGTAAAACATAACTATTTAGTCAAAGATGTCAGCGAACTGCCTCGTATCCTAAAAGAGGCTTTCTATATAGCAAGAACCGGCAGACCGGGGCCTGTACATATAGATATCCCAAAAGATGTAACGGCTCAAATGGGAGAATTCGTCTATCCAAAATCAATAAAACTAAAAACATATAAACCTAATTACAAGGGCAATCCAAGACAGATAAAAAAAGCTGTAGAGCTTATAAAAGAGGCAAAAAGACCTGTATTTTATCTTGGTGGCGGAATAATGAGTTCAAGTGCCGTAAAACCTATAAGAGAGTTGGTTGATCTAAGCGGTATTCCGGCTGTCGAAACCCTTATGGCAAGAGGTGCTTTACCTCACGATCATCCACTGCTTTTCGGTATGCTTGGAATGCATGGAAGTTATGCTGCAAATATGGCCATGAGCGAAGCTGACCTAATGATAGCTATAGGAGCGAGATTTGATGATAGGGTTACTGGAAAACTAAGCGAATTTGCAAAACATGCAAAGATTATCCATATAGATATAGACCCTAGTAGCATAGGCAAACTTGTAGATGTTGACGTTCCTATAGTCGGTGATATTAGAAATGTTGTAAAAGAGATGTTGCCAAAAATTGAAGACAACATAGATAAAAGCAACTACTCTTCATGGGTAGAACTTTTAAAAAGATATAACGAGCTATATCCTTTAACTTTTGAAGATAGCAATGAGGTGATAAAACCTCAATGGGTTATCAAAAGAGTCGGAGAGTTGCTTGGAGATAAAGCCATAGTTACTACCGATGTCGGACAGCATCAAATGTGGACTTCACAATTTTATCCGTTTTCCATACCAAGACAGTTCGTTACTAGTGGTGGTTTAGGTACTATGGGCTTTGGTTTTCCAGCCGCAATGGGTGTAAAAAGAGCAAGACCTGATAAGATAAGCATTAACTTTTCAGGTGACGGCTCTATCATGATGAATATACAAGAGTTAATGACCGCCGTTGAAAGCAAAATACCGGTTATAAATATCATTTTAAACAATAACTATCTAGGGATGGTTAGACAGTGGCAAACATTCTTTTACGACAAAAGATATGCCTCTACAGATCTTTCCATGCAGCCTGACTTTGTGAAGCTTGCAGAAAGTTTTGGCGGAGTAGGCTTTAGATGTGAAACAAAAGAGGAGTTTGAAAAAGCTTTTAAAGAGGCTATAGAGTGCGACAGAGTCGTTCTTATGGATGTTGTGGTCGATAGACTTGAAAATGTTTTACCGATGGTGCCGGCAGGCGGAACACTATATAACATGATGCTTGATTTTAAGGAATAGATTATGAAAGAAGAGATAACAACAACAAGAAGAGTTATATCGGTTATCGTTTTAAACGAGCATAGTGTACTTTCAAGAATATCCGGTTTGTTTGCCGGAAGAGGTTATAATATAGAGTCTTTGACCGTAGCGCCGATACCTGAGAGTGAGTTTTCTAGATTTACCATAGTCACAAGCGGCAATGCAAGAGTGATAGAACAGATAGTAAAGCAACTTCACAAACTCATACCGACATACAAAGTTATTGAAAATGTAAATTTTGTCGAAAAAGAGATGGCGCTTATAAAACTACCTCTAAGTTCGGATTTTAACGGGCTTGATGCTATACTAAAAGCTTATAACGGTACCGTAGCAAATGCAGGAGAGGATTTTATCATCGTTATGGTAGCGGATGATAGTGATAGAGTAGGGCACTTTATAAAAGCTATGAAAAAATACAACCCCATAGAGGTCGTTCGTGGCGGCTCCGTGGCAATGGAGAGATAAAAGATATGTTATTGAACGATTTACTAAAAAAACTTGGACTGCAAGAGTCAAAAAAAGATATCGAGATAAACGATATAGGGGATTTAAAAAGTGCAACCCCCGATAAGCTTAGCTATATAGACGGAGATAAACATATAGATGAGTTAAAAAGCACAAAAGCCGGAGCGGTTTTCGTAACGGAAAAGCTCTCCAAGTATGTTCCTAAAAGCTCTATAGCTATCATATGTGAAAATCCGCATTTAAGTATAGCTTACGCAAGTGCATATTTTAAAAGAGATCTTATATCAAAAGAGTATAAAGAGCCTAAAATTGGCAAAAATTGTCAAATCGCTAAAAATGTATCAATAGGCTCAAATTGCGATATAAAAGATGGCGTTACACTGCTTAGCGGGGCTGTTGTAGGCGATAATGTCTCTATAGGAGAAAATAGCACGATCTATCCCAATGTGACGATATATAATGATACTAAGATAGGGAAAAACTGCATCATACACGCCGGTACCGTAGTGGGTAGTGACGGTTTTGGATATGCTCACACAAAAACCGGAGAGCATATAAAGATATATCACAATGGCAACGTTGTCTTAGAGGACAATGTAGAGATAGGAGCCAATTGTACGGTTGATAGAGCTGTATTTGGATCAACTATCATCAAAAAAGGCACAAAGATAGACAACCTTGTCCAAATTGGTCACAACTGCATCATAGGTGAAAACTCTATCTTGGTTTCCCAAGTCGGACTTTCAGGCTCAACTGAGCTTGGCAGAAATGTTATCATGGGAGGACAAAGTGCGACCGCCGGACATCTTAAGATAGGAGATTTTGCCACCATTGCAGCTAGAGGCGGTGTATCTAAGAGTATAGAGGGAGGTAAAGTGTATGGAGGATTTCCTTTGACACTTCAAAAAGATTGGCTAAAACTTCAAGCCAAAATAGCAAAAATTATAAAAAAATAGGAGATATAATGGGTGGAGAACACACACTGATAAAAACAATACAACTTGACGGAACAAAAAAGGGTATCATTTCGATAGCCCACATAAAAGAGCCTTACGGAAGCGAATCAAAACCCGTAGTGAGCATAGGCATATCTCTAAAGGGAGATGTAAATGAGCCTGATTGGAAAGCTCATATACCTTATGCAAATCTTGATGAACTTATAGAAGCTCTTAAAGAGGCAAAAGAAAAGCACGACAAATAGACCGATTTATCGGTCTATTTCCTTCTATCTATCACACTTTCTATCTTATCTTGGATCATCTTTATAAAGATTTTCTCTTCGATTTCGTTTAACGCCTCTTTAGGTATAAAAAAGAAGTTGTCATGATAATAGAAAAGATACCCCTCTCTCTCTATCAAAACTCTTGGGATATCACTATATTTCAACTCGATACCATCTATAACAATGCCATTATCATCAAATACTATATTTACATCTTTGTCTCTTAAAGGAGATGTTTTAAATGATTTGAGCAAAAATATCTTTCTAATAGGCCATCTTAAAACATACCAATAGAGTAAAAAAACAGTAGAAAGCATCAATAGTCCAAAGGCACCTTTTTTATAAAAAGCGACAAGCCCAAACTGAGAAAGTGCTATAAAAAACCAGCCTATAAATCTTTTGGGAGAGTTTCTAAGCATATCAAAATACAAACTCCTGCTCCCCTTTAAAAAGGTATCTTTATCCCACTTGTAGTGTATCTCTAGCTTTTTATTAGACATGATCTTCAGACTCCATTATCCACAAATCATCTTTTTTTATACAACCCTCATCCTCAAGTTCACTTATCAACTCAAGTGTTTTTATATATAAATTTTCAAATTTTTCGTTATTTACCCTGTATATCTCTTTTTCTCTGTTGGCATACCACCAAGCAACTACTACTGATAGTGCAAAGAAGCTATATATCCACCATTGCCAAGCTTTCAAACTAAGCAATACTATAAAATACTGCACCGAAAAAAGCACAAAGAATTCTACGGAAAATATGATAACAAGGGTTGAGCTCTGTTCAAAACTCAAGGTGTATTTCTCTATCTCTCTTAGAGTAGATAGGTTTTCATTCACTTTTTTTGCTTTATCTTTGCACTTTTCATCAAGTTTATCTATATCGATATCTTTTAAGTGAATATTGCTAAGATTGTACTCAACATTTGTTTGTTTATATAATTTTAATATTTCAGGATGATCTATGATGATATGCTCTATCTCCTCTTTTGTGAGCTTCTCTTTACCGGCAATTTTTTGCACATCCTGCAAGATAAGATTATATAAACCAACATCTTTTATCTCTAATGCCACTCTATCAAGATTTGTCAAGATTTTCCCCTGTTTTTGAAGTTATATACGGTAGCCCTAAAGGACTACCGTATAGTATCATTATGCAGCTTCAGGCTCTATGCCGTAAGTTGCAGATTTGTCGTGAGACGGTAAAAAGATACCTATAAGACCTTTTATACCTACACTCATAACAATATTAAATAAGAATATAAACCAAGCGATAAGTACCATAGTACCACAAATCGCCGCCAAAACCATATATGTATGGAATTCGCCATGCACATACAGATGTCTTCTAAGCATTCCTTGAAGTCCGGCCATACCGGCAAAAGCACCCATACCTATACCACCTATCAAATATAACCAAAAGTGTATCCAGGTAAGTTTCTTTGAAAACATTGTAGTATTGTTGGTAACAAGTGGCCATAGTACATATACAGCACTATATAGAGTCATATAAAGACCTACTATCAAAGCTATATGAACGTGTGCAAAGATGATCCATTGTGTATTGTGTAGGATTCTGTTCATGCCCATATCAGCTTGGATTATAGCTGCAGGAACAGCTAGTCCGAAACCTACAAGTCCGCCAAGTAAATATGCCAAAGGAGGAGTCATTTTTAGCGGTCTTGCTTTCCACAATGTAACAAGTGTGATAAATAGCGCCAACCCTTGAGTCAGCAACTCAAATGCAGTAACCATCTCTCCGGATATCAACTTCATCATTTCAGGTTGAGGCTGATCAGCCAAAAGGTGGTGAGACCAAACCATCCAAGAAACAAGCAATTCAAGCATCAAAGCCGCTCTTGCAACGTTTTCCATAAATAGCTTTTGACCTGTTATCAAAGTTGCCAAAAGATACCAAGAACCTGCAACATAGATAAGAACCAAACCATCAGCAACCAAATCAAGACCCCACCAGAAATAGTTTTTATAAAGTAGAGCACTGATCGCAGCTACATCAAGCTCATGTCCGCTTGCCGCAAAGACAAGATAAACAAGGACCAATACACCGGCACCAAGTATAACGATAGCATCCAAGAAAGTATCAACCGTACCTCTAAAGATAGCAACAACAGGAAGCGCTAAAGCAGGCTCTTTGGTATATGGAGGTTTACCTGTGATCTTATGCCAAAGGTTCAACATACCATCTATACCAAAACCTGATATCAAAAGCTCTTTTGTAGTTTTATTTGCATGTACGCCAACTCTTTGAAAGATAGTTGCGTAGATATTATAGATAAATCCCAAAGTTCCTATCATAATAAGTGCAACACCAACAATAAACACGATACCACCAATGATCTTAAACTGATGCACATCAGCAGGCAAAGGCCAATATAGAGTATATAGTGGGGCATATTGCCAAACAAAGGCAGCTATCCAAGCAAGTGCGGTACCTATAGTGATAAGCAACCATACAGCATTTGCAAGCTTTATGCTATAGAGTGGTTTTTTTGTCAAAAACGGAACCAAAAACATAAAAGCGGCAAATACAAGCTGATAAGTCGAACCGAATATACCGACTATAGGGTGAACCGTCATGATGGAAAAATAGTGCTGAGGGTGATTGAACATATGAGGCAATGGATTGGACGGTCCCGTTACAACCATTCTCATAATCATACCCTCAATGGCAACCAAGCCAAAGAAAAGAAAAGACATAACAACAGCTCTTAAAGTTACTTTTTGAAGAGCATTCAAACTAGTATGATCAAAATCCGTACCATTTATCAATGTTTTTACAAAACTCATCTATTACCTCCCACAGTATTCATTGCGACCTTGTTGTCGTTACATCCGACAACTTTAACGAATTTCTTAACTTTCATAATGTCGTCGTCATTCTCATCATATTGCTCAGGACCTGAATACTCTGTAGAGGTTAGATCAAAAACGCCATTTCTATTAAATGTCCATAGTAGATCGTTTCTACTGCCCGGATCAACTTGCATCTGAGTGACCAATGTTCCATCTTGTCTAAAAAGACCAAAACCATAAGTCAAATCTTTACTGCTAACATTAAATAAAACCTTTTGTCCACATTTTACAACAACTTGTTTAGCAGGCAGCTGCCATTTGTGGTTTGCCACAGTTATATTGACAACTTGATCAGGCTTTATCTCATGCCTCATAATATCCTCTGAAACCCAAGGAATAGTGTTGTATGTAAATATATGATGCCCAACACCTCCTATAACCAAAAATGCGATATATCCATAAAATGGTATTCTTACGATGGACTTTGCCCTCTCTTTTCTTGTCAGGTTATAGGCAAACCATGCGATTATCGATATAATCATAAAAGCATATATCGTATAAGCCACATTATGGAACTTAAGCAATTCTATAGAATTCTCAAAAGTCATATCTCCTCCTTATAAATTTTAAAAGATATTGTAATTAATTTTTTTAAACTTTTCATTGATTTCGGTCAATAAAATGATAATTATAAATTAATATGATATTTTATTCTATTTTTAAGTTACTCAATAAATACAATTTTAAAAAACTTTCAGATAAATTGGATATAATGCTAAATATGCTAGGAGAGCTGATGTGATCAGCTGAGAGTAGAGATATCATCTCTTTATCCTTGACCTGATACGGATAATGCCGTCGTAGGAAAGCAAAACCTCACGATCCTATTTCCCAATTTCAGGTATTTTTTACAAAAGAATGTATCTATGAAAAAAATTTTAACTATTGCCGGGTCAGATAGTAGTTGTGGCGCAGGAATACAAGCCGACATCAAAACTATCTCTTCTCTTGGGGGCTACGGACTTAGCGTAATAACAGCACTCACGGCACAAAACAGCTATGGCGTAAAAAAAGTACAAGCCGTTGATAGTATTTGCGTCAAAAGACAACTTGAAGCTATCTTTGATGATATAAAAATAGACGCTATAAAGATAGGTATGGTTTGCAATAAAGAGATCATTTATGCAATAATAGAGTATATAAAACAGTTCAAAAACATACCTGTGGTCTTAGATACTATCATATCCTCAAGTAGTGGCTATAGGCTTTTGGATGAGGGTGCTATGGAAGTGTTTGTAAATGAATTGATGCCAATATGCACTATAGCGACACCTAATATTCCCGAAGCTGAGATGCTAACCAATAGTAAAATAGACTCGATATCGGATATGGAAAATAGAATAAAAAATATAAAAGCAAAAAATGTACTTTTAAAGGGCGGACATTTAAAAGGGGGCGAGGCTGTCGATATATTGCTTAAAAATGGTAATGAAATGGTACACTTTTTCCAAAAAAGAGTTGCAAAAGACGATGTTCACGGAACGGGCTGCACTCTATCGTCGGCTATTGCATACTTTTTATCTAAAGAGTATAGTTTAGATAAAGCAGTTAAGCTATCAAAAGATTATATAACCGAGGCTATAAAGCATAGTTTTAAAATAGGTAATAAAACTCTATATTTAAACCACTTTTACGGGAGAGTTTGATGATAAAAGTAAAAATTAACGGCAAAAGTGAAGAGTTGCTATCGGAAATGTCTATCCCAGAGTTTCTTAAAGCTAAAGGTATAGATAAAAACAGTATCGTGTTTATGCTCAATGAAAAGATTATAAAAAAAGATGAGATGGAAAATTATACAATAAAACAAAATGATGAGATAGAGATTCTTCGTTTTGTATCGGGAGGTTAAAAATGCAAAAAGATTTAGTGCTCGGAGGAGTAAAGTTTACAAATAGACTATTTACGGGAACGGGCAAATTTCCCGACAAACATCTTATACCCAAGATAATAAACTCTAGTGGTTCACAAATGATAACAGTCGCCTTAAGAAGGGTGGATTTTGATATGCCTCAAGAAAATATCTTGGAATTTATACCTAAAGATACCGTCATACTGCCAAATACTTCAGGAGCTAGAAATGCAAAAGAGGCGGTAAAGATAGCTCTTATAGCAAGAGAGGCGGGCTGTGGCAATTTTATAAAGATAGAGGTTATCAACGACATGAAGTACCTTTTACCGGACAACGAAGAGACCATAAAGGCTACTGAGATATTGGCAAAAGAGGGTTTTGTAGTACTTCCTTATGTGATGCCCGATCTCACAACTGCCAAAAAATTACAAGATGCGGGTGCAAGTGCGGTTATGCCTCTTGGCTCGCCCATAGGCTCAAACCAAGGATTGCAAACAAAAAGTATGATAAAGATACTTATAGAAAATATCTCTCTCCCCATAGTGGTAGACGCCGGTATAGGCAAGCCCTCTCAAGCAGCGGAGGCTATGGAGATGGGAGCGGATGCAGTCTTGGTAAACTCTGCTATTGCCAATGCAGGAGATCCTCAAACGATGGCAAAGGCTTTCTCTATGGCAGTAGAGGCGGGTAGGATGGCTTATGAGGCAAAACTCGCAAAAGAGTCAAATGAAGCGATAGCATCATCACCACTAACCGGCTTTTTACATGATTGATTTGAAAAGTTATAGCTCTTTTGAGCCCATATTGAACCATTTTGAAAAATTTGATTTTCAAGATTATCTTGATAGAGTTTCGGATAAAGATATCATAAACTCCCTAAACAAAGACAGTTTGGATGAGTTTGATTTTTTAAACTTGCTATCACCAAAGGCGCAAAATCATCTTGAGATGATGGCGCAAATCTCCCAAAAACACTATCTTAGACACTTTGGGAGAACCATAGGGCTGTATATACCCATTTATATATCAAACTACTGCTCAAGTGATTGCTCATACTGCGGATTTAGTAAAAAAAACAAAATTGCAAGAAAACATCTCACGAAAGATGAGATAGAGAACGAAGCAAAAGAGATAGCAAAAACAGGCATCAAACACATACTTCTCCTAACGGGAGAGTCTAAAAAGATGGCAAATTTGGAGTATCTTTTAGATGCCGTGGAGATATTAAAAAGGTACTTCAGCTCCGTCTCTATAGAGATTTACCCCATGGAAACAAAAGAGTATAAAGTGCTCAAAAAAGCAGGTGTTGACGGACTTACCGTTTATCAAGAGGTTTATGATAAAAAGATATATAAAGAGGTGCACACAAGCGGCGAGAAAAGTAATTTTTCATATAGGTTAAATACCCCTGAAAGAGGGGCAAAAGCAGGCTTTAGAGCTATAAGTATAGGTTCACTTTTCGGTCTTGGAGAGATAAAAAGCGAAGCTTTTTTTAGCGGACTTCATGCCAAATACCTCATGGACAAATACCTAGAATGTGAGATATCCCTATCTTTGCCTAGGATAAACCATGCCGAAGGGGATTTTAAGCCCAAATACTCTCTTGATGATAGAACATTCCTGCAAATCATGCTAGCATATAGGATATATATGCCTATGGTCGGTATCAATATATCCACAAGAGAAAGAGCAGGTTTTAGGGACAATTTAGTAGGATTGGGCGTCACAAAGCTATCGGCAGGTTCCAAGACGGATGTGGGCGGATATGAGGGGAAAGATGTATCTGCCGCGCAATTTGACATATCTGACGATAGAAGTGTAAATGAGATAGTTAAAATGATAAAAAAAAGAGGTTATCAACCTGTTTTTAAAGATTGGATTGTGCAAATAGGAGAAGAGTCATGAAAAAAGAGATACCCTTGGGACTTTACGGTATCACAGCAGAAAACTTTGCTAACGGCAAAAGCAACGAAGAGTGTGTGAAAGAGATGATAAAAGCCGGCATAAAGATCATACAATACAGAGAAAAATACAAAAGTCTAAAAGCCAAAGCAAAAGAGGCTAAGAGTTTAGCAAAAATCTGCAAAGACAACGGAGTTATCTTCATAGTAAACGACCATGTAGATATAGCTTTGCTTGTAGAGGCTGACGGCGTGCATGTCGGACAGGATGATATGGATATAGAGGATGTCAGGAAAATAGTCGGAGAGGATATGATCATAGGTGTCTCCACGCACTGCAAAGAGGATGCCGTAAATGCTGAAAAAAGTGGGGCTGATTATATAGGAGTAGGGCCGATCTTCAAAACAACCACTAAAGATAGGGCTCCGGTTGGCTTGGAGTATCTTGAATTTGTCGTAAACAATATAAAAATACCCCATATAGCCATAGGCGGTATCAAAGAGCACAATATAGACAAGATCATCCAAGCCGGAGCGACAAGAGTATGCCTCGTCAGCGAAATAGTAGGTGCAAAAAATATAGCCGATAAGATAAAAAAATTAACCGATAAAATTAATAAATAGATACAAATTTTATCAGATTTTTCATAATAAACACATAATTTATCCATAATTATCTGATATAATGTTACAATTTTATAACATTATTATTTACAAGGGGTGTATTATTGATAGATTTTAAAAGCATATTTAAAGCAAATACAAAAAGAGAGAAAAGATCGTTCGACGACATAAAGATCCTGATCATCCATATAGATAAAAATTTTATAGAAAACATAAAGCTGTTTTTAGAAAAGGATGTACAAGAGGTGTATTATGCAACAGACGGCATTCAAGGTCTTGAGCTATACAACAAACATAAACCCAATCTCATAATTTGCCAAGCTGATATACCCTCTTTAAACGGCATAGAATTGTCAAAAATTTTAAAGAAAATCTCTACTGATATATCCATAATCCTACTCTCCAATTCTGATGATTCAAAAATGCTCTATGAAGCTGTAGAGATAAAAATAGACAAAGTTATTATAAAATCAAATGAGTACATAGATGAAATTTTGGAAGTTATAGATGAAGTATTGCACGATTTAAAAAATAAAATACTGTCCAAAACAATAGAGTGTAAAGAATTTTTCGACCCATTAACAAACATATACAATAGAAAAAAGATGAATGAAACTATCATGGAAAAAATAAACGTATACAGAAGATTTCAAACCATATTCACAATAGTTTTACTTAATATTGAAGAGCTGAAAACGATAAACAGCAAATATGGGCACAAAACTGGAGACAATATCCTAAAGGAGATGTCAAAATTTATTTTAAAAAATATCCGTTCTATCGATATTGTGGGCAAATGGGACAGCAGTAAATTTATCATTATTCTACCGCAAACCGACCTACTGAACTCAACAAAATTGATTAAAAAACTTCAAGTAAAGTTATCTCAAAATAGATTTGATAAATTGGAAAATATCAATGTAAGCTTTACGGCTATTCAGCCAACAAAAGATGATGATATTTTCACAATAACAAAAAAGCTAGAAGACAGAGCTGACTCCTTATAGCATCACCTACCAATAACAACCTCAGGTACTGAGTTTATATCCTATACCATACTCCGTAGATATGATATCTTTAGGAGTATTTGATAATTCGGAGAGTTTTTTTCTTATATTTTTTATATGTCCGTCAAGTGATCTCTCGCTACTTCTTGACGAGAGCATTTCAGCCAACTCCTCTCTTGTTACTATTTTATCTTGATTGTCGATCAACAAAGAGAGTAGTTTAAATTCGATCCTTGTCAATTTTAAAATCTGGTTTTTATAATATATTTCATTCTCTATGATTTTAAAAGGCTTTCTGTCAACTAATGTTTTAACTTTACTACTATTACCAAGATGTACCCATATTCTTGCTTCAAGCTCACTTGGATCAACAGGCTTAACTATATAGTCTTTCGCTCCGAATTTAAACGCTTTTAGCTTCATTTCCACATCAGCATATCCACTCAATACGATAACAGGAATAGAGTAGTTGTCGTTGTTTAAGAATTTCAATATCTCAAATCCTTCAAAATCCGGCAAATTCAAGTCAAGCAATACAAGCCCATATTGCTTAAATTTGATATGGAAAATTGCATCAGTAGCAGTATTAAAAACATCTATTACAAACGAACACTCCTCAAGATACTCCTTTAAGTACATTGCACTTTCAATATCATCTTCAACAATTAAAATATGAATTTTTTTCAACAAAAACTCCTTTTTCCATAATTTACATATTTTATCCAGATTTTACTTATATTTATATTGTATAATAAAAAATATTTTTAAGAATAAGAGATGCTATATGCAAATAAAAGATTTAAGTTTACTATTTTTAGATTTGGACAAGAATAGTACAAATAGAATCAAGTTTAAATTATTTAAAAGAACTAAATCAATACTTTTCACAGACACCATAGATAGCCTATTACAAACATATGAAAAAAATAGACCCGACATAGTTGCCATCAATAAAGATATAGAAAATATACTAAATATATCGATTTTAGATATCATTAACTCACTTCAAAGCAATCAACCTATTTTCATATACTCTTCGAACAAAGACGCCAATCACTTCTCAAAAAACGATAAAAAGATTTTTGAGAACAAAGAGATAAAAAAATTATTTCATATGTTAAACCAAGCATCTATAAATATCGAGAAGAGGATAAATACCTGTAAATTAGAAAACTTTTTTCTTCAGCTAGAAAACTTTGACCCGCTGACAGGACTTTGCAGCTACAATAAAATATATGATACGCTAACGAAAGATATATACAGAAGCAATAGATTTGGAAAATTTTTCACAATCATGATTATCAGCATTGACAACTATCTTACTATGAAAAATACTTTTGGCGAAAAATTTAGCAATAATATTTTACTTGAAACTTCAAAGATAATAACACAAAATTCTAGAATGGTCGATATAGTTGGCAGATGGAAAAATAATGAATTTGTTATTATATCTCCCGAAACCAATAAAAAAAGTGCTATAACAATGGCGGAAAACATTAGAAAAACCATTGAGGAACACAATTTTGAAAAGATTGGTAGGCAGATCACTGCGACCATAGGTGTTGCTCAATGCAACAACAATGAGAATATAAAAGATATAATTAAAAAAACAGATTTTGCTATTTATAGAGCTAAAAAAGGTGGAAAAAACAAAATATGCAGTTAAAAAAAATCGGAAAAATATTTTCATTTTATATATTGGCCTCCATCTTTTTTGTCGTCAATCTATCCGCAGATATACTTTTTACAAAAAAAGAGATCGAATATATTCATAATAAAAAAGTTTTAAATGTCTATATCAAAAAGGATTGGGCACCTTTTGACAATCTCAAATTTGACAGGATAGAGGGCTATCTTAAAGAGTATTTTACCCTCATTACCAAAAGAGCGGGACTAAAGGTCTCTTTTCAAGACCAAATCAAAATATTCAATGATGAAAATATCTTCAAAGATAATCAAATAGACATGATCGGAACTCTTAAAAAGAGTAAAAATTTAGAAAAAAAGTATCTCTATAGCAAAAATGAAGTTTACAACATATATCTATCTCTTGTAGCCCCAAAAGGCAGTAATGTCAGCTTGGATAAATTAAAAGGCAAAAAACTGGCCATAGTAAGTAGTTGCTATGCCATAGATACTCTCAGAAAAAAATATCCCGATATAAGACTAATAGAGTGTGAAACAAATCTTGATGTTCTAAAATTCGTACTTAGAAAAAAGGCTGATGCGGCATTTGGAAACTACTATGTGCTAAACTATCTAATCGACAAAAATTTCATATCAGGACTATCTATCAAAACTATCGGGAATGATAAATTTATAAAAAAGATTCCTGAATATATAGGATTTGACAAGAACGACCATATACTCAAAGATATTATAGACAAAGTTATAAACTCTATAGACAAAGAGGAGATATTCCTTCTAAAAGAGAAGTGGCTAAACCCACCCATAAAAAAAAGGGTCTTTTTGACAAAAAAAGAGAGAAATTTTCTTAAAACTCACACAATAACAGTAACAACTACGATAACTTGGCCACCAATAAACACCCAAGATAAAAATGGAAAGGTTATTGGTATAGGGGTTGATTACTGGAATATCATCACTAAAAAAGCTCACATCAAATCAAAATTTGTAAAAGCCAAAAATTTTGCAGAAGTTCTAAGTAATATTAAAAATAAAAGATATGATACCAATATGGCAACAAGCAAAACCCTTGACAAACAACAATACTCTCTTTTTTCAAAAACATATGAAAAATTCCCGATAGCCATAGCTACCCTAAAAAGAAAGAAATTCATCATAAACGGAGTAGGACTAGAGGGTAAAAAAGTAGCCGTGGGGAAAAATTATAGCACCTATTTTTTATTAAAAAGCGTCTATCCCAAGATCGACTTCGTTTTCACACAAGACACAAAAGAGGCTTTGAAATTGGTTGAAAATAAAAAGGTTTTTGCTGCAGTTGATATAGAACCTGTTTTGCATTATCAAATAGTGAACAACAACTTTAAAAATATCGCTATAACCGGAGTAACAGGCGTTGATTTTAACTTGCAAGTAATGATAAGAAAAGATTATAAGATATTACAATCCATCATCAATAAAGCCATAGACACCATAACCAATGAGGACAGGATCAATATATATAAAAAATGGATGGGCATACACAGACAAAATAGTATAGATTATACCATTATTGTAAAGATATCTCTCGCTTTCATTTTGATCATTATTATCATACTATTGGCATACTTAAGACAAAGAAATTTGCAAAAAGAGATAAAAAAACTAAATGCCACACTTGAAGAGAAGATCAAAGCAGCCATAGAAAAA
>Ga0256843_1001664_pt1 | contig 17203 bp, 8 predicted proteins | sample AlvinellametaG_FD_191572 | JGI IMG/M metagenome (GOLD analysis project Ga0256843, IMG submission 191572) | Pompeii worm associated microbial communities from hydrothermal vent at the East Pacific Rise, Pacific Ocean - Alvinella | ecosystem: Host-associated > Annelida > Integument > Unclassified ... | reverse complement strand
TTATAATTTTAAGCATTTTAAAATAAAAAAAAATAATGTACATTTGTCGCAATCAAAATTAAATACTTTGGAAACAAAAACACAAAAAATAACTTTAACAGACGGGTCAAGACTGATGATTGAAGGTTTGGCACAAGCAGGTGTAGATACTTTTGTTGCCTACCCTATTACACCGTCAAATTGGATGTATAAATATGGCAAAGAACGCTTTCCGCAGTTTTATGCCGCACCTGATGAAATAACCACACTGCAATGGATGGCAGGTTTAGCCGCCACCGGCAGATTTGTAGCCACTTCGAGCGCTTTCCCCGGTATTGCACTAATGGTTGAAAGTATTAATATGGCGTATGCAATGGAACTGCCTATGGTCATTATCATTACGCAACGTTTAGGCCCCAGTACAGGATCGGCAACCACCGGAGCGCAAGGCGATTTGGCTATTTTGAATGGTATTATTTCAGGTGGATTCCCTATTCCGGTAGTGTCACCATCAAATTTTGAAGATGCTTGGGATTTATCAGCCAAAGCTGCCGAAATTGCTATAAAATTCAGAACGCCTGTATTTTTACTTACTTCTAAGGAAATGGTAATGTACCAAAAATCATTCGATTTGAATACACTAAAACCTATTCAAAAAGTTGATCGTACTTTACCCGAAATCAAAGGTGATTATAAACCCTATAAAGCTGACGAAAGCATGGTGCCGCCACTCGTAACTTTGGGTAACGAAGAACATTTAACACGTATTACGGCATCAACGCATGACGAAGAGGCTAATATTCGTAAAAATGATCCCGAAGCCTTGGCAAATACCCAACGCTTACATGATAAATTTATCAAACGCATCGACGAGTTGACTATTTATGATTTAGACCGTCAAGAAGATGCTAATAAGTTATTGGTTACTTGGGGAATTACCGCAGATGCTGCCCGCGATGCCGTAGCAAAACTGGATGACGAAGGCGTTAAAGTAGATTTATTGGTTGTAAAAGTATTATTGCCTGTTTCACCCAAAATTTATGAAATAATTGACCAATACGACGAAGTAATTATCGCCGAAGAAAATATTACGGGACAATACAAAGAAATTCTTTTTGGATCGCGTCCTATTGACAAGATTAAGCAGGTTAATAAGATGGGGAATATGATTACGCCCGATGAGATTATTAACGTTATAAAAGCATAATTACTTTACAAATTCTTGAAAAATGACTCAAAATACAAATACATATTTAACCGATAAGAAATTTCCTTTTTGCCCCGGTTGTGGACACGGTATTTCTATCAACGCATTGAATAAAGCGCTACTGGAACTTAATTATACACCCAATGACCTAGTCGTAGTAAGTGATATTGGTTGTAGCGGATTAATTGACCCATTATTTGCCACGCATACCATTCATGGTTTGCACGGACGCTCGCCTGCCCTAGGACTTGGCGTTGCCATGGGACTAGCACAAAAACAAGGCAAAAAAGTCATTACTTTTATTGGTGATGGCGGAGCAACAATCGGATTGCAACATATTTTAGAAGCGGCGCGCCGTAATGTGAATATGACGCTTATCGTACTCAACAATCTGTTGTATGGTATGACAGGCGGACAAATCAGCGGTTTGTCAACTCAAAAATACAAGGAGATTATCGATTTTGAAAAAGATATTCCGCCTTTTGATTTAATTGGATTGGCACACTCGTCCGGAGCAAAATTTGCCGTTCGTGTCAATGCGCCCAACAAAATTAAAGACACACTTAAAAAAGCAATTGAAACTGACGGCTTCTCAATAGTTGAAGCGGCTAGTTTATGTCCTTCATACGGTATGAAACGCATGAATGATTTGATTGAAGTAATTGAAGATGAAAATGTATTGGAACACGACCGTCCTGCCACAAAAATTGTAGATGCAGAAGTACATTCGTTATTAGAAGACACCCCTATTTTAGACCAAAAATACAAATCCGGTTTAACAGAACGAAAAGGTATTTTGATTGCCGGTTCTGCCGGTGGTGGCGCGCAATCCGTAGCACGTTTTTTGGCAATGGCAGGTATTTATGCCGGATTGGAAAGCACCATGAAAGGTGAATATCCAATTACCGTAGGAACAGGATTTTCGGTAGCTGAAGTAATTTTTGATAAAAATAAAATCAACTATACCGGATTACCCCACCCCGATTATTATATTATTGTAACCGAAGACGGCTTGAATAAAGTAAAAAGTAAACTTAGCTCGGAAGGTAAAATTTATATTGATGAAAAGCTTGTCAATGATGAATTGTTAACGCAATATCCAAACATGATTGCCGTACCATTTAGCAAAATGGCAAATCGCAAAAGTACTGCTTTAGCAGCAAGCACTTATGTTTTGGCTAAGGAAAATATCATCCCGATTGATGCTTTAAAAGAAGCTGTCAGCACCCACAGACTTAAAGATATTTTTGTGGATGTGATTGAAAAGGTGATTGAAAAATACTAATCATCAACCCAAAAAAATGAATTAGGCGCGTTGCTTTGCAACGCGCCTAGTGTTAATATTCAGATTTTTACTTTTAAGAGAATTTAGTCTTGAGTTGATATATATTGCGAAATTTTTATAACTTAGCAAAAAAATAATTAATTCAAAGAAACATGAGACTTTTATCTTATTTCATATTAGCATCCATTTTTATTCAAAATTCATTTGCTCAAATACAGTTTACTCCCAAATTGAACTTGACAGAACATCAAAGAATTACAGCATTTAGCCAAGGAAAACAAATACCCATTTTTGCGGATGTTGACAATGATAATGATATGGATCTTTTGCTCATTGGTAGAGAAAACTCATTAAAAGCTGAGTTACATCTTAACGATGGAAATGGAAATTTCACAAAAACTACACAAACGTTTATAGAAGTTGCTAACGCCAGTGCTGCTTTTGCTGATGTTGATAATGATAATGATTTAGATTTACTAATCTCAGGAGAAGACACTGTTGGTCATCAATCTATTGTATTGTATATAAATGATGGAAACGGTATTTATTCAAGGTTTGCGTTTACTCCATTTCAAGCATTACCTGATACAATAGTTAATTTTGCTGATATTGATGGCGATAATGACCAAGATGCAATAATATCTGCAAATAATGAAACTAAAATATATCTAAATGATGGGAATGGAAATTTTACATTAAGTAATATTACTATCAACATAAATGTTAAAGATTTGACATTAAACGATTTTGATAATGATAATGATATTGACATCATAATTATTGGCACAAATGGCATTTACATTTATAAAAATGATGGAAGTGGAATTTTTACACAATCAACGATAAATGGTTCCAATTATTCTACAATTGCTATTTCAGATATTGACGGAGATAATGATTTAGACTTAATAGTTTCAGGAATAAACACAAAAATATTTACAAATGATGGTAATGGAGATTTTATTTATCAAAATGGTTTCATTGATGTTAGCTCTCGGGGGACATCTGTAACATTTTTTGACTTTGATAATGACAATGACACTGATATAATTATTTCTGGATATGATTATTCAAAAGTGTTTATAAATGATGGAAATGGAATTTTTATTCAAAATGAAAATATTTTTTTACCAAAAGGGAACGCCGCCGTCGCCGATATTGATAACGATAATGATAATGATATAATAATAGATGCATTGTATTTGAATGATGGCAATGCACATTTAATTAAAAATAGCATTAAGAATTTGGAAAAAGGAAAAGTTATTCATGCAGATATTGATGGTGACAATGATTTAGATTTATTGATACTTGATAAAGAAATCTTCTTATATAAGAATGACGGACATGGTAATTTTTCAATATTTCCCAATAGCTTTTTACCGGCAGGATATAGTGCTGCATTTGCAGATGTTGATGGAGATGGTGATGAAGATGTAATGATTAGTGGTGAACAATCATATCAATCTTATGTTACCAAACTTTACATCAATGATGGTTTTGGAAATTTTACTATGAGTAATGCTAGTTTTGTAAATGTATCCTATTCCTCAATTGCTTTCGCAGATGTTGACGGAGATGGTGATAAAGATGTAATGATTAGTGGCGCACAATCTCATTATTCATATGTTTCTAAACTATACATTAATGATAGTTCTGGAAATTTTACTGAATCAACTAACAACTTTACAGGCATAGTAGGGGTTGTTGTTTTTGAAGATATTGATGGGGACAACGACCAAGATTTATTGATTTCAGGGAATAATGGAAATTCATCCGTATTTACAGGATTATACACTAATGATGGTAATGGGAATTTTTCATTAGATACCAATTCATCTTTAATACAAGTTGGTTATTCTGATGCCGCATTTGCTGACTTTAATGGTGATAATAGCCCAGACTTAATAATTTCAGGAAAAATAGGCTATAATTATACATATTATACTAATATATATACTAATGATGGTAATGGAAATTTCTCAATTCATAATACACCATACGAGATGAATTTATCAAACGCTTCTATTTCAATTGGAGATATAGACGGAGACAATGACATGGATATTATGCTTACAGGACGAGCAAGAAATGCTAGACACAGTTCTCTTATGATATTTAAAAATGATGGCAATTGCGATTTCATAGCTTACAAACCACAAAATGTTCCTGTCAGAGACATTAGTTCTGCTACTCTTGTGAATGTCAATCAAGATAATAATCTAGACATTATCACTTCAAATCCGCACGAAAATATCATATTTTTAAATGAAAATAATTCATTTCGACATGTAACTAATTCTCAGATTTTTGGTATAAAAGATGCTGATTTTGCATTTTGTGATATCGATGGAGACAATGATCAAGATTTATTGATAGTAGGAGATTATTTATCATTGCTGTATAAGAATGATGGAAATGGAAATTTTACACAAGTTTTGAATACACCTTTTGAAAGTGTTAAAAATGGGAAAGTCGCCTTTGCAGATATTGATGGTGACAACGATCAAGATGTATTAATCGCAGGTGAAATGTCAACAGGAAATAGTAGCACACCTTTTACAAGTATTTATATCAATGACGGCAGTGGAAATTTCTCACCCTATCCAACATCAATTCGCAATATATTTCCAAAACAGGTTGTATTTGTCGATATTGATGGAGATAATGATATGGATCTTTATATTTCAGGAAAAAGACCCAATGATTCGCAGACAAAATCATATTTTTATTTTAATAATGGAAATGGCGTTTTTAGTTCTCCAAACCAATATTATTTACGTTCTAAAGTCGCTTATTTTTACGATATTGATGGAGACAATGATATGGATGTTCTGTATAATGAACAGGGCACAGATCGTCAGGCTGTAAGAATATCAATAAATGATGGAACTGGAACATTCTCATCAACATTCTTATGTGGTGCCAATTTACTAGATGTTGTTTTTGCAGATATTAATTTGGATGGAAATACAGATATTTTAACGCTTCAACAATCTTATTCAAGAAATGCTATTAAAGCTTATTATGGTGATAACAATGGTGGTTTTAGTGAATTTACACAAGGGCACCTTCCTTCTTATTCATACTACCATAACATAATAAGTGCTGACGTTGATGGCGATAACGATCCTGACTTATTAGCTGTTTCAAATACCAATATATTTTCTAATGATCATTTTGGAAATATGTCACTTGTTAAAAACAATCTTTTTGATCTAGTTAAATTCGCTACAAATGCTAATTTTGTTGATATTGATGGAGACAATGATCTTGATATCTTATTCACTGGACAAAAATCTATAATATTCGAAAACATTACTATACCAGACACTACCCCGCCTATTGTTGCTTGTCAAAATGTTAGTTTAACTTTGAATAATAATGGTATGGTTAGATTAACGCCGGAGTTAGTAGACAATGGTAGTGTTGACAATGTAGATATTATACAATATTCATTATCTCAATCAATTTTTGATTGTAGCAACCTGAATGATAATGATGTAACATTAACTGTTTATGATTCTTCTGGTAATTATGACAGCTGTAATACAATTGTTACAATAGTAGATGATAGACCTCCCATCGCATTAGCCCAAAATATCCAAGTTAATATGGCTGGAAATTCTTCCGTTACTATATCTGCAAATGATGTTGATAATGGTAGTTGGGACAATTGTGGTATTGTTTCAAGAGATTTATCTCAAGATACATTTAACTCATTGGGAACATATTCTATAGATTTTACGGTGACTGATTCCTCGGGAAATTCTAATTTTTCAACAGTTGATGTCGAAGTTGTAAACTCTGCAAATATTGATGATAAAGGTGATTCTAGAGCCAATAATTTATTGATATATCCAAATCCTATAAAAGAAAGATTAACAATAAAATCAAATGATACAATTCAAAGTGTTACGGTATTTGATATTTCAGGCAAAAAAATCATTGACTTTTTTGCAAATAACACAGAAATAAATCTAAATTTTGAATCACTGAAAAATGGACTATATATTCTAAATATCAAAATAAACAATTCAATTGTTATGGCTAAAATTATAAAAAATTAGAAATCATATTATGAAAAAAGCATCTTTAATATTAATTTTTTTTATACAAAATGTAGTAGCGCAACAAATTCAATTTGAAAGGTTTCCTTTACCGCCTGGGGAACCCAATAGTTTTGAATATATATATCCGTATGGATCATCAGCTTTTGCAGATATTGATGGAGACAATGATTTAGACTTATTAGTGACAGGTCATTATGACAGACCTTTTTCTAAACTCTATCTCAATGATGGAAATGGCAACTTTTCTTTTCGAAATAATACCCCCTTTCCTTATTTAATATATAGTTCTGTAGTTTTTGCAGATATTGATGGAGACAATGATTTAGATGTATTATTAAGTGGAAAAACAGGCAATAACATAAGTTTTACAGGATTGTATATTAATGTTGATGGAGAGGGAGAATACCAAAGAATTTCAACAATTTTTGACAATTTGTCATTTGACTCTATTATATTTGGTGATATAGATAATGATGGAGATCAAGATATCTACATGTCCGGTTATACATATCTAAACGATGGTGCCGGAATATTTTCTCTGCTTTCTAATCCTAATCTTATAGAAGGAGTTGATAGCGGTAGTGCTGAATTTGGAGATGTTGATGGAGATAACGACTTAGACTTAATAGTTTCAGGAAAAAATACTCATCGCAATAATGTAACAAAATTATATATCAACGATGGAACAGGATACTTTATGGAGTCTTTCGCAAATTCATTTCCGCAAGTTTTTTCATCAGATGTTGCTTTTGCTGATATTGACGGAGATAATGATTTAGACCTCATAATAAGTGGTGAAAATATTCATGAAGAAAAAATAACCAAAACTTATCTTAACAACGGAACTGGTTATTTTAGTGAATTATCTAACCCTATGCTTATAAATGTCTCTCATTCGTTTATTAATTTTGCTGATGTCGACAATGACCATGACTTAGATTTAATCATTTCAGGGCAATATTTGGATGATGGTATCTCAAATAACAGCATTATCCAATTATATATAAATGATGGAGTTGGTAATTTTGCACTTCAGAGCAATGCAACATATAACGGTGGTTCCCAAGTATTGTTTGGAGATATTGATGGAGACAATGATGTTGATTTATATTTTAGTGGTTACGGGCTACGTAGAAGCAGATTGTATCTAAATGATGGAATTGGTAATTTTTCAGAATTTATGAGAGGAAAATATTTTAATGTGTCTGGCCAAATCGCTTCTTTTGCTGATATTGATTTAGATGGTGATGTTGACTTACTAATGGATGGTAGTAGTGATAATTCTAGACTATATCAAAATCAAGGAAACGGGATTTTTAATGAAATTACTTCAATTGATTTACATATTTCTAATTCAAAATTTGCAGATATTGACAATGATTCATTTCCTGATTTATTGATTTCAGGAACTCAAGGGTTTAATCACGAAGTAAGACTCTATCATAATAATGCCGGAACATTTTCTGAAACCAACTTCACATTTTCCTATCCTCGTGGGTGTAATTTTGATTTTGCAGATATTGACAACGATAACGATCTTGATTTGTTTATTTCTGGCAATGATAGTCACTATAATAATTACGCTACACTTTACAAAAATGATGGAAATGGAAATTTTACTGTTTATACTAATACAAACAACTTTATTCAGACAACAAACTCAACAATTATTTTTACTGACATAAACAATGATAACAAGCCTGATTTATTTATTTCAGGGAAGTTAGAACACTCTGATTCTACTGTTGCAAAGTTTTATATAAATGATGGAAATGGAAATTTTACAGAAATATCCAACAATATAACAAGTATAAAAAATGGTGATGTTGCTTTTGCTGATATAGATGACGATAATGACCTTGACTTTATTATTTCAGGTGAACATTATAATAACTATGGAACCCCAATCACTAAAATGTATCTTAATAACGGAAATGGAAATTTTAGTGAGAGTACCAATCAATCATTTATGAATTACGAACATGCTTCATTAGATTTTGGAGATATTGATGATGATGGCGACCAAGATTTGATTATTGTTGGACAATTTTATTATTATAGTAATCATATAGAAATAAAACTATACACTAATGATGGAAGTGGAAATTTTGAATTAGTTAAAGACACCAGTTTTATTGAAGTATTAGGAACAGTAAAGTTCATTGATATTGATGGAGATAACGCCTTAGATTTATTTATATCCGGTATTTTTGAAGAAGGATTTATGGGAAAAAATTCCGCTATCTATAAAAACATAGGCTCGCAAGCACAAAGTATTGTTGAAAGTAAAGAAGATAGTTTCACTATTTATCCTAATCCAAGTGATGGTGTTTTTCAAATAAGAACAAATAATAATAAAAATATAAACAATTTGCAAGTTTATAACATACAGGGAGTAAAAGTACCTTACCAATTCAATCCTACAACTATGCAATTGGCATTAAATTTACCCAACGGTATTTATATTGTAAAAATAAACATTGATGACAATGTAGTGACACAAAAAATTGTAGTCAAATAATACGTTGATACTAGGCGCGTTGCTTTGCAACGCGCCTAATTTTTTTTATCTATTGATAATGATCCTTTTTGAAATCAATTTATCTCCTACTTGCAATTTACAAAAATATATACCATCGGTTAGCTTAGATGTGTCATAGACAATCATATGAATTCCTGCATTAAAATACTTATCGGTAATTTCGGCTATTTGGCTACCTAAAATATTAAATATTTCAAACTTTACACGTGCATTCTTTGACACTGTAAAACTAATATTTGCAGTATTTTGAGCAGGGTTTGGATAGATATTTACCTGCTGCTCAGTTAATAATTTCTCAATATTTGTAACATTTCCAAATGGAGTATCAGTAACCCAATCTGTTTCCTCCATATTGTATAAAGTGCCGTAAGCTATACCTGATTGGTCACTTAGTCTGTTACCGCTACCATCATTAAAATTCCAATATGCTTTAAGTCCCGGCTCATCGCCATTTAACTCAATATCTTTATTTGCCACAATTTCGCCTTGTGTTCTTGCAGTGTTCCAATATCTAATTTCATCAATTATACCGGTAAAATTATTATCATTTATATCTGTTGAGCCGTAAAATGTTCCAATATTAAAATCTGTCGGCAATTCTATAGGAACCGGGTTCGTAATTGTTGAAGCGATGCCATCGATATAAATATTCGTTAGACTTTCATTTTCAACTACAAAAGCCAGATGATGCCATTGATTCATTGTTATATTGTCAGTGGCTGTATTATTAGTTGTTTCATCCCATGACGGATAAGACTGATTCGTTTTGAGCATAATTCTTTTACCGTCACCGCCTAGCCAAATTAAACCGGCATCGTCGATAGTAGCGGTTTGTTTAACCCACATTTCTATAGTAAATGTATTATAAAAAGTCATATTTTCGGTCAGAATCACTTCATCGTTTAAGTCATTGCTAAATTCAAGTGCATAATTACCTTTGGGTCTTATTCTAACTAAAATATCATCTGTATTGGTAGCTCCTTCATTGTCGGTTACGGTTAAAGTTAATAAATGATTTCCAACTGTAAAATCCAATTCGGGGTTTACTGTATTTGCTATGATATTTCCGTTTTCAGTCCACTCATAAGAGCTGATAATAGCATCGACATCATAAGAATTTTCGGCATTTAAACTAACTCTTTCAAAACCATTGTTATCGTTGTCTGTTCTGACAATATCGTCACCTGCCAATGCGACAGGGTTGTCATTGCTGCCATAAGGTAATATTTTGATAAATACTTTATCCGAAGATGAAATACCATCATCATCTGTTACCTCAAGCGTTACCGTAGTAGCACCCAAAACAAAAGGCACTGATTGCGACTGCGATTGCGATATTTCTATACCATTTCTAAACCAAGAGTAATTGGTAATCGTACCGTTATCGGTTGAAAGTGATCCGTCTAACGTTACATATACAATACCGTCATTATCATCGTCTCGAATATATTGATCTGCGCCTGCATTAGCCACAGGTGGTGCATCATTACCTTTTGATGCTTGTACGGTATTACCATAAGCACCTAAATTAAGTCTGCCTCCATTATTTGCCGGTTCGTTTGAATAGTCATCATTTGGATTAGCACCATTGATACAAATACTTGAAGAATTATCATTTTCCCATACTTGCGTTATTGCATTCCAACTACCTTCAGTACTTTTTAAGTGTAAATCTGCATTTTGGTCATTGCAATCGTAGAACCTCGTACCCGGTACAATACTTTTAAATTGCGGATCAACGGATAAACTGCCCAAATCAGGTGTGCAACCAAAATAATTGCCTTCGGCATTGCCCCACAGATTATTAAATGTACACACAGCACTGTTGCCACTTGCAATATCAATACCATACCCCGAAGCTGTTGCATTTCCCCCTTCAATTGTATTTGTTACGATATTATTTTTTATAGTAGCTGTTAAACCGGTAACATATGCCCATTGTGTGTTAAAACCGACGTTTCCTCCTAAGCGAATTCCGCCACCAATACAATTGACAATGGTGTTGTTTTCGATGAGTGTATTGGTAAAATTCTTGAGATTTATACCGCCTGCTTCTCGCATGTTTTCAGTTGTGCCTGAATTACCACATTGAAGAATAATATTATTTCTGATAATAACATCTTTTGCACCGGAAGGGTCTTTTGCATCGAGAGCTATTCCGGCACCGGAGGTAAATTCGAGTCTGTTATTTTCGATGATTAAGTCATCTGTAATTGTAGCCGTTTGTCCACCTGTCATTTGTATACAGAAATTAGAATTTCCGGTTTTTTCGGGCTCACCGTATATGTGATTATTTCTAATTGTAATATGATTGCCATCATACCATCTAATTCCGGAATTAGAAGTTACCATAAAATCACAATCTTCGACAAGCAAGTTAATCGGGTCAAGAAAATAGACATGAGAATGTCCTCCTCTAATACCTTTGCAACCACGCACTATAATATTTGTGCCGTTATGCACCATCATTCCGTCACCTGCATTTTCATATATAAACACATTGATAAATGATATATCTCTAACCGATTCTGTTGAAGTTTCTTTCTTTACAAAAAATATTGCCGTATAGTGACCTTGCCCATCAAATACATGACTTGTAGGCGTATCTCTAATGGTTTCATTCGTTATCGGGTTATAAAGTGACTGGTTATATTTATTTCCATCAACTTTTAAATCTCTTATAGTCAAGTGTCTTACGGCTTCGGGTTTATTCATAATCATCGGATCCGTTTCATGATATACCCATCCTCCTTGACCATCCGGAGCATAGTAACACCATCCGGCATCATCAACTAATTTTATGGTAGTTTCATTCATTCCTGCACCAGATAATACAGAATTATTTCCGGCAAAAGTAATAGGCTCATCAATGTAAAAGACGCCGGCACTTAAGCTGACTGTACCACCATTATCTTTTATATATTCTAAAGCTTGGTTTATTTCAACATGATCATTAACCCCATCACAAGTAAAAGTTGTTGTATTGTTGTCTGACAAACGTGTTGCCGTAATTGTTTGTGCTGTTCCAAATAGCGGAATAAGCATCAATAGGGATAATAATAGTTTTGTTTTCATTTGGTTTAATTATAAGTTTTAATATGAATTTTTTTTTGATCTAAATGATATTTTGTCGCATAATAACATGGTTTATCGACAATAATTCACTTCGATAGACATTTTATTACACACTGTATATCAGCAGTATAACAAATTATTCGTAAAAATTATGAAGAAATCTTCCCACCAAAAAGCTACATTAACGTTTAGTTTTAATGCTTGGTGGATTATTAAGCGCTGTAGATAAATTTATTTATCCAATCTAGATAATTATAGAACGCATTTAGCAATGGCATATTACATTAATTTGGACAAATATTTATTTGATATCCTGTAAATTATATAAAAATAATAGCATTCTTTAAATTTTAACAAAATAAGAATTATTTAGCATTATTTATTATTTAAAACAAGGATAATATGTCAATGTTTTAACCTGATATTTTTTGTGTTTTCTAAATACAAATGCACTTCCAAAATATTCATTATTAAATATACTATTTCTTTATTTCTTAAAGTTATATAATTATTATTAATTTTATTTATAATAAAATATTGACAACCTCCACGAGACGCACAAGCATATTTTAATTCTAAATCATTTAAGTTTTTTATTTTAAGTATGCTTTTTATAGGAGATCTTCTTAATTCGACACCATCAGGCATTATAGTCAAGTATAGTCTTGTACAATAAACTGTGATTAACATATATATTGGGATAATTAATGGAATATACATAAATACTGCGAGTGGATATTCTAAAAAAAATATTGTTGAAGCGAAAGTCCAAATGGCTATCCAAAGTGTGATAAATGGAATTCCAAATAGTTTTGACAAACTATAAGGAACAGACAAAACAAGTTTTAAAATATTTTCATCCTTTTTAATTATTTTTAGAAATGGTAAGTCCAAACCAAAAATCTGATCATAAGAAATAAGTTCTTCATTATCGAAGCTGTCAAAACTATATGTAGCTTTTTCAAAATTCAGATAGAACCATATATTGTTAATAAAACACGGAACTATTGGCAAAGTCAAAAACAAGAAATAATATATTGAGTAATCATTTGAATAAAGAATCAAAAAGGAAATCAATAACCAAGCAACAAAACTAAAGATTAGCAACAAAATAATTTTCTTAGAAAACCATCTTAGATATTTATCACCCAAATTCATCAAACCGATAATTAAAAAGAAAACATAGAAAAAGATATATACAATTTCAATATTTTTTTGATGATGAAATACTTCTCCTCCAATTAATGTTTCCGACGAGAAAGAAAAAGACCACAGAATAATATAGGTAATTAAAAATAAATAATATATACTAAAAAGTATTTTAAAAATGATTTTCATAGTTTTAATTCATATTTCTTGTTTTATATAATGTCATTTTCTAACTATTTCATTTTTTTGATTTTCAATATATTAATAATCATTTTTTTACCCTTGTACAAGATTTATTTTTATTAGTTTTCCATTTTTATCAAAATTATACATTCCTTTATGAACATTTTTAGGCCTGAAATATTTATTGTCTACTTTTCTTTCAATTACCTGTTATTTTTTGATGTGATCTATAACGATTAGTATATGACTTCGTAGCGGATAAAAACGTACAAAACCTTGATTTAAACACAAAGGTAGCAAAATTCAAAGACATTAGAATAATTACTCCAACCTTTTCCAAAATTCGTAACCCAATCAGTTCCATCCTTTTTAAAAAATCTCACAACATAACCTTCTGAATATTTTTCATTTTCAAAATTAGTTATAGGAATATACATTTTACCATACGATGGCAATCCTTTTAAAATCTCATAGTTTTTTTTCAATAGAATTCTTAGTTTTGTTTTTCAATTTCCTTTATTATTTTTTCCTTCCAATTTTTGTCACTCGGTTCTATAATAATTACCTTGAAATCATATTTTTTGCTTTCCATTCCAACTCCTTTTAAATCATCAATATGAATATCAAAGCCAAAAGCAGATGGATATTTTGATGAGTAAACATTCATTTTTTTTAATACTTTTTGGTTTTCAAATTGATTGACAATTTTATCAACTTTAATTCCATAATATTTTAAGGTCAATCGTATTTGTCTTCTTTTTCTAAATGAAGTTGTGTAAATATGGATATTATGTCCTTTTTTTTGTAATTCAGATATTAGCTCTGGCGTTCCTTTTCGTAATTCTTCTATTCCAATGAGTTTAGCAATTTTATTTCATTTTTCCGTTTCAAATTCATTCCCATTTGGAATTAAGGTACTGTCAAGATCAAAACTTATATTCATTTTTTTAGCATTATTTTTTTCGTTATAGCATTGTTTACAACGGCTCAGCTATGACCAGTAAGGGTTAAAAATACACTTACTTTCAGCCACAAAACAAAGATAGTAAATTATCCTAAACTTTGGGGCAAGCAATTAGCCCTTATTGGTTATAGCTTTTGTTTCCAGACGTTTTTTATTCAATTTCCACTATCTCAATCAATCCGTTTTCATATCCGATAGCGATTTTATTATCAATACTTGCTATGCTTAGTGGATAACCATTCAATAGACTTAGAGTTGTTAGGTTATAGATTATTTTTCCGGCTAATATATCAATTACCAATATTTCTCTTGTTGTTGTTGTTAGAATAATTATATTCTTGATATTATTTAGTTTTGTTACAGCAGTAACTTGACCAGATAAACCAAATTTCCATAATTCTTTCTTATTTGAAAAGAAACTATTTTTCTTCTTCTTTTTATAAGCAAACACTTCGTAATTGTATGATATTGAATAGTTTTTACCTGAAAAAACAAAAATATCATTAATCAAATATCCAACTAAATTATTGTACATAACTGGTTCTTTTTCAATTTCAATTATCGTGTTGATCTTAAAATTTTTATCTATTTCTATTAATCTTTTGTTTTTATGTTGATTTTTAGGGTTTCCTATAAATGCATAAAAATTATTAGCATTATCAATTCTAATATAATGATTGAATAAATCATAATGACCTAATTCTAATTTTACTTTCTCATTAAAATGAGTGTCAAAAATAATATCATATTTTTCATTTCCCAAATAATCTGTTTGTCTTGCAAGAAATTCGTTTAAGTTCGTTTTTGACAGAGAAAATGAACCTTCAAAAATTTTTCTATGTTTTAATGTATTAATATCTATTTCATAAAATTTATTTTTTTCTTTTTTATAACTGAATTGATGTGGAAATATATTAACAATTAATTTATTTGTACTATCATTAAAAAAAATCTGAGTGGCATTACCTTCAACTGGTAAAATAATAGTAGTAGATTTATCGCTATCAACTTCTATGATTTGAATTTTAGCATCAGAAAGAGCAATTGCTAATTTATTGGAATTAATAAATGCAATATCCCAAACGTGCTTATTTCCTTCGTATTTCTTACCTATTCTCTCTGCAAGTTGATTTAATCTAACAATAATTTCTTTTTTATGTCTATTGTATTGTTTAATATCAAAATCATTTGTATGTTCGGTTATGCTAACAGCAATTAAGTCTGAAAGTTCTATTTCTTCCTTTTCTTCATATTTGAACAAATAAATTTCATCCTTACAATCGTCAATATTTTTCTCATTTTCATCGTCTTCACAATCTAAATCGTGAATAGGATTTACCGTTATTCTTAGATTATCATCTTCAAATTTGCATTGGGTAAATTCTCTGTTGTTTTTTATTATTTTTGTAGTAATATTTTCTTTATAGTCCCACAAAATCAATTCACCTTCATAATAGCACCCACCATCATAAGAACCCGTTGCAATAATAATTAGATTTTTGTTTGAGTGAAAATCAATATCGTTTATTTTATATTTTAATTCTATTTGAGCAACAAAGTCTATTGTTTCAGTTTTGTAAATACTTAACAATTCTTTCTGTAACTCAATATTTCGTCCAGACCATTGTGCACGAAATGAATGAGCAATTCCAATTAAACCTTTCGGGGAATATTCATATATTTCTCTTGGGTTTGTTACTTCATCAAAGCAGTTTTTTGCTAATATTTTTTGATTTATGATTTTCATTTTATAATGGCTGGCAACTCTATCATATAAACAGTTGCATATTTTTTTGTAAATATAATCATTTTTATTAAAAACAAAAAACGCAACAAAAATTGTTGCGTTTTTTTAGATAAATTTGTCTAAATATTTTGAGATTCCTCGTCGTTCCTTTGTCGCTCTGTCGGAATGACAGCAGACTAAATAATTTTGAGATTCCTCGTCGTTCCTTCGTCTCCCGATAGCTATCGGGACTGTCGGAATGACAGCAAGACTTTGAGAGTCCTCGTCGTCGTGCCTCCTCTGTCGGAATGATCCCGCACGAGCGGGACTGCCTTTGGCAGCTTCGACTAAAGACTAACGACTAACAACTAGCGACTAAAAACTACATTCCCAAAGTTGCGACCATCACCGCCTTAATGGTGTGCAAACGATTCTCGGCTTCGTCAAAAACGATAGATTTTTCGCTTTCAAAAACCTCATCAGTTACTTCCATGGCACTAATACCAAATTTTTCGAAAATCTCTTGTCCTACCTTAGTGTCTGTGTTATGAAATGCCGGTAAACAGTGCATAAATTTGGTGTTTTTATTACCTGTCTTGTTCATCAACTCTGTATTGATTTGATAGGGTAATAATTTACCTATACGATCTTTCCAGACTTCGTCAGGTTCACCCATTGATACCCAAACGTCGGTATATACAAAATCTACACCTTTAACACCTTCATCTACATTGTCTGTAATAGTTATGGTAGCGCCAGTTGCTTTGGCAATTTCAAGGGCTTGGTTTACTAAATCTTGTTCGGGTTGCAAATCGGCAGGGGCTACTAAACGTACATCCATACCCATTTTGGCAGCGCCAATCATTAATGAGTTACCCAAATTATTGCGTGCATCGCCTAGGTATGCAAACGAAATTTGATGTAAAGGTTTGTCAGAATGTTCTTGCATGGTTAAAAAATCTGCTAAGATTTGTGTAGGGTGATACTCATTGGTAAGTCCGTTCCACACAGGTACACCTG
>Ga0256843_1001663_pt1 | contig 17205 bp, 16 predicted proteins | sample AlvinellametaG_FD_191572 | JGI IMG/M metagenome (GOLD analysis project Ga0256843, IMG submission 191572) | Pompeii worm associated microbial communities from hydrothermal vent at the East Pacific Rise, Pacific Ocean - Alvinella | ecosystem: Host-associated > Annelida > Integument > Unclassified ... | reverse complement strand
TAGCTATGGAGACAGCATGGCGTATGATGTTTGAAATGATGATAGGCTATTTTCAGATGCATGACTATCTTCAGCAGATAGCCGCAAAAATATAAATACGGTGAAAGTACCGTATTTATCTCTAATTTAACCGTAGTGTATCACTACCCTTTCGACAAATGGCATTTTTTCTTTGATCTCATCTTCTATTTTATGTGCGATCTCATGTGCTTCTTTTAATGAATCGGTATGCAGACTAAGATCAAGCTGTACAAATTTAAAACTTCCGGCATTCCGCCCTGTAATTTTATTAATTGTCTTGATATCACTGTTTTTGTCCAGTATCTCTTTGATCTTTTCAATACTATCGTGGTCCAAAGAGGCATCCAGCAGTACTTTAATTGCCTCCTTGAGGATTTCAAACCCACTGTGAAAAATAAAGTAGACAACAATAACAACTGCGATCTTTTCAATGATCGGATAATGAAAATACTGTCCGAGCACCCCGACAAACACTACCATTGCCGTATAGAAATCTGTCTTGATATGTTCTGCATCTGCCAGTAGACTGGGTGAATTCAGCTCAATGGCCATCTTTTTCTCCCAACGTGAATAGAGATAGGTGATCATTACCGTTGCACCGATCACAGCCAAGGCAACCCAGATATTCTTAATAGGCATTGTCTCTTCAAACAGTACATCTTTGGCAATTTCATAACCGGCAAAGAAGATGGCAAACGCACTGACAAGCGCCACAAGGTTTTCCACCTTGTAGAGTCCATGTGGGAAAAGTGCCGATTTTTTGTTGGAGATGACAATCCCGGCATAGACACTTAATGAAGCTGCCAGATCCGAGAGAGAGTGTACCCCGTCTGCCGTCAAAGCTGCACTTCCGGAGACCATTCCCCCTATAATCTTGATCACAGACAAAAGAAGATTGATTCCTATAGAATAGAGTGAAATCTTTTTCTTCTCATTATGATTCATTACTTTTGTATTTTTTTCTGCCTCATTTGACATAAACACTCCTTCTTTTTCTTTTACGAAATATCCATCTTACGGATACTCTCTTCTTTTACAGTCCAGATGAACATCACTGGGATAAATACCAGTGTCATCAGTGTTCCTACGATCAGACCGCCGATCGCAACCGCACCCAGAGGTGCAAGTCTTTCAAGACCAATAGCCGATCCCTGTGCAATAGGCAGCATACCGACAGAAACGGCAAATGCCGTCATCAGTACCGGACGGGTACGTATCTTGATGGCTTCAAGCATCGCATCCCTCTTGTCTTTTCCTGCCTGTATCTCCTCCATGGCAAAGTGGATCAGCAAAATAGCATTGTTGACAATAATACCCGAAAGCAGCATAAAGCCCATCATCGCCGGCATGGAGACATGGTAGCCTATCGCCAGCATTGTCCATGATGCACCAATGACCGTCAGCGGTATAGAGAAGAGGATCATCAGAGAGATCTTGACATTCGCAAACAGTACGATCAGTGTCAGGAAGATCAGAATAACTGCAACAATAATTGCACCGATCATACGTTTGGCAGACGCATTGAACTGCTTGATCTCCCCTGTCTGCTCAAGCTCTACACCCTGTGGCATTTTGACAGATTCCAACTGCTTGTTGAAGCTTTGCATAATATGGGAAACCGCACTTTTTGCTCTGTCACCATAGACTTCAAGCGTATACTGCAAACCTTCTCGGGTGATCAGGCTCGGTTCTTTTTCCGATGTCAGTCTGGCAATTTTATTGAGTGGGATCTTGCCTTTTGGTGTATCTATAAGCATCTGCATCACTTTGTCAAACTGGTTGATCTGATCGGCAGGGAGCCAGACACGTACCGTATAGTCCATACTGTTGACTTTGGGGAAACTGGCCACAGGTGCACCTCGCAGTGCCATTTGCAGCTGTGTCATAATGTCAGAGGTATGCAGCCCGTAAGACATAGCTTCGGCTTCATCTACATCCAAGTTATAGACCACTTTGTCCTTATCCCAGGTGATGGAAGTAGAAACAATTCCTTTGGTATGGTTCAATGCATTTTGCACCTTGCTTCCGACTCCCAGCAGATTGTCAAGCGTATCGCTACTGAGTTTTGCATCTACCGTGGCACGAATACTTGAAAGCGGTGTTGAACCGTATGGTGTTACTTCCAGATATTTGACATCAGGAATCTTCGCAATTGCTTCACGTAAAGCTTTGGAAATTTGCCAAATCGTCTCTTTACGCTTAAAACGGTCTACATAAGTCGCCACAATATAGAGGTGGTCCGTTCCGCTTCCCGAACCGATACTCAAAACACCCGCTTCCGAACCGATACTTGAAGAGGCACGCAGCAGTTCTCCTTTTTCACGAATGATCTTATTCACTTCTTTCATGATCGCTTCACTCTTCTCTATCGGCAAATTCGCAGCTGTTGTAATACGAATATTGACTGCACCGGTATCCATCGGCGGCATCAATTCCTGTCCTACTGTCGGCATTACCAGTTTGACAGACGCAATAAAAAGTGCGATCAGTGCAAATACAGAAACAAACCCCAAAAGCCGAGAGGCGGTAATGGCACGCACAATATTGGCAAAAAAGCCCTGAATCAGGTCATTGGCTCTCCCTATGATCGCATGGAACCATCCCTCTACTTTCAAAAGTGTCGGATTTTCTATAGCCAGAATATGCAAAGAGATCAGTGGCACGGCAACAATAGAAATAACATACGAAGCCACCAGTGCCAATAGCAGTGTTCCAACCAGCGGTGCAAACACTGTCTGGGGATATCCCCCGACAAACAGCATTGGAGCCAGGGCTATCATGGTTGTTACCGTTCCGGAAAGATCGGCAAACATAATCTCCTTGGTTCCGCCAAAAACGGCCTGATGAATCTCTTTACCCAGTTCACGATAGTGCCTCTCGATATTTTCCATCACCACTACTGTGTCATCCAACAACAGCCCCAACGCCAAAATGATCGCTGTCAGTGTGACAACGTTGAAATCTATTCCTACCAGCCACATCAGGGCAATGGTAGACGCATATACCAGAGGAATAGTCACCAGTACCACCAAAATCTGACGGAAACTTGCCAAAAAGAGGAAAACCACGATTGTCGACATGACAATGGCATCTCTGAGCGATTCAAACATATTGGTCGTACTCTGTACAATGGTCTCTTTTTGTGTATCGGTTACTTCAAAGTTAATATTGGGATACTGTGCCTTGAATGCTTTCATCATCGATTCGACTTTATCGATGGTTACAATCACATCCGCAGAGATGGCACGCTGGATGGAAAGCGCAATAGCAGGTTTTCCGTTTCCGTAATAGGCTGCCGTATTTTCATAATGTCCAAAATAGATTTTTGCGACATCCGAGAGTTTGACATCTTGCGTCAGAGGAAGTGCTTTAAGCTTGGAAACCTGGCTTCTTCTTCCCTGAGATTTTAGCAGATAACGGTGTTCTTCATTTGTGACAAAGCCTACGGCATATTCACTGTCATTTTTTTGCAGTGTCGCGATGACCTGCCCCAGAGAGAGATGGTACTGGTCCAGCTTCTTTTTATCGACAATAATCTGAAGCTCTTTTTCGTAGCCTCCAAAAATATCTACATTGGCAATCCCCTTTGTTTTAAGCAACTTGTGTTTGATCGCTCCGGAAGCCAGATCACGGATATCTTCCAGATTCAATTTGCTCCCGTCTTTGGCAGACATTGCTACCACAAGCACCGGTGCAGTCGCTTCGGTAATCTTGATAATTTGGGGTTCTTTAATATCTTTAGGCAGTTTTGCACGAATTTTTGAAAGTGCATTGGTCACATCACTGACAGCAGTATCAATATTTTTACTGTATTCAAACTCTGCACGGATCACCGTTACCTCATCGATCGTTGTCGAATAAGCCCTTCTGATCTCATCAAGAGAGTAGAGCTCTTCTTCCACAGGTACGGCAATATTGCTTGCCATTGTTTTGGCAGATGCACCCGGTTCTACAATGACAAGCGCCACTTCAGGATAATTGGAATTGGGAAAAAGGTTACGGTGGATCTGGTTGTAGCCCATGATCCCCATCATGAGAAAAAGTGCCAGAAACGAGATAATAATATGGGGTTTTTTAAGTATCTTTTCTACCCACGTAGGGGAACCGGGCTCTCTACTCATCTTTTGCTCCGACAATATTGACCTTCTCATACGCAGGCAGGGAAGCCAGTTTCACTTCACTGGCACTGGCAACCTCACCTTCAGGACAGGGTGCGACCATAATACGGTTGCCTTCATGCATTTTTACCGTTACAGGAAAAGGAGAGAATTTCCCTTCTTTGTATACCATGACAAAAGTACCCTCTTTCTTATGAACCACTGTCGTATCGGGCAAAATACATCCTGTCTGGCTTTGTGTCAGTACCCTGATCTGCATACTGCTTCCCACGGGAAGACCTACGGGTCTGTCCAGTGCCACTTCCGCCGTAATCAGACCATTGCTTGAAGTGGTATAGATCGCCCGGATCTCACCGATTTTGTCTTCTTTGCTGACAACCATTTGCCCTTTTTGAATACGGTTCTTTTCTGTCGGGGCATAAGAGAAAAGAAGTTTTTTCTGTCCGTTGCTCATACTGAGTATCGGTTTGCCTGTTGCTGCCAGATCTCCTTCATGCATAAAGATCGCATCAATACTCCCGTCAAACGGTGCCACAATTTTCAAATAGGTAAGCTGATGTTCCAACTGCGCGATTTTCTGCTTGGTATTTTCCGCAACGGACTGTTTCATTTTCAGTGAAACACGGGAAACCTCAAGCTGTTCTTTGGAAAGTCCGCCGATTCGGTAGAGTTTGATATTGCGGTTGTAAATACTTAACGCCAAAGCAATATCGTTCTGCTGTGCCAAAAGCGTTGCTTTAAGCGCATCAATATTTGATCTCAGCTCCGTTTCATCGATATGTACAAGGACATCACCTTTTTTGACTACCTGAGTCTCTTTTACAAGTACATGCTCAATATATCCCGGGATCTTTGTAGAAAGCTTGATCCCTTTGTCTGAAAGAATTTGTGCCAAAAAAGAGATCTCCTGATTCATGACACCTTGTTTTGGGGTCACAACAGGAACGGTAACCGCATCGGCTACAGGAATAGGCTGACTGGCTACCTGCTCCTGTCTCTCTTTTAGTAGACTTTTTCCTTTTAACAGCAATACGGCTACCGCAATCAGCGATACAATCAGTACGATTTTTTTCTTTGTCATTTTCTCACCCCTTTTTCCAACAGATAATCCATATAGAATTTCCCTTTCTGATAATTATATTTACTCTCTATAAGCTTGGCACGGCTCAATTGTGTCTGACTGACGGCATAAAGCAGATCATTGATCGTACTTACCCCGTTTTCATACCGTACACGCTCAATTTTTTCACTGGCTTTTGCCAAAGCATACTGCTTGATATTCCCCTGATAATTTGCATACGCCTGACGTATTTTCTGCTGGGCTTCTATGAGCAGTTTCTGTAAATCCATCACTGCCTGAATCTTGTCAGATTCCGCCTGCATTTTCGCCACTTTCGCTTTCTGGATTGTGGCATCGCGTTTGCCAAAGTCAAATACTGTCCATTTGGCATTGACACCTATCTGCCAGTTCTGTTCATTGGCCCAGTCTCCTGCCCGGGGGTTGGTCGGATCATTCTCTCCGTAGTTGTATCCGAAATAACTGTTCAAAGATACTTGAGGCATCAGTGTTGATTCACTCTTCTGTACCCCTTTTTTAGCTTTCTTGACATTGTATTCACTTACTTTTATCCGGTTGAGCGATTCGGCATGGTGCATCAGGTCAGCAATGGAGTAGCGCGCTTTCCTTACCGTAACATGGACTGTTTTCAGTTTTCCCAAATGGTCCATACCGACCAGACTTGCCAGAGAAGCTTTGGTGATGGTACGGTTGGATTTAAGTACTTCCAGGTAGGAGATATTGCCATAGAGATCATTTTCCGCTTTTAGAAGATCTACTTTTGCTTTTTTGCCAAGTGACACCTCCGAAGCAATGGTATCACGCAGTTTTCGAAGTGCCTCTACATGTTTTTTTTGTGCCTGCGCCATATCCTGGAACGCCAGTACGGAGAGGTAGAGAGAGGCCACATTGTAAGCCAGCTGCTCTTTGGTCAGAGAGAGTTTGCTCTGTGCCATAGCACCGGCAAGAGCATCCATCTCTATCTGTCTTGTCTGCGCAAAACCCGTAAAAAGAGGTACGGCATAACTGACACCCATACTGTACATATCTTTGGTTGTTGCCACACCCTGAGGGTCAGTAGCCATAACCGCCGGAGTCAGTGGAGCCAGTGTTCGTGGCAGGTTATAATGGTTGTAACTTCCCACCAGATCTATCGCGCCAAACTGCCCGGCACGGCTCTCCTGGTGCTTCAGTCTGGCCAGTTCACTCTGTGTTTTACTCTGCTTGATCACATTGCTGTGCTCCATGGCATACTGTATCAGTCCGTCTAGTGTTGCCGCCGATAAGGGCAGAGCCAACAAAAACAGATAGAAAATACGTTGTATCATCGTCACTCCTTAAGAAGCGAATCATACTGTGTCAACCTGAACGCAAAGTGAATCAGCTGTTTTTTGTTTTACCGGCAGGTTTGTTTTTCTCAAAAGTCTCTTCTGCCTGAGTCACATACTTTTTACGGATATCGAAATAAAAACTGGTTAAATAACTGGCAAATACCACACTGACCCCTGTAGCTACTAAAATGTTATAATCAAACGTAAGTTCCAACGCCAATACCACGGCTGTCAGAGGCAGTTTCATGACCACCCCCATAAAGACCGCTGCTCCTACCGCAGCAAAAAAGAACGGTTCAAACGGAAAGGGCGAAAAAAATGTAATGATCTCTCCGTATCCATACCCCACAAGTGCCCCGATACTCATCAGAGGAAGAAAGAGCCCCCCTACCGCATTGGCATAAAGTGAGACTGTCGTACCGATAATACGTAAAATAATGATTAGAAAAATAAAATAGACAGAGATCGGTTCGGTATTGTTGATAAGACGCATCACGATCTCTTTTCCCGAAAATGCCGCATGTGGTTCAATCAGCAAAATCGTACCGATCACACTGCCTCCGATGAGGGAAAAGACCACATTTCTCATGGTACGGAATTTTTTGAACACTTCAAGGTCAATCATATGCAAAAGCCGTTTTTTCAAAAACAGGTAAAGGTAAATAAAGAGCGTTACAAAGGGAATAAAAAGTACAATAGGCAAAATATAGTCATACTCCAACACTTTACCTACAGAACTGTGGAACGAAATGGAATCAAGAAACTTCACCGAAACGGAAAAAGCAAGTACCGAACTCAAAATCACATACCCGACATACTGTTTGATAAACTGATAGGCAATATTTTCAATGGAAAAAACAATACCCGTCAGGGGAGAAACAAAGATCGCAGCAATACCGCTGCTCGCCCCTACACTGATCATCATTTTGATCAACATGGAAGGAAGCCGGAACAGACGGTGTATCTGGTAAGCCACCATCGCTCCCATACCCGCAGAAGGGCCTTCCGTACCCACGGCATAGCCGCTGGAAATGGAAAGTGTCGAAGCGATGACTTTTAAAAACAGTGTTTTGACATTGATGATCATTTTATTCTGACCGACAGACTCCGCAATTTCAGTCAACCCGTATTCACGAATATATTTGTCTTTTGAGATCAGATGATTTACTGAAAAAATGGCCAGAGTAGGCACAAGGTAGAGATACCAGACCGGTAGCGTAGGAATTGTTTCAAAAGGATCTCCCATAAACAAAAGTCGTTTTGTAAAAAGGATCAGTACTTCATAAAAGGTAATAAAAAATCCACTGATAATACCTGTCAAAAGCGATGCAATTATCAGTTTGGCTATCATACAGACTTATACCTTTTATTGTTTTATTTGATTATTATATACTTATTCCTATAAATATCATGGCAGTACCAACCTTTTTTTCACATCAAATTTTTCAATATAGAGATGGATATACGCTTTTAACAAGGCATCATCCATTTTCATCTTTTCTTTCATGGGAAATTTTAAAAAAAACTGTGAGGGCATAATGGAGTCCGAGGTGGAAGGATTCTTCAAATATCGGAACATCGCTTTGGAAATTCTATCGGGCGTACTGTAGCGCATCAAGTAGCGGCGGTATACCAGACTACTGGGGATCTGCTCTGCCTGATGGCATTGAAGACAGGCTGTTTGAAGATCGGTTGAGAGTCCTTTTATCTCAGACTGGGCAACACTGTAAACGATTGACAGAACACATAAAAAAACTATTTTTCCCATTGTATCTTCACCTCTGTTCCTTGATGCAGTTGTGATGTAATATGCAGGACAAAACCGTAACTGTTGACAACCTGATTGACAATATCCAGTCCAATTCCAAAACCGCCTTCACTTGCATTGGCACGCTTGAAACGCTGCATAATGGTAGTCACATCCTTCTTCTTAATTCCTACCCCTCCGTCTTTCACGGCAAAATAACTTTGGGTTAACTGAACATACAGTAACCCTTTTGGCTTATTATACTTGATTGCATTGGAAAGTAAATTATCAATCAATCTTATTGCATCATTTTTATCAATTTTCAATCTGAATTCCGGTACGATATCAACTTTTACCTGCAACTGTTTTGCCTCTGCCATTGCAGAAAAATAGACCATTCTCTCTTCTATTAAATGACTTATATCAAGATCGATGATCTGACGATGATAATGATGATTCAGATTTAAATAGGTCAGATCATCATAGATCCGACTGAGTGTTTTGGAAGCAATTTCAATACGCTTGAGCTCATCACTGTTCTTTTCACACTCACCAAATGTTTCAATCATCTCTATATTGGTCAAAATAGTACTAATAGGCGTATTGAGTTCATGTGTAGTATCCTGAATAAAATGATTCATCTGTTTAATAGACTCACGCATCGGTGCAATAAAAAGTCTTCCAAGGTAATACCCCAATATGGCAAAGAATACTCCCGCAAGAAGCATAAAAACAATCAAGTTGCGTTGCAATGCCCATATAGGCGTAAAATCAACCTGTCTGGAAAGAAGAAGATAAGCTGCTCCCAAATAATAAGGCTCAACCTCCACCACGTAGGAGAGTACCCCTTTTTCCTTCTTCCCCAATACGGGAGGATGTGCATAGGTACCAAATATATAGTGTTTATCCAGGTCATAAATAGCCGAATCGGCTGTTTTACTGACAGGATAGACCAGTCTGTCCGAATTGGACTGATGCAGTGCACGCAATACTGTTTCAATCTTTTGGGATTCATACTTTAATGCTTCTGTCTGATTTTCAAGCAAATGGCGTTTTGAAGAAGTATAAAAAAGCCATGAAGCAATAGAAAAGAGTAAAAACGTTGATCCCATATAGATCAGCAAAAAACGCAGAAGACTCCGTTTTTCACTCTGTAACAAAACGGTATCCTACATTTTTAATCGTTTCAATTTTTTCTTTTCCAATAATCGCACGCAGTGTTTTAATGTAAGCACGCAGGGAACCGCTGCTGGGTTCCTCTTCATACTCCCATAAAGCTTCAAATATCTTTTCATATTCAAGGAGTTCATTGGGATACTGTAAAAAAAGTGCCAAAAGCTTCAACTCTTTTGTCTTGAGTCCCACTCTCTGACTTTCTCTCATTAAAAGCAGTGATTTGGTATCAAACCAGAGATCATTTCCCAACTCAATACGTTCATCATAACTTCCATAACTGCGTTTCAATAATGACTCCACCCGGACAAGAAGCTCTTTAAGCGCAAACGGCTTACGAATATAATCATCACAGCCACTGTCAAATCCTTCCGTAACATTTTTGACACTGTTGAGAGATGTAATAAAAATTGCCGGAGTGGTATTTCCCCCTTCCCGTATATGTTTTAAAAATTCAAAACCGCTGAGATGGGGAACCTTCACATCCAGGAGCATCAGGTCAATGTGTTTCTCATAAATAATATCCTGCGCCTGCAAACCGTCATAGGCACACTGTACGCCATACCCTTTTAGTTCCAGAAAACGCTTGACTGTATCACTCAGCTGCAAATCATCTTCCAGTAACAAAACCGTTTGCTTCATACCAACTCCTCCTGCTTCATATAATTATCTTACCCTATAACAGTGAATCATATATGAACTTTACCCAGCTCAAGAGAGACAGTAGTTCCCTTTCCTTTTTCCGAAACAATCTGTATCTCAATTCCTTCCGCATCACAATAGGCTTTCACAAGCGCCAAACCGATTCCTTTTCCCTCTTTTTTACTGTCCCCCTGATAATAACGTTCATACACTTTTACAAGTTCCGCCTCATCCATACCGATTCCCTCATCAGTAATAATGAGTGTTTTTTGCTCAAGTGTCACTTTAATCGGTGTCTCTTTGGGTGAATATTTCATGGCATTCATTAAAAGATTATCTATCATTTTTTCAAAACCGATCCTGTCTACAAAAATCGTTAGCTCCCCAACATCAATTACAAACCGGTTCCTCCCAAAGGATTTTAAAATTTCAATACGTTCCCGAAGTAAAACATCTAACGCTGTTTTCTCCTTTTCAATCGGATGAATCTCTTTTTTAATACTATAAGCCAACTCTTCATAAAGTCGGGCCAGCCTGTCAGAGGATGCATCTATTCTGTTTAAACGATTTAAAGACTTCTCCTCTTCCAGAAGACGTTTCTTCAGCATAGACACATTGGCTTTAATCGTGGCAAGAGGAATATTCAGTTCATGCAGTATTTCTGAGGACAACAAAGAGAGATTGGCATCCAGCTCTGCCTTGGGTGCCAGTAAATGAGAGGAGATAATATATCCCCAGCCTGCAGCCAAAAGAAGGACTAAAAAACCTGCCACAAGGAAATTACTTTCTGAAAAGCCTTCATTCTTTAAGAACCAGTAGAGAAAACTCATCAGCATTGCCACACTGGCGAAATACCCAAGTGCTGCCAGAAAAATTTTCTTTTTATGATTTGTCATCTGTCTATACTACTCCACCCATCGGTACCCTACACCGCGTACATTCACAATATTTTCAGAAAAATACTTTTTCAACTGTGTCACATACACACGTAATGCACCGTCACTGGCATTTTGCCCTGCCGCCCAAAGTCTGTTTTTGATTTCACTGCTGCTGACCACTTCTCCTTTTGACTGTACCAGAAGCAACAGAAGATCAATCGCTTTTTTTGTCACTTCCAGTGCTTCTCCGTCCAGATAGAGTGTTTTAGCCACTGCATCAAGGCTGTATGACCCTATTGCCATACGTTCCTGACGTATCTGTCTTCTAAGTACTGCCTGAATACGCAATAGAAGTTCATCAAAATCAATCGGTTTTTTCATATAGTCATCTGCACCGTTTTTAAAACCTTCTGCCAAAGAAGCTTTGTCATCACGGGAAGTCAAAAAAATAGTCGGTGTCGTATCACCGCTCTGACGAAGTTTTTTTAATAGATCAAAACCGTTTTCATAAGGTAAATTGACATCAAACAGATAAAGATCAAATACATGCTTATAGCTCATCTCCAATGCACTGTAAGGATCCATTGCCGTTTCAACACTGTACGATTCTTCTTCCAGAAAATCTTCCAGGGTTTCATTAAAAAGCTGATCATCTTCCAAAACAAGTATATGTGCCAATATCTTTCCTTCTCTCTTTATGTAAAAACGATTATACCCCAAAAGAGTTTATCATGGTATAATTTCGAGATTTCATGAAAGGAAAATGTATGAGAAAGAAACATTCATTTTTTAACCATGCAGAAGGGAAAATCCTGATATTCGGACTGGGACTGTTGGGAAGCTTTCTTTTACTGCTTCTCTTCTCTGCCCTCTTTTCTCCCCATTCTCTTCAAACTTTGCTGAGTATTACCGCAACCAATATTATTTTTGGCAGAATGGCAGGTCTTTCCATAGGTATTGCCGCTCAGATGGACACGATATTACTGATTCTTTTTAGTTTCCTTATTGAAGCGATCATGGTACTTCTTCTCTATCCGCTCTTTGTACAAAGCTGGAACAAACTGGAAATCATTACCTACAAACCTCTGCATGATTTTTTTGAACGTTCCAGAGAGACGGCACATAAATATCAACCCACTATCAAAAAGTACGGTATCCCCGGACTTATCTTTTTTGTTCTTACACCCCTTGCGATGACCGGTCCGGTAGTAGGCAGTTTTCTGGGATATATCCTGGGGTTCAGCCACCTTAAAACACTGACGACCATACTCTCTGCCACACTGGTCGCTGTCACACTCTGGGTCTATCTTATCGGGCATTTTGAAAAAATACTTGTGACCTACAGCCATTTCATCTCTATTGGTTTTTTGACAGCTGCTGGTTTAATGGGCGTATGGTATTTGGTAAAAAGATATCTAAGGGAAAAGAGATAAGACTCTGAAAAGGTTTTACAAAACACTACAAACAACAAGCAGTTGTCGTTTGGTTAACGCGGTTCCGGCCTGCGCGGGTCGCTTTGCTCCACCGCTTCGGTTTCGACGCTAAAAACGTGAAGCAGTTCAGATTTTTTTAACGCGGTTCCGGCCTGCGCGGCTACATTCACGCTGTTCATTCCGACCGCTCCGGTTTCGACCCTACAAACGACAAGCAGTTGTCGTTTGTTTAACGGGTCTCACATAAACATTCCGCCGTTTACTTTTAGGGTTTCTCCGGTAATGTAGGAAGCATGATCTGAGAGAAGGAAAGCTACTGCCTCTGCTACCTCTTGGGGCTCTCCAAATCGTCCCATCGGTATTTTGGCGGTAAAGGCATCTTTGACCTCATCTTTGAGCACATCTGTCATCTCTGTGGCAATGAAACCCGGAGTAACTGTATTGTAACGGATATTTCTCGGTGCCGCTTCAATGGCAAAACTTTTTGTCATAGCAATGGTACCGCCTTTGCTTGCCGCATAGTTGGTCTGTCCGGCATTTCCGGTTTCACCCACAATGGAAGCAATGTTCACCACAGAACCGAAACGCTTTTTACCCATCACTTTTACCGCTTCACGGCAACCGATGAATGTTGATTTGAGATTGGCCTCTATAACCGACATAAAATCATCTGTCTTCATACGCATTGCCAGTTTGTCATTGGTAATTCCTGCATTGTTGACCAGATAGGCAAGTGCCCCGTCCGCTTCCACAATACTTTTGATCGCTGCAACAAATGCTGCTTCATCACTGACATCAAAACCGATCGTCTCAGCCTTGCCTCCGGCAGCTTCTATTTCTGCTTTAACCGCTTTGGCTTCTGCTTCACCGCTTCTATAGTTCACCCACACCTTTAGACCCATCTGAGCAAGTGTTTTTGCAATTTGTGCACCGATCCCTCTGCTGGCACCTGTCACCAGTACATTATTTCCCGTAAATTTCATTTTTATCCTTTTTGCTTAAGTTTACTCAGAGACCCCATGGCACTCAAAAAGTCTGTTTTTGATATTTTCAAAAATTTTATAATCCTCTTCACTGATCTCATCGGAATAGATCATATGATTGATCTGTTCCAGAAGATGAAATTTTGAAATTCTGTCATCACAAAGTGCCTGATTGATAATATCCAGATGCTGATCGAGATCATACGTCTTGTCCATCACTTCATACAAAAAAGCTTTGGCTTCCTCTTCGCTGCACTCAAAATCCTGCCCCATAATCTCACAAAAAAGCGGTGCCTCTTTTTCTACATCACGATTGTCTACTTTGATAATATGTGCCAGCAGTGTCCCTACCGACTCTTTGATCTTTTTTTCCATTACTCTCTCCTTCTTTCAAAGCAGAGCTCGGAAAACATTTCTTTTATTGAAACTTTGCTCTGACTCAGAAAACCTTTTGCCAATTTTCATCGGTATAGGTAAAATTTTATCAACTCTTCAAAATCATTACTGTCATTGTACCAAAATATCCAAACACTATGCAATTAGCGGTTCATCCATCTCTTCAGGAACTTTCAGTCCCATAATTTTCAAGACTGTAGGCGCAATATTGTTCAAGCCTCCACCCTCTTTTACACGCTCTACCCCTTCAGCCAGGACAAAACACCATACTTCTCCTACAGTGTGGTTGGTCAGTGTATGTCCTTCAATGTCACACATCTCTTCACAGTTGCCGTGGTCACTGGTCAACACAATGGCATAGCCATCCTCTTTTGCTTTTGCAATAATCTTTCCAAGTTCCAGATCAACCGCCTCTACCGCCTGTTTGGCAGCCTCATAATTTCCGGTATGACCTACCATATCGCCATTGGCAAAATTTACGACAATAAACTCATAGGCTTCATCCATCGCCGTACGAACCGCTTCACCCACCTGAGGGGCGGACATTTCAGGTTTCATATCGTAGGTTTTGACATCCGGACTGGGTATCAGTACCCGACTCTCTGCGATCATCGGTTCTTCTATACCTCCGTTCAGAAAGAAGGTCACATGGGCATATTTCTCAGTCTCAGCGGTATGCAGTTGTCTCAATCCTGCTTCAGAGATCACTTCTGCCAGGGTATTTTTCGGTGCCTCTTTTGGGAAAAGTACCGGATAGCTGAAGTTTGCATCATAACGTGTCATGGTTGCAATATGCAGTGGTATCTGCTTTCGATCAAACGCATCAAAACTTTTTTCACCCAGTGCCGTAGTAATTTCACGCACTCTGTCGGAACGGAAATTGGTCATAATCACCACATCTCCCTCTTTCATCCCTTCATACCCTTCAAAAGCTACAGGCTCGATGAATTCATCAGTCTCTTTTTTTGCATAACTCTCATCCACATACGCTTCAGGGCTCAATGAGGTTTTTGGACTGGCTTCCGCAATCGCACGGTATCCTTTTTCCACTCTCTCCCAGCGGTTGTCACGGTCCATCGTATAAAATCTTCCTCCCAGTGTCGCAATGGAAATATCCTCATTACAGATCGCTTCTATCTGCTTCAAATAGCTTTTTGCCGAGGTAGGACTCACATCTCTTCCGTCAGTGATCAAATGCAGAAAAACTTTTTTGCCTCTGCGTTGTGCCAGCTTTGCAAAACCGATCGTATGTTCAATATGAGAATGTACACCTCCGTCACTCAAAAGCCCTATAAGATGTACCCTTTCACCCTGATTGAGAATATCCCTCAATACACTGTTTTCTTCAATACTCCCATCTTCAAGTGCCAAAGAGATCTTGACCAGATCCTGGTAAAGCACACGGCCCGACCCGATGGTCATATGCCCTACTTCAGAATTCCCCATCTGACCTTCAGGCAGCCCCACACTCAATCCGTGTGTAGAAATGAGTGCATGAGGCGCTGTTTTAAAAAGCATGTCATAGGTAGGCTTTTTTGCTCCGTCAAAAGCATTGCATCCCCCCTGGGGTTTATATCCGATACCGTCAGTGATGATCAAGAGTGTTTTTTGAATATCCATACATTATATCCTGCATATTTAAATGTCTTATTTTTATTGAAATAATAGTAAAATAACCTTTCTTATACCTAAAACTGAAAGTCGCTCATGCTATATGAACTCAACCACCTTCTCCATATGAATCTTTTCGGATATATCTCCGTACGTGCAGGACTTGCTTTTCTGCTTGGTTTCCTGCTTGTACTGATACTGATGCCCAAATATCTGGTCTGGGCCATTTCCAAAAATGCCAATCAACCCATCAGCAAATACATCCCTGCACATGCAGGTAAGGGCAAAACCCCCACAATGGGAGGTGCGGTTTTTCTTGCAGCTACCTTTATTGCAGCATTTATTGTGATCGATCTGGAGAATCTTTATGTGTGGGGTGGGCTCATCACTCTTCTTGGCTTTGGTCTGGTAGGCTTTAAAGATGATATAGGAAAAGTACTCTCAGGAGACAACCTTGAAGGACTGACTCCCAGAGGGAAAATGGGGCTTCAGATTATTGTTGCCCTTCTTTCCACGGGATTGCTTCTGTATGTACATTTTCCTACCGAACTCTATGTACCTTTTCTCAAAACACCTCTTTTTGATATGGGCTACTTCGCCATCCCTTTTTGGATTCTGATGTTTCTGGCCGTTACCAATGCGGTAAACCTCACCGATGGGCTGGACGGGCTTGCCACCGTTCCTTCCATTATCGCCCTGGTTTCTCTTGGACTCATCGTTTACGTTACCGGTCATGCTATCTTCAGCCACTACCTGCTTGTTCCCCATATTAAGGGTGTCGGGGAAGTTCTGGTTCTTGCCTCTGCGTTGGCAGGTGCACTCATGGGCTTTCTCTGGTACAACTGCTACCCTGCCGAAATATTCATGGGAGACACAGGAAGCCTTTCTATTGGCGGCTTTCTCGCCTATCTTGCCATCCTGGGAAAGAGTGAAGTACTTTTACTTCTCATAGGATTTATTTTTGTTCTAGAGACTGTTTCGGTCATTTTACAGGTAGGGTCCTACAAACTTCGTAAAAAACGTATCTTCCGCATGGCACCCCTGCACCACCACTTTGAACTTAAAGAGTGGGCGGAGAACAAGATCATTATCCGCTTCTGGATGATCGCATTTATTACCAATGTGCTTGCACTTATCTCCTTTAAGTTTAGATAATGACCAACACACAATTAAAACCGACACTGTTTGGATACGGACTGACCACAAAAGCTATCGCAAAAAGACTGGGCGGAGGATGTCTTTTTTACGATGACAAGGTAAAAGAACCCTACACCGATGAGATGGGCAACAAGATCCTTCCCTCTTCTCTCTTCGACCCGGACAAAAGTGAACTTGAAGTCACCACCCCCAGCCTCAAACCGGACCATCCCCTCATTCAAAAGGCCAAACACCTTTTAAGTGAATATGACTATATCCTTGCTTCACGTCACCTTGAACTTGATTCACGTCATCCTGAACTTGCACCCAAGGGTATTTCCTGCGGGCATTCAGTATCTCCCTCCTCTGAAAAGCATAAACCTTTCACCATCTGGATCTCGGGGACCAACGGAAAAACCACAACCACACAGATGCTTACACACCTTTTGGAAAAACGCGGAGCCGTAAGTGGCGGGAACATCGGTACTCCACTGGCAGAGCTGCCTGAAGATGCACCGATATGGGTACTGGAAACCAGTTCCTTTACCCTGCATCATACACACATCGCATCACCGGACATCTATCTACTTCTCCCCATTACACCCGACCATCTTGACTGGCACGGTACACCCGAAGCATACGAGGCAGACAAACTGAAACCTCTTTTAACCATGAAAG
>Ga0256843_1001662_pt1 | contig 17211 bp, 15 predicted proteins | sample AlvinellametaG_FD_191572 | JGI IMG/M metagenome (GOLD analysis project Ga0256843, IMG submission 191572) | Pompeii worm associated microbial communities from hydrothermal vent at the East Pacific Rise, Pacific Ocean - Alvinella | ecosystem: Host-associated > Annelida > Integument > Unclassified ... | reverse complement strand
AACACAGACTTCAGGGTATGAAGGGGTAGTGATAGAGTTTAACTCAAAAGGGAGCGAGGACCCAGACGGAGAGATAGTATCATACCACTGGTATGAAAACGGCTCTACAGTTTCACAGGTACCATACTTCCAAAGAAAGTATGATAAAGCAGGAACATATAAGGTTAAACTCACTGTAACAGACAATGACGGAGCAAGTGCAACAAGCAATGAACTCACTATCACTATAAAAGCTCCAACTCCAGCTCCTGCTCCAACACCTGTGGCAGTATTTAATATAGGTAAATATGCCACAGGACAAAAGACACAGTATTATGCCAATGATGATGGAGATCTACAAAGAGGTTTAGCAAGAGCCTATACGAGAGATAATGCAAAAGAGGTGGTAAGTGATACAGTAACCCATTTGATGTGGCAGGATAATGCTGATGCAAAAACAGTAAGAAAATCATGGGATGATGCCAAAACCTACTGTGCCAACCTTACTCTTGGAGGATACAGTGACTGGAGACTTCCAAATATAGTTGAAGTAGAAAGTATAGTAGATTTTGAAAATTCTGATCCTTCAATCGATCCTACATTTCAAAATACTATAAGTGATCGCTATTGGTCTTCTTCAATATATGCAGGAAATAATGCTCAAGCTTGGGGTGTTGATTTTTACGATATTTATAATATTAGAGAGGATAAAACACAAACTTATTATGTTCGATGTGTTAGAGATAACTAAATGAAGAGAGAAAAAAAGGGATAAAAAATGAAAAAAGAAATAGTTGGATTTTTATTGGTTCTTGGATTAAGTAGTATTCTTTTTGCAGGAGATTTTATTAGAGATGATACAAAAGAGGTTGTTGTGGATACTCGAACAAATTTGATGTGGCAAGATGATAATGATGCCGCAACAGTAACAAAAAGATGGGAAGATGCGATAGACTATTGCGAGGCACTTACTCTTGGAGGATATAGTGACTGGCATTTGCCAAATCATAATGAAATTTTGGGGTTAGTAGATATAACTCGAGTTGGTCCAGCAATAGATTCTACATTTCAAAATTTTGTAAATGATGAGTATTGGTCTTCAACTACAAAACCTGGTAGTAGTTCTTATGCATTTGTTGTTGATTTTTATAATGGTGGTGATGATTGGGTTAGTAAAACACGTGACTATTATATTCGATGTGTGAGAGATAATTAATAAAGTTGTAAATCAAAGGAGAAAGTTTAAATATTTATGAAAAAAAAAGTAGCGATTATTGGATGTGGTGCAAGCGGTTTGATGTGTGCTTTGGTATGTGCGAGAGCAGGTTTGGATGTTGATATCTATGAAAAAAATGCACAATGTGGAAAAAAAATACTTATATCTGGAAATGGCAGATGTAACATTACAAACAGAAGTTTACATGTAAATGATTTTGAAGCGGGTAATCAAGCGGTTCTAGAGGCAGTTTTAGAGCGTTTTGGGTATAAAGAGTTTACTGCATTTATGACAAAGCTTGGATTTGCTTTTATGGAAAATGAAGATGGAAGAGTGTTTCCTGCTTCTAAAGAAGCAAAGAGTGTTTTAGAGTTTTTTCTTTTTAGCTGTAAAAGTTTTGGTGTTCATATCTATACTGATTCAGAAGTAAAAAAGATAGATCGAAATCTTTGTTTACATGTAAATGAAAAAAAGAAGCATTATGATTTTGTGGTACTGGCAAATGGAAGTTGTGTGAGAGAAAATCTTGGTGGTACATATAGTGGGTATGAACTAGCAAAAAGTGTTGGGCATACTATAACAACTTTATACCCATCTTTAGTACAACTTATCAGTAAGGAAAAAGTACTTAAACGCTTGAATGGTGTTCGTTTGGAATGTGAAGTAAGTTTATATGTAAATTCAGAAAAAGAACAGACCCAAAGAGGAGATCTCCTCTTTACAAATTATGGATTAAGTGGGTTATCTATCTTGGACATTTCCCAAAAAGCAAGCAAGGCTCTTTCTAATGGATGGTATGTTGAAGTGGAATTAAACTTTTTGTATAAAAAAGGGTCAAATGAATTTGCTAAAGAGATAGCAAATAAAGCAAAGTACAACCCTCATCTTGAGTGTGGAACACTTTTACATGTATATTTTCCAAAAAAGATGGTTCAAGCTCTTTTAGAGAGTTTAGATATAAAAACAGATACAAAACTGGATATGAAACTTGCCAAAAAGATTGCCTATGAGCTTTCACACTGGCATTTTGAAGTAGAAGATACCAAAGGATTTGCGTATGCAGAAGTATGTGGCGGTGGAGTTGATACCAATGAGATCAAACCATATAGTTTTGAATCAAAAAAACAAGAGGGACTTTATATAGTGGGTGAGGTTTTGGATGTGGTTGGTAAAAGAGGGGGATATAACTTCGCTTTTGCATGGGGAAGCGGATATCTTTCAGCTTGTGATATAATAAGAAAATCAAATCCAAAAGGAAAATAATGAATATTTTTTTAATTGTAGCAGGGATTCTTATTGTTATAGTTGTTTTGATGTACAACTCTTTAGTGGCAAAGAAAAACGAAGTGGACAATATCTTTGGAAGTGTTGATACACTGCTGAAAAAAAGGTATGACCTGATCCCAAATCTTGTTGCAACACTGCAGGAGTATATGCAATATGAAAAAGATCTTCTTACAAAAGTAACGAAGCTTCGTTCACAAGCTATGAATGCATCAAATGATGAAAAAGTAAAGCTTGAACCACAACTTCAATCAGCACTTGGACAGATAATGGTTGCTGTTGAGAACTATCCTGAACTTAAAGCAAATGAGAATGTGATCCATCTTCAACATACTTTAGCAGAAGTAGAAGAACAGATATCAGCAGCAAGAAGAGCGTATAATCAGGCGGTAACAGATTATAACAATGCATTGGAGATGATACCAACGAATATCTTGGCAAATATGATGGCATATAAACCAAAAGAGTTGTTTTCTATAGAGGAAAATGAGCGAAAAAATATAGATATCAAAAAGTTATTTGCCGATAAATGAAAAAATTCAGTGAGGTGATTGACTATTATTACAGTGAACTCAATCCTATTGTGAAAGAGCTAGAAAAAAAACGCCAAAAGGTAAAGAGGAACATTATCACTTGGATGATAGGTGGTGTTGTTGCTATTTTTATCCTTATTACAGCTGTTATGTCGCATACAGATGTAGATATCTTTTTACAATCAGGTATAGTTTTATTAGGTGCGAGTGTAGGGTTGTATGGGTTTTTATATAAGATGATGAGCAAAGGGTATAATATTGAGTTTAAACTACGAGTGATAGAACCACTTATAAAGTTTATCGATCCCAATCTAAAATACACCCCAAATGCAACCATACCAGAGTATATCTTTAAAAAATCAAAAATCATAACAGATGATATAGATCTATATCATGGAGATGATCTTGTTGAAGGTGTGGTAGATGGTGTAAATATCGCTTTTTGTGATCTTCATGTTGAAAAAGAGTATAAAGATAGTAATAATGACAGTGATTATCAGACACTCTTTCAAGGTATCTTTTTACAAGCAGAGTTTCCAAAGGAGTTTCATGGAACAACTGTTGTTTTGCCAGATATGGCTGAAAATATCTTTGGTTCGTATTTAGGGAGAATGTTACAATCATTTGGGAATGAAATGCAACTTGTAAAACTTGATAATGTTGAGTTTGAAAAATATTTTGTTGTTTATAGTAGTGATCAAATAGAAGCAAGGTATATACTGAGTCATTCTATGATGGAAAGAATGATAAAATTTAGAAAGAAAGTAGGTCATCGAATCTCTTTTTCTTTTGTGGGTGGAGAGATGTTTGTAGGAGTACATTATAATAGAGAATCATTAGAAGCAAGTGTATTTGGTTCACTTTTAGAGTATAAAATAGTAAAAGAGTTTGTAGAATCTTTATATTATTCGTTAGAGATAGTACAAGAGTTAAAACTCAATCAAAAGATATGGAGTAAAAGATGAAAAAGTTAGTTGTATTATTGTTAAGTGTGGTGTATTTGTTTGGTATAGAAGTGGGGGAAAAACCAAAAGAGGTAATTCTTGCTGGAAAAGATGGTGGTTATGTCAAAGATAATAAACCTTTTAGTACAAATGATATTCGTGGAAAAGTGTATATTGTTTTTTATGTTGATCCAGATGAAAAAGATAAAAATGAAGTATTTGCAGAGGCTTTAAAGAAAAAGCATTATAACAGAGCAGAGTATGGAAGTATAGCTATAGTTAATATGGCAGCGACTTGGAAGCCAGATTTTGCAATAGAGATGTTACTTGAAAAAAAACAAAAAGAATTTCCAGATACGATTTATATCAAAGATAAAAAGAGTGTTTTGGTAAAAGAATGGGGTATTGCAAATGATGAAAGTGATATTTTACTTTTTGACAAAGATGGAAAACTTCTTTTTTATAAAGCAGGGAAAATGACCCCAAGTGATATGAAAAAAGTATTTAACCTTATAGAGGAAAGGATTTCATGGAACTTATAGTTCAGAGTTTTAAAGATCTTTTTAGTCCAAGATTACTTAAATACTCGATTATCCCATTTTTAGTGATCTCAGCATTAATGTATGTGCTTTTCTTTTCTATTGCATCAATGGGACTTGATCAACTTACTCATGTAGAAGTCAATCAAACACAAACGGTGATACAAAATGGTGTAGAACATACACAAAGTAACAGTATCGTAGCTGATATACAAGATTCATCTATCTATCAGTTTTTAATGAGTTATGCGATTACTTCATGGGTGATCAGTTTTTTTGTATATGTTGTTGGTGGATTTTTTGTTTTTTATTTGAGTTTGTTCTTTTCAATTTTTATTATAGGATTTCTAACGCCATATATTATAAAAGAATTACATTTACTTCATTATAGTGATATTGAATTAAAAGGATTTGGAAATGTTTTTGAAAGTGTTCTTTTAACACTCAAATGGGCTTTTGTAATGATTTTACTTTTTTTCTTGTTAGTTCCTTTGTATTTTATCCCTATAGTCAACATTATAGCTGTGAACTTTCCACTATACTATTTTTTCCATAAGATGCTGAACTATGATGTAGCTTCTTCGATATGTACAAAAGAAGAATTTAAAGCTATTCTTGCAACTAAAACAAATGAATTGCGTTTAAAATCTCTTTTTCTTTATCTTATATCAATGATACCGTATGCAGTTTTATTTGCAACAGTCTATTTTGTAGTGTATATGGGGCATAGCTATTTCCGTTATGTTGAGGTATTGCGTCAAAGAGGAGGAATGATAGAGAGCTAGTCTTCTTGTTCTTTCTCTTCTTGAAGAACCATTTTTCTATAGAGTTCATCTTTTGGGATCAATCCTGCTTCATATAAGAACTGTGAAGGTGGAAACTCTAGTTTTTTAACCTTGTCATAACGGGCAAAACTAAGATAAAGTATATCTTTTGCTCTGGTGACTGCAACATAAAAGAGACGTCGCTCTTCATCCAGACTTCCCCCTCTTGCCATCAGTTTTCTGTTTGGAAAGCGTCCATCCATTAAGTCTATGACATATACTTCCTTGTACTCAAGCCCTTTACTTGCATGTACAGAAAGAAGATTGATCCCTTCTCCTTGCGTAAGGTCATTTGATCCAAGTATCATTGCATTTAAAAACCGTTCATGCTCTTTATAGGGTTTAGCCAGTTCTTGTAAAAGGAGCATTTTTCGTTTGATCTTTATAAGTGCTTCTTCTTTAAGGCGTTCATCGATCTTTTTGTCTTTTTGTTCAGCTCGTTTGTTTGCAAGTATATTTGCTATATATTCAAAAAGAGATGAATTTGCGATCTTTTTGATGATCGTTACAGGCTGTTTGATCCCTTTGAGATCTTTATATAGCTTGTAAAAATCATATAAAAAAGTTGCTCCCTCTTTTGTGAGTTTTGGGTGTTTTAAAACAGCATTTTTCATAAAGTTATTATCAAATCCAAGTTTTGCGAACTTTCCAACAGCACCAAGTTCCAAAAAATCATCAAAAAGACCAAGTTGATGGTTGATGTTTCGTTTTTCAAAAGGGTTACGGATATTTTCATTTGGAGCATAGAGTCCATAAAACAGGCTTCCATTCCCTAGGTTTTTAAGTGCCATATAGAGCTCTTTCGCCATAGCACTTCCTATCCCTTTTGCATATTCAAAGAGATGGATAAACGCCATCATATCATTTTCATTGACCAAAAGTGTATAGAGATCAAGCACGGCTTTAATCTCTTTTGCATCAAAAAAACTATGCCCTCCTTTTCTTTTACAAGGGATATTGAGCTCACGAAGAGCGACTTCAATACCATCGGCAGTAGAGTTGTTACGAAAGATCACTGCGATCTCTTCATGAAGTGTATTACTTTGTTGTATCAGTTTTGCTATACCATGATACTGATCAAACAGTTCCTCATAGACCAAAAGTTTTGGTGGTATCTTTGGTTCATTTCTAGTTACTTCAAGTTTTTTGGGATAGATCCGTTTGTTATGTTCTATCACTTTATTGGCTAAAGAAAGTATAGGGAGTGTTGAACGATAGTTTTTAGAGAGGTTAAACACTTTGGCATCACGATATTTTTGGGTAAAAGAGGCAATGATATTGATATCAGCACCATTAAAAGCATAGATACTTTGATCATAATCCCCAACACAAAAAAGGCTTGGCGGGTTGATGGTATCTATGATAGTACCTTGAAGGGCATTAGTGTCTTGATATTCATCAACAAGCACTTCTTTGTATCCAAGATCAGTTGTTTTTGCAACATCTCGAAATTTGATCAAAAGATCGTTAAAGTTTAAAAAGCCAAATTCATTTTTAAGTTTTTCAAACTCATCGACTATATCGGCATAAACCATTGCAAAAGGGGAATGTTCAGGATAGTTTTGTTTGATCCACTCTTCAAAGTCAATCTGGAGTTCTGTGTTTTGGTAAAAAGAGTACAAGTCATACAGATAGTTTCCTCCATAAGGGGGAACATCTTGGATAAAATTTTGAAAGTTTCTTTTTTCATAGACACTGCGAAAAAGGGTTTTGAGTTCTCGTTGTTGCTTAAGAACTACTTTGGAGTTAAGTTTTTTTAGCCATCTGTAACTAACAGCATGAAAGGTTCCCGCATCGATCTTTGAAGCGATTTGTTTTCCAAAAAAATTAGCAACCCTTTCTATCATCTCAGCTGCAGCTTTGTTGGTAAATGTAAGCAGTAAGATCTCATGAGGCTCGATACCATTTTGAAGTAGATAGGCTATACGTCCAACGATTGTTGAGGTTTTTCCTGTTCCAGCACTGGCAATGATAAGATTTCTCTTATAGGGTGATGTTGCTGCTTGGTATTGTTCTGGGTTTAAACGACTTAGTGGCAAATATACAACCTCTTAGAAAAATTGGAGTGAAATTATACTATTTAAAACTTCTTTTTTCGTTATTGTGTTAGAATACTTTCTAATAGAGAAAATAAAGGTGAAGAAAGTGGATGAAAAAAGGGCACTTGAAATAATTTCAAATGAAGTAAAAGATATTATATGTAATGTTGATGTTCTAACACCAGATATTTTTTTTTCAGTTTTTAATAAAAAAGCTGAAGAACATGGGATTGATAAAAATTCTGAGATTTTTAAAAAGTATTCTGATCATAAAATTACAAACCTTTTAAAAATTCAAGATGAAACAAGGCAAAAAGCACATAAACTTTCAGAAACAACATCGAAAGCTCTCTCTGCCATTAAAGAAAAAGATGATGGGTCATTAATAGAGGTACTTAATGAAGTTAAACTTTTGAAAAAAGAGATGAATAAGCTTAAAGAATCCCTTTATAAAGATGAATTAACAGGTGCTTACAATAGAAAATGGCTTTATGATCATTGTTTAGATAATGATTCGAATTTTCAATGTGAAGGTATCTTAGTGATTATTGATCTTAACTATTTTAAGACTATTAATGATACATATGGACATATTATAGGAGATAAAGTTCTTGTTTTTATTAAAGGACAGTTACAAAAATCTAAAGCAAATGTTGTTCGTTATGGTGGTGATGAGTTTTTATTGATTTTTGAAAATAAGCAAAATATTGATACCGTTAAAAAACAGTTAAATCAGTTACGAGAAGAGATATTACATAAGCACTTAAAAGCTAAAGAGACTCAGTTTAGAGTAAGTTTTTCTTTTGGAGCGTATTTATTTGATAAATCTGATAATTTTGAAAAAATTATAGAAAAAGCAGATGAAATAATGTATGAAGATAAGCAGGAGATAAAAAAACGGATTAAAGGGATAGAAGTATAAGCAAACCTTCACTCCCCTTTAGGTATAATCTCGTAATTTTAAAACTAGAAAACAGGGCAAATAATGTCAGATAAATACAATCCACAAGAAATAGAAAACAAATTTTATAAGATCTGGGAAGATCGTGGTTATTTTGAAGTTGAAGGTAATGAGAATATACAAGAAGAAGGAAAGAACTTTTGTATTATGATGCCTCCACCAAATGTAACAGGGCGTCTTCACATCGGTCATGCACTTACCTTTACACTTCAAGATATCATAACACGGTATAAAAGGATGGATGGGTATAAGACCCTTTGGCAACCAGGAACTGATCATGCAGGGATTGCAACACAAAATGTCGTTGAAAAACAGATCCTTGCTGAGGGAAAAACAAAAGAAGAGATTGGGCGTGAAGCATTTTTAGAGCGTGCTTGGAAATGGAAAGAAGAATCCGCAGGGATCATGACAACACAACTTCGTAAGATGGGAGTGAGTCCGGCGTGGAAGCGAGAACGTTTTACGATGGATGAAGGGCTCCAAAAAGCGGTACGTGAAGCTTTTGTGCATCTCTATAATGAAGGATTGATCGTTCGTGGAAACTATATGGTCAACTGGTGTACCCACGATGGAGCTTTAAGTGATATAGAAGTGGAGTATGAAGAAGAGCAAGGAGCGCTGTATCATATACATTATCCTTTAAGTGATGGTAGTGGTCATGTTACTGTTGCTACGACAAGACCGGAAACTTACTTCGGTGATACCGCGGTTATGGTACATCCTGATGATACTAGATACCAACACCTCATAGGTAAAACAGTAAAACTTCCCCTAATTGAACGTGAAGTAAAGATCATCGCAGATTCACATGTCGATATGGAATTTGGTACAGGAGTGGTAAAAGTAACTCCGGCACACGATCAAAATGACTACGAAGTTGGAAAAAGACATGATTTAGAATTTATTACCGTTTTTGATGAGAAGGGGATACTCAACGAATATGCAGGAGAATTCGCAGGATTAGAGCGTCTTGAAGCCAGAGAAAAGATCGTAGCAAAACTTCAAGAAGAGGGATTTGTAGAGAAGATTGAAGAACATGTACACCAAGTAGGGCACTGTTATAGATGTAAAAACGTTGTAGAGCCGTATATCTCAAAACAGTGGTTCGTTAGAAGTGAAGTGGCAAAACAATCGATCGAAAAAACTAATAAAGGGGAAGCAAAATTCTTCCCACCACATTGGATTAACTCTTATAATGCGTGGATGGGAGAGTTAAGAGATTGGTGTATCAGCCGACAACTTTGGTGGGGACATCAGATCCCTGTGTGGTACTGTGATGAATGTGGACATGAATGGGCAAGTAAAGAGGAAAAAGAAAATTCGTGTCCAAAATGTGCTTCACATAACATCTCTCAAGATCCCGATGTACTTGATACATGGTTCAGCTCAGCTCTATGGCCGTTTTCAACACTTGGTTGGGGGAATGGTGATGTAGAGATGGATAAGCTCTTTAAAAGCAAAGATTTAGAAGAGTTCTATCCAAATAGTTTACTTATTACCGGATTTGATATCCTCTTTTTCTGGGTTGCACGTATGATGATGATGGGTGAGCACTTTATGGGTGAGCTTCCATTTCGTGATATCTATCTCCACGCACTTGTACGCGATGAACATGGTCAAAAGATGAGTAAGTCTAAAGGCAACGTGATCGATCCACTTGATATGGTCAATGAATTCAGTGCCGATATCCTTCGTTTTACTTTGGCGATCTCTGCTGCGCAAGGGCGTGATATACGAATGAGTACGAAAAAACTCGAACTCAATCGTAACTTCACTAACAAGCTTTACAACGCAGCGAAATTTTTACAGATGAATGTAGAGACATTTCCAGATCTTGATGGATTCTGCTTAGAAACACCACTTGGGCGTTATATGGTCTCACGTCTTAATAAAGCTACTGCAGAAGTAAGAGCTTACCTTGATGAGTACCGCTTTAATGATGCAGCTACTGTTGTGTATAGATTTATATGGAATGAATTTTGTGACTGGGGGATCGAGCTTAGCAAAGCGGATAAATCAAGTATCGTAGAGTTAGGTGCGATCTTTAAAGAGTCGATGAAACTTTTACATCCGTTTATGCCGTTTATCACGGAGTATTTATGGCATCAACTCAGCGGAACGACTCTTGAAGAGTCTGACTCGATCATGATCAAGCGTTTCCCGACAAAAACAAAACAAAGAAAAGAGGAAGCACTCTTTGATGTGATCATGGATGCGATCACATCAATACGACGTGCAAAAGTGCTTGTAGATATGGCAAACCAACGTATCGAAAAAGCGTATGTCAAAACAGATAAACTAAGTCCAAAACAAAAAGAAATCGCACTACCGTTTATCGCAAAACTTGCGAAAGTTGAAGATGTGACATTTGTCGATGAAAAAGTGGATGAAAGTGTAAGTGATATCGGTGAGATGTGTGAGGTATTTATCCCAACTGCTTCGATCGATCTTACACCTATTATCAACAGACTCAAAAAACAAGATGAAAAGATCCAAAAAGAGATAGATAAGCTCAGAGGAATGTTAAATAATGAGCGATTTGTTGCAAATGCTCCAGCAGATGTGTTAGAAAAGAATAAAACAGCACTCAAAGAAGCAGAGGAAAAACAAATTAAAATCAAAGAGCAGTTAAACTCTTTAGTATAATGTTTAATAAAGTAGAAAAATGCAAAGTAAATTAATAGAACAGATCTTGGAAAATTATAATAGTTATAAAAATACAATTTTGAGAAATATTGAGGATTTTAGTTATAGAAAAGTCCGCTATGGTGTTGATTTTACCGTAGCACTTTATATGGCTCAAAAAGATGTTGATAGTAAATTTATACAAGAAGCTATTCGTGATACTGATAGGGTGTTACGATTAGATGATAATCTTGTATCTGTTATATTTGACTTTGCGAAGGAAGATGCTGGTTTTAAAGCAGCTGAAAATCTACTTTCTAAGATAGAACCCTCTTTATTTGGATCAGAACTTTTTATAAGTGTAGTAAACTCTCATGGTATGATCGATGATGATGAACAGATCCGAAAAGCATTTGACACGTTAATGACAGAGATACGTAATCATTTCGATGACGTACCTATGAGCATAGAAGATTAAAGAAAGATCTCTATTGCCCTTTGGAGATCTTCTTTTGTATCGATCCCAAAACCAGTTGATGCTACTTTGACCATAGAGATCTTCTTTCCATGGTAGATTGCACGGAGTTGCTCAAGTTTTTCGATATCTTCTATTGGAGCGTCATCAAGATTACAAAATTCATTTAAACTTTTTTTATCAAATCCATAAATCCCTATATGTCCAAAATAAGTAGCGCCACCTCCACGGTTATAAGGGATCAAGCTTCGTGAAAAATAGATAGCATTATTGTGATCATCTAAGACCACTTTTACAAGATTTGGATCATTTGCAGCATCCTCATTGATGGCATTGTAACAACTTGCCATAATAAACTCACTCTTTTTTTCTTGAAGTGTTTTGAGTCTGTCATAGAGTTTTTGAACGACATCGATTTCTATAAATGGTTCATCTGCTTGGACATTTATGATAAGTTCATTATCACTTAGGTTTAGGATATTTGCACATTCATTGATGCGATCTGTTCCACTTTTATGGGTTGTTGATGTAAGCATTGCTTTTATGTCGTATTTTTTACATGTAGCTATGATCTCTTCATCATCTGCTGCAACAACAACATCATCGATTGAAGCAACCGCTTTAGCTGTACGAACCACCATTGGAAGTCCACCGATATCTGCAAGAACCTTTTTTGGAAATCTACTTGAAGCAAGTCGTGCTGGTATAATTATCATTTAACACCTTTAAGATATAATTGCGTTATTATAACAAAAAGGGCTTTTAGTGCGACTTTACCAACCAGAGTCAGGATACTGCTTTAATAGTGATACGATTTTTTTGTATGATTTTATTTCACAGTTTACTCCAAAAGGGGAAGTACTTGATGTTGGTGCTGGTTGTGGGGTACTTGGGCTTTTAGTTGCACGTGATTTTAAAAAAGTAAAAATTTCTGGTGTTGAAAAACAAGATATCTTAGCAAAGTATGCAAAAAAAAATGCACAAGAAAATGGTATAGAATATACTTTACATGTAAACGATTTTTTAGCACTTGATGAAAATAAAAAATATGACTATATCATCTCCAATCCACCATTTTATCATGATGGAGTACAAAAAAGCAGTAACGAAATGTTATTTAATGCACGATATAATATCAACTTACCGTTAGAGAAGTTTTTTAAGAAGGTTTCACGGATTTTAAAACCATCTTCTCATTTTATTTTTTGTTATGATGAATCACAGTTTGGTCTTATTTGTGCCGAGCTTGATAAAGTGAAGATGAGAGTGGTTGATGTGCGATTCGTACATCCGAAAAAAGAAAAAAATGCTTCACTAGTGATGATACATGCAAGAAATGGCAGTAAATCGATGATGAAAGTACATCCTCCATTATTTGCCTTTGAAGGGGATAGTTTTAGTGATGAAGTACAAAAGATTTATGAAAGAGCACAAACAGAAAGTATAAAATGCATGATATAGTAACAAAAGAAGGATATCCATACGGTTTTATACCAGATGCGTGTAGTAGTTGTGGTGGAAAATGTTGTACGGGTGAGAGCGGATATATCCATGTCAATAAAGCGGAGATAGAGCGAATTGCAGCATTTTTAAAGATCGATGTTGAAGAATTCAAACAAAACTATCTTTATAAAAATGGATATAAATATTCTATAAAAGAGATAGTTTATAATAGTAGTTACGAATGTATCTTTTATGATAGAGAGCATAATGGTTGTAAAATCTATATGGCAAGACCGATACAGTGTCGTACATTTCCATTTTGGGAATACTATAAAACAAGAGTAGAAGAATTAAAAGAAGAATGTCCAGGGATTGTTGATGTATAAAAGTTTATTGATAATTATAGCAGTTTTATTTAGTGCTTGTTCACAAACTATTCCAGCACCACAAGATCCTTCGAAAAAGGTTTTTGAGGCAGAAGATGCGTATATATTATACGCTTTAAGAGCAGAAGAGGTTGGTAGGTTTGATGTTGCAGCAGAGTTTTTTAGTAAACTTTATGATCAGACAAGAAAAAGAGAATATTTATATCGTTATTTAGGAGATCTATTACATGAACAACAATTTCAAAAAGTGATACAAAAGATTTCACAAATAGATCCTGAAGAAAAAGATAGTAAATTAGTTCGTATAAAAATAATTGCATATCTTTACAATAAAGAGTTTGAAAAGAGTAATGCACTGGCATTAAAATTAGTAAGATCGACAAAGGATACACAAGATTATCTGTTGGTTGCGCAAACATATATAAAATTAAAAAATTATAAAATGGCATTGAAATATCTCGAAGGTGCTTATAATAAAAACTATGATCCAAAGATACTAGATCAGATCTCTATTATAATGTATGTCAATCTACAACGTCCAAAAGATGCTATAGCACAACTTGAAACACATGCTAGAATGTTTGGATGTAATTCTATAATCTGTAAAAGACTTATAGCATTTTATAGTGATCAAAATGATGTTGACGGTATACTTTCTGTTTATAAACGAATGTATAAGAAAGAAAAAAATGAAGAGATCCTACGAAAGATTATACAGCTGTACATGTATAAAAAAGATTATCTTTCACTAGAAGAGTTTTTGAAAAAGAATAAAGTTGAAAATGAGATTTTACTTGAATTATATATAACTACAAAGCAGTATCAAAAAGCTTCAGATATGGCTTATAAACTCTATGAAAAAACAAAAAAGATCGATTATCTTGCACAAGCGAGTATCTATGAATACGAAGGATTAAAAGATAAAAGTAAAGATAAACTTCAAAAGATCGTCAAAAACCTTCAAAAAGTAGTCAAGGAAAATCCAAAACCACTATATTTGAACTATCTGGGTTATCTTTTAATAGATCATGATATAGATATAAGAAAAGGGATAAAGTATGTTCAAAAAGCTTTAAAGCAAAAGCCAAATGCACCATATTATCTTGATTCATTGGGGTGGGGGTATTATAAACTTGGAGAATGTAAAAAAGCAGATGAAATCTTTAGTCGTTTACGAAAAATTGAAGGAAGTGAAGAAAAAGAGATACAAGAACATTATCAAAAAATCTTAGAATGTATAAAAGGGAGAAAAAAATAGATGGCAAATATCTTAGATGAGATCATCAAAAAAACAAAAGAAGATGTGAAAAAAAGAGAAAAAGAGTATAGTATTGATTGGTTAGGACGAAGTTTGGCATTTAACGCAAGAGCACCAAGAGATGTAATGCCTTATCTAAGAGCAACAGAGGAAGATCCGTATAGGATCATAGCAGAGGTAAAAAAGGCAAGTCCTTCTAAAGGTGTAATCCGTGAAGATTTCGATCCATTACAAATCGCTCAAAACTATGAAGCTGGTGGAGCAAGTGCGATATCTGTTTTAACAGAACCTCACTTTTTTCAAGGGGATCTAGAGTATCTCGCAGGGATCCGTCGTTATGTAGGGATACCGTTACTTCGAAAAGATTTTATCGTTTCTCAGTATCAACTTGTTGAAGCATTAGTTTATGGAGCTGATTTTGTTCTGTTGATCGCTGCGGCACTTTCAAAAAAAGAGCTAAAAGATCTACTAAACTATACTCGACATCTTGGCATGGAAGCACTTGTTGAGGTACATGATAAAGCTGATCTTGTTAAAGCGATCTATGCTGGAGCTGATATCATAGGGATCAATCATAGAAACTTAGAAACTTTTGAGATGGATATGGAGTTATGCCATAAACTAGTACCACTTATCCCAAATGGAAAAGTGATCGTAGCTGAAAGTGGTATCTATGAACATGGGCAACTTGAAGAACTCTCAAAAATAGGTGTTGATGCATTTTTAGTTGGGGAATCTCTTATGAGAGAGGAGAATGAAAAAGATGCATTAAAGCTTCTAAAATATGGAAAGATAGATTAGATATGCATTATATATGGGTGGTAATGGTTATTTTCCTTACTGCCTGTTCCACACCTGCTTTTAAGCCTTTAAAAGTTGAAATACCTCCAAATAAATCTCTTTCTTTTATTAAAGATGTCAAACCTATTTTAGATAAACGGTGTGTTATTTGTCACTCTTGTTATAACTCCCCTTGTCAGGCAAAATACAGTTCATACGAAGGACTAGATAGAGGTGCTTCAAAGATACTTGTCTATGATGCGACAAGACTTAAAGCGATCGATCCTACTCGACTTTTTATCGATGCATCATCAACACAGCAGTGGAGAAAAAAAGGGTTTTACTCTTTAATAGAAAATACTCAACGAGATAAATCCTATAATGATTCTCTTATGTTGCAACTACTTTCTTATAAAGAAAAACATCCTCAAATCAAAGGTGCTTATGATCCAGAACATGAAACATGGATCTGTCCAAAAGATGCTCAAGAACTTGGAGAGTACTTTGAAAAAAAACCATACCATGGTATGCCTTATGGATTTCCAAATCTCTCTCAAAAAGAATACTCTATCCTTTATGATTATATTGTTATGGGAGCATTACCCCCTTCTAAAGATGAAGAGAAACAGTTAAAAAGTGTTTCAAAAAAAGCACAAAAAGCTATAAAAAAGTGGGAAGATTTTCTCAATCGTAACGATGCAAAGCATAGTGTAACAGCAAGGTATTTGTATGAACATATCTATCTTGGACATATCAACTTTTTTAAAGACTCAAAAGAGTTTTTTGAACTTGTGCGTTCATATACACCCTCTCCACAACCGATAAAAATTATACCGACACTTCGTGTTTTTGATGATCCTAAAGTGAAGAAGTTTTATTACCGTTTTCGTAAGGTCCATTCTACTTTGGTACATAAAACTCACATTGTCTTAACACTTGATGAAGATCAATATCAAGAAATAGAAAAGCTTTTTATCAAAAAAAGATGGGTTGAACCACCTCATAAACTTGATTATGAAGTAAAACGAAGTTCCAACCCTTTTATAAACTTTTATCAGATACCTGTTGAGAGTAGATATAGATTCTTGTTAAACAATGCTCATTTTATCATCACTACATTTATACGAGGACCGGTGTGTCGAGGACAAATGGCAGTCAATGCCATAGAAGATCATTTTTGGGTGATGTTTTTAGATCCAAAATATGACTTAAGTGTAAAATATAATAGTTTTTTACTTCTACAAGCACAGAATTTAGAGATGCCAATAGAGAGTATCTCCCAAAGAATTCTAGAAACATTTAGCGATGCTTATAGAGAAAAATATAAAAGATACTTTTTTGCAAAAGAGCGTTTTTATGATAAAGAGTTTCCTCAGGGTATGGATATAGATGCGATATGGGCAGGGGAGAAGAGTAGTGATGCTCCAATCTTAACCGTATATAGACATTTTAATTCTGCTTCTGTTCATAGAGGTGTCTTAGGTGCTTTACCTAAGACAGCATGGGTGATGGACTATCCTCAGTTTGAAAGGTTGTACTATACCCTTGTTGCCGGATATGATGTGTTTGGTAATGTTGCACACCAAACGAATATTCGCCGGTATATGGATTTTTTACGTATGGAAGGGGAGATCAATTTTGTTTCTTTTTTACCACCGTCTGTGAGATACTCTACACTTCAAAATTGGTATATTGGTGATGATACGTTCAAAAAAAAGGTAGATGGTATTTTAGTAAGAGATACAAAAGTGAAGTATGAAACAAAGAACTATAAAAAAGAGTTTATTGAAAAAGTGATTGCAAAAAGGATACAACCAAAAACAGCGATCGATTTTGATAAGCTTAACTACAATACTTTACATGTAAAGATGCCAAAAGAGTTTCAAACGCAAGAAGATGTAGATAAAGGCATCAGTGCTTTAGAT
>Ga0256843_1001661_pt1 | contig 17220 bp, 18 predicted proteins | sample AlvinellametaG_FD_191572 | JGI IMG/M metagenome (GOLD analysis project Ga0256843, IMG submission 191572) | Pompeii worm associated microbial communities from hydrothermal vent at the East Pacific Rise, Pacific Ocean - Alvinella | ecosystem: Host-associated > Annelida > Integument > Unclassified ... | reverse complement strand
TTTACTATTTGTGGTTTAATTGTTAGCTATGAATTTGATATAACATCAGGAGCTTCTATTATATTAATTTCAGCTACTGGATTATCCATTTTTTTAGTAGCAAAAAGATTAACCCAGAATATGCAATAGAAATTACAAATCTTTTACTAATCATTTGTTCTTGTGTATTCATAGAAAATCATCGATTAATCTTTGGGTTAAACTCAAATTTCTATAAACATCCAAAAACAAAGCATTATCAAAATATAAAGCAACTCTAATGCATTATCTGGGATTAATTAAAAACTAGGGTTATTTTAGCCCATTATTAAATTTGGTATTTAAAGAAAAATTAAACTCTATTTTATCTTTTAAAAAACCAACTTTATCTTTTGGAAGAATATCAACAAATGATACCTTCTTTCCAACTCTCTTTTTAATATTATCTTTTACTTTATATAATACTGAAATTTTATCAACCAATATGCCTTTTATCTCTTTATTGTTAGCTATATAGATTTTTCCTTCTGTAAATGGTAGTAGTTTTTCTCTACTAATACCTCTATTTTTTGCAACAGAATTAATAAAATTGTTATATGTTGGAGTTAATAGTTGTTTTTTTAGATAAGCTCTATTTTCATCGCTAACTTTAGAAAATAGACTAATAGGTTTTTTATACTTTCCAGAACTAATATCATCTTCTTCTACACCTATTTTATCAGCTAATTTACCTATGTTATAGTGAGGCATAATTACACCAATAGAGCCAACTATTGCATTTTTATTAGCAATTAGTGGTTTAATTGCAGAAGCAATATAGTATCCGCCACTAGCAGCAATCTCTTGAACATACATAGTAATATCTTTATATTTTTTATAATTTTTTAAATATTCACTTAACTCTTCAGACGCAGCTGGTGAACCACCTGGTGAATTCATTATAAAAAGCACTTCACTATACTCTTTATTATTTTTTATTTTATCCATACTTTTTATTACTTTATTTACATACTTTTGGGTAACTTGCTCATTAAAATTTATTACTGCTACTTTTTTACCTTTGGGTATGGGTTCTCCTATAAGATTATACTCTTTTGCAAAAAATATAAGTAATGCAACTTCAAATATTAGTGCTAAAATAAACATAAATGCTTTAACTCTTGAACTTCTAAGATCCCAAAGTGCTTTTTTCTTCTCTAAAATATCTTTTGTTTCATTACTTTTAAATATATTAAAAATTGCCATATTTAACCTCTTAAAAATTTATACAATTATATCTAAGTATATTAAATTTTCTCTTTTCACCATTGCTCCACACTACTTACACCTTTTGTTCACGACTTTATAATATAATTCAAATATAAAATAAAAAAGGAGATTTTATGAAAAGAGTTTTTTTACTTATTGCAATATTAAGTGCATGGGCATTTGGATACAACTATAGTGGAACATGGGTTAATAAAAGTGCAACAAACTACAATGACCCAGTAAAATTAGTAATTACTGGAACTAAAGTTAAACCATTTATTAGAAGAGGTGAAGATAGTGCAGCTTTAAAGGTAAAAAATGCAACAAATGTAGGTAGTGGGCTTTTTGAAGCTTGGGGACATGGTGGTAAAAATTTAATACTTTTTATTAAGCCAATAAATAGTTATAAATTAAGAGTAATTGCTAAGAAAATAGATGTAAATAGAAAAAAAATCTTAACAAAAAGTTTTATTTTTGCAAAAAAAGGTGCAGTTACAGTAAGTATGAAGAAGAGATTTGTAGGTAACTATAAAGGTGGTAATAGCTTTAGTGCTATAAATAAATTATCAATTAGATTAGTAGATGGACAACTATTTGTTCGTGCTTGGAAGCGTAGAAATGGAACTTTAGTGCCACTTGGGGTTGCTAGAGCAAAACTATATAATAATAGATTGCATATTACTTGGAACAAAGGAGGTTTAGTTGTAGATGCTACAATAAGAGGATATAACTTTAGCTCAAGTAGTAATAGATACAGAAATTTAGAGTTATCTATAAATGCAACAAACTTAAATAATGGTTTATCAAATAGTCAAACTATGCAATTAAGAAGAGCTAGAGTTTCTGTTCCATCACATCCAGTTTATAGAGAACCAAGAAGAGTTCATAGAATTAGACCTATATATAGCTACTAAAAAAGATTTCTTTTGAGGCTCTTAGCCTCAACTTCTTAAAATTTTGCTATAATTTTATAAAAAAAGGTTAGCAATGTCAGATACTAAAAGAACTTTACTTCAAATTGATGCAAAAATAATATCTAAAGATGATGGATTTATCATCGAAATAACAAATAGTGAAAAAAAAGAGTCTGTAAGAGTTGATAATGTTAGAGATTATGCAGAGTATTTAATTCAGAGTGTTAATAGCTCTCTTTGTGATGATTTTGTAGCAAATTGGTTGCCTTCACCAGAGGCAAAAAGAAGAGATATAGATTTAATTGGTATGCAACTTGGTATGATGCAAGAGTGGATGGATGAAGAGATAAAAATAGGAATAAACAGTTAATGGCTAAAGCCACTATAGAGGATTTTGAAAATAGATTAAATTTAATTGAGCCATCACTCTTTAAAAGATTAGAAAAAAAAGATGAGTTTAGCTTTAGAGTAAATAATAATCGTTCAAACCCTAAAGAAGTTTTAAAAGAGTTAGAGAAAATCAATTTAAGAGCAAATAGAGTAGGGTGGAGTGATAGCGTATTTACTTTGCCAATAGAGCTAAGAGATGCTTTGGTTAAGAGTGAAGTTTATGCAAATAAAAAGCTTTATATTCAAAATTTATCATCAATTTTTGCAGCACTATCTCTTGAAGTGCAACAAGATGATTGGGTGCTTGATTTAGCAGCAGCTCCTGGTGGTAAGAGCCTTATTTTTAGTGAACTTGCCCAAAAGGTAAGTGCAGTAGAACCTGATAAAAATCGTTTTTTTATGATGAAACGAAATTTTAAAGAGTCTTTGGCAAAAAATATTCAAACCTATAATAAAGATGGCAGATATATCTATAAAAGTTGCCCTGGGTGGTTCGATAAAGTCTTTTTAGATGCTCCTTGCTCTAGCGAAGCTCATATAGATTTAAAAAAAGGTATTACTTGGTGGTCGCCTAGAAGAATATATAAATTTGCAAAACTTCAAAAAGAGTTAATTATATCTGCCTTTGAATCATTAAAAGTTGGAGGTAAAATGATATATGCAACTTGCACATTTGCCCCAGAAGAGAATGAAGCAGTAGTAAATTATTTGCTAAAAAAATACTCAAATGCAAATATTGTTGATATAGAGCATAATTTATCAAATATACAAAATGGCTTAACAAAATGGCAAGATGAAGAGTTTGATAGCTCATTATCTAAAACTATTAGATTTTTGCCAAGTGGGGCATTTAGTGGTTTTTATATGGCTAAAATTAAAAAAATTTAAAAATGCTACTTAAGTATAAATATAATTTTTTTACAAATGTTATAATTTCTATATATTAATAAAAAGGAAAAATTATGAGTCATAAACACAAAGCAAAAATAGAAAAAGTTTTTTCACATCCAATTTCTGCAAATATAGATGTTAAGAAGCTATTTAGTGCGCTAGAACACTATGGGGTAGAGATTGATATTAGCAAAAAACATAAGGCAATTTTGCACTATAAAGATAAAGAGTTTGCATTAAACTTACCCCATTCAGACCATTTAACAAAAGATGAGGTTGTAAATTTAAGACACTTTTTAGAAGAGATGGGGTTAACTCCTGAGAATTTAGAGTAGTTACTCTGACTTCTCTATTTTATCCTCTTTTGTAATATATTTTCTTTGTATATCAAAAAATATACCAGACAATCTATCTACAAAAAATAGTATAATACCAGTTGCTACAATAACATTATAATCAAATGTTGTTTCTAGTGATAAAATAAGTGCAGTTAGGGGTAATTTCATAATTACACCCATAAACACAGAAGCTCCAATTGCAGCAAAATAAAAGCCCTCACTTGTAAAATGAAAATAGTTTAATATCTCTGCAAAACTGTATCCCACTAATGCTCCAATACTCATAAGTGGTAAAAATAGCCCCCCAACAGCATTTGAATATATAGATACAGTTGTTCCAATAATTCGCAATATCAAAATTGCAAATATTAATAAAAGAGGTATATGATTATTGTGATTTATTAAATAAATTACAACATCTTTGCCAGAAAATGCTGCGTGAGGCTCTATTAACAAAGATGTTCCAACAACAGCACCACCAATTATAGAGAATATCAAGTTTCTATATTTTGCAATATTTTTAAATACCTCTAAATCAATAAAGTGTAAAACTCTCTTTTTTAAGAAAAGATAAATATATATAAAAAGAGTTATATATGGAATAAAAGCAAAATCATATAGTAGTAATTTTAAATTAATATCTTTACCATGAGAGTATTTAAAAATAATTGGTTCTAAAAAATTTACACTTATTGAAAATGCAATTACAGATGCTACAATTAAATAAGAAATATATCTTTTTAGAAATTGATAAGCAATTTGCTCTATTGCAAATGATATTCCTGTTAATGGAGATACAAAGATAGCGGCAATACCACTACTAGCACCTACACTTATTAACATTTTTATTAAAAAGCTTGGCAATTTAAACCATTTGTGAATATGATAAGCAACCATTGCTCCAATACTAGCACTAGGTCCCTCTGTTCCTACCATATATCCACTTGATAGAGATAGTGTAGAGCTTATAATTTTAAAAAAGAGAGTTTTTAATTTTATAGTCATTTTATTTTGCATAATAGAGTTAGCAATTTCACTAACACCATACTCTCTTATATTTTTATCTCTGCTTGTTAGATAATTTACTATAAAAATTACAACTGTTGGCAGAGCATAAAGATACCATACAGGAAGTGTAGATACGGTTTTATATGGATCTCCAGCAAAAAAAAGATGAGTTGTAAATATTATTAATAACTCATAAATAGTTACTAAAAAACCACTTATAATACCGACAATAATAGTAGCAAAAGCCAATCTCATAAGCATAATAAAATCTTTTTTGCTTTATTATAACTTAAAGTTAATTTAAGCCTTATTATTTATTTAAAAACAGAGGCTAACCTAATTTTATTAGTTACCATACCAAACAGTAGATTGTTAAATAAATCTTTATAAAGATTTTTATAATTTTTTTCAATATCCATAAAACCATCAATTATTAAAGTGCTTAAACCATGTAGAGATGACCATACCAATATAGCTTTATTAAAACTATTATCTTTTTTTAACAAACCAACTTTTTGACCCTCTTTTATTGCATCTTGCAAAGAGCTAAATCCTATTGAATTACTATTTTTTAAATTTATAATCTCTTCTCTAATGTGGGCATATCTTTTGCCAAATAGGAGTTTGTAAAGATTAGGATTATCTATTGCAAAATTAATATAGGCTTCTCCACTTTTAAAAAAGCGCTTTTTTAGTGGTATTGATTTATCTTTTAAAATAGGTGATACTGCATTATCAAACTCTTTAAATCCTTCAATTATCATTGTTTCAATTAGAGCATCTTTAGATTTAAAGTGTCTATAAATAGCTGAACGAGATGTATTTGTAGCATCTGATAATACCTTTAGAGTGAGCTTTTCAATACTTTGCTCTTTAATAAAATCAAATGCTATTTTTAGCATCTCTTCTTTTAAATTGCCATGATGATATTCATTTTTTTTCATAAATGTATTATAGCATAAATAGTTAAGTTAACAGTGATAACATTTAAGCTAAGTTATGTTAACATTGTTTACATTACAAATTTAGGAGATTTTATGAGAAGATATATAAACTTTTTAGAGAGTTATAAATATATACTAGTTATATCTTTAACTATTATTACAGCATTTTTTGCAATAGCTATAAAAGATATTGCATTTGATGGAAGTTATAGAGTGTGGTTTAATAAAGAGTCTAAAATTATAAAAGATTATGATAATTTTAGAGATATGTTTGGAAATGATGAAACTTTTATTATTGCATTTAAAGATAAAAATAGCATCTTTAATAAAAAAGCTATAAACTTAATAAAAAGTTTAACTAATGAGTGCGTTAAATTAGATGGAGTAAAAAGAGTAGATTCAATACTAAATTTTAAAACTTTGCTTTTAAATAATGGCATAAAAAGAGTAAATATTATAGATGAAGATAATTTTTTTATTTCTAAAAAAAGAGCATTAAAAAACAAAATAGTTACTAGCACACTCTTAAGTAAAGATGCTAAAACCACCCTTATAGTAGTATCTCTAGTAGATAAAAGCAAAAATAAAGAGCTAAATGTAGATATTTTTAATAAGCTTAAAAATTTAAAACAAAAGTATGAGAAGAGTAGTGGCTATAAGATTTATATAAGTGGAGTTCCAAGTGTTACAGCCTCATTAGTTAGTGTTGCTAAAAGTGATGCTATAAAACTTATGCCATTAGCAGTTATTTGTGTAGTTTTACTATTAGCTATTTTATTTAGAGATATAATAGGTATAATAGTGCCATCAATTGTAATTGTATATACATTTTTAATTGTGCTTGGTATGCAACTAATGCTTGGTTATAAATTAAATAATTTTACAGTAAATATACCAGCTTTTATCTCTGCAATTGCAATTGCTAGTTCATTACATCTTTATATGGCTTGGATATATTATAAACAAAAAAATTACGGCACAAAAGAGGCACTATATTTTGCTTTAAGTAAAAACTTTACACCAATTGCTATGACATCTATTACTACTGCTATTGGCTTTGCTACACTAGCTTTTAGTAAAATTGTGCCAATTTCAACACTTGGCATTGCAATAAGTTCAGGTGCTATTTTGGCATTTATTTTTAGTGTTACTTTAGCTCCAGCAATTATATTGATGCTAAAAGATAGTTATAAAGTAAAAAATATTACATTTTTAGATTTTTCTAAAATATCTGGTTATGGAGAGTTTATTGCTAAAAATAATAAAAAGATTTTATCTATATTTGTGATTTTAATAGCTATTTTGGCTTATGGTATAAGATATATAAAAGTTGATAGCAACTCTTTAAACTACTTTGCTAAAGATACTATAGTTAGAAGTGGTAGCAACTTTTTGCAAAAAAATATTACAGGCTCTTTTGTTTATGATATTGTTATAGACTCAAATGAAGTAAATGGCATATATAATCCAAAATTTGTAAAAAAAATATTAGAGTTTGAAAAAACAATTAAAAAAAGCCACAAAGAGGTTAGAAATACTCTTAGTATAGCAGATTTAATAGAAGATGTTAATAAAAAAATAACATCTTCAAATAAACTGCCAAACTCTAACATGAGTATAAAAACTTACATTAATTTTTATAAAAACAACTCAAAAAATTTTAATGAATTAGTAAGCAAAGATAGTAGATATATTAAAATAACAATAAATACCAACTCACAAGAGACATCAAAAGATTTAAAATTGATAAAATTTATAGAAGATTGGTGGAGTAAAAATAGTAAATATAAAGCTTCAGTAGAGGGGCAAACTACTATATTTACCTATATGCAAAGAGATGTAACAAAAACTCTTGTAAACTCTATTTTAGCTACTATTGCTATTGTAACATTTGCAATGCTGCTACTATTTAGAGATTTAAAACTTCTTTTACTATTTGTATTGCCAAATATAGCACCAATTATATTAGTAGCTGGTGTTATGGGATATATGGGTATAAATATTGATATTGGCGTTGCTATAAGTGCAGCTGTAATTTTAGGAATTGCGGTAGATGATACAATACACTTTTTTAATAAATTTTTAGATGCTATAAAAACAAAAAACTTCGAGGAGAGTATAGATTATGTAATAAGCTCAAGTGGAAATGCAATGATTTTAACTACACTAATTTTATCTTTTACATTTGCTATATTTTTAATAAGTAGCTTTATGCCAAATGTCCATTTTGCAATTGTAACAATTGTAGCACTAAATTTAGCATTACTACTTGATTTAGTTTTGTTACCTGCACTACTTAGTTTGATTTATAAGAAAGATTGATAACTTCTATACAAAGATAAAAGGAAGTAAATATTTTGCACAATAATTTGTAAAACCTAGTTATGAATATTACCTATTATTAGAAATCCCTATGTTATGGTGGGATAAATCCCACCCTACTAATTACTTAAGTAAAACAATTTAACCAAAGGCAAAAATAGCTCCAGAATTCTTAATTCTTAATTTTTCATTATCAATTTAATAAAGCCTATCTATTTAGATATGGCTTTAAAACTTCTGGAATATCTATGCTTCCATCTTCATTTTGGTAATTTTCCATAATTGCTATTAGGGTTCTACCTACTGCTAAAGCAGAGCCATTTAGAGTATGAACTAAATGATTTTTCTTGCCCTCTTTGTATCTTATTTTTGCTCTTCTTGCTTGAAACTCTTTTGTTGTGCTAACTGAACTTATCTCTCTGTATTGATTTTGTCCTGGTAGCCAAACTTCTAAATCTATAGTTCTTGCCGCACTAAAGCCTAAATCTCCACCACAAAGCTCTACTAAACGGTGTGGTAAGCCAAGCTTAGTTAATAAATCAGAAGCATTTTGAACCATCATTTCAAAAACTTCTTCACTTTGTTCTGCCTTTGTAATTGCAACCATCTCTACTTTATCAAATTGGTGTTGGCGAATAATTCCTCTTGTATCGCGCCCAGCGCTACCTGCTTCTTTTCTAAAACAAGGAGTATAAGCAGTTAGTAGTAGTGGCAATTGCTCACTTTGTAAAATTTCATCATTAAACATATTTGTTAGTGCAACTTCTGCAGTTGGAATAAGATATAAATCTTCATCCTCTATTTTAAATAAATCATCTTCAAATTTTGGAAGCTGACCAGTGCCTTGAAGCATTTTTGCATTGTTAATTACAGGAACATTAAACTCTTTAAAACCTGCCTTTGTATTATAATCTAAAAAGAAATTAATTAAAGCTCTCTCTATTTTAGCAGCCTCATTTGCCAAAATAGAAAAACGGCTCTTTGCTAATTTTACACCACGCTCAAAATCTATCCAGCCATTAAGCTCTGCTAACTCCCAATGCTCTTTTGGTTTAAAGCTAAACTCTTTTGGAGTAAGAACTCTTTTTATCTCTACATTATCATTTTCATCTGCACCCTCTGGCACAATATCATCTGGAAAATTTGGTATAATTAGGGCTTTTTGAGTAAGCTCTTGCTCGATTTTATTAGCAGTTTGCTCTAGTGTTGTAATCTCTTTTTTTAGGCTATCTAACTTTACTTTAAGCTCATTAATATCTTTACCTTGAGCTTTGTATGCACCAAACTCTTTAGATAGACTCTTTTGCTTAGCTCTTTTATCTTCGTAAGCTTTTTTAGCCTCTTTTAATTTTGCAAACTCTGCTTTTATGCTATCTAAAATGGTTAAATCAACACCTTTTTTAGATAATTTTTTAGCAGCTTCATCAAAATTTTTCTCTAAATATTTTAAGTCTATCATAATTAATCCTAAGTTTTGTTTGTGAAATTATATTATTAAATAAATTAATGTCAGATGAAGAGTAACCCCAAAAAGGGGTTGAAAGTTTAGTATTTGTAGTTTATACCTACAGATAATCCGTGAGTGTGATCAACTTTATCACTTGTTGCCATATTGTATCTATATCCTAGATCTAAATCAATATTTTGTGTTACACTCATTGTAGCACCCAATTGTCCACCATATGTAAGAGTTTTAAGGTCATTCTCTTCATCAGTATCAATAGATAAAGCACCAAAGTTAACACCAGCATAAGGGCGAATAGCATATGAATCAATCATTAAGTTATCTGTTCCTAAGAAATAGTAGTCAAATTGCAATAAACCTCTAACATAGCTATTTAACTCACCATCAGTTCCAAATTTTTCAATAATTGCCATAGTTCTCCACTCGCTATTTTGAGCACCAAATCTAATACCCCATGACATACCACTACTATCAACTAAATCACCATTTTCTTTTTGTGTTTCAGAGCTAAGAACAGCATTGCCCTCAACACCTACAAATGGCCCTTCATTATAAGAGCTTAAGCCTACATTTGTTGGTGCAACAGGAACAGAAGATGCCTCAACTGAATCTTTTGCAGTAGTTTGGTCATATCCATTATCTAAGTTTGCACTTAATTTATTTGTTTGTTCTTGAGCAGTTTGTTTTGCACTTGATAGAGCATTTCCACTATCAACAGCCAAAGTTCCATCGATATTTTCTGCATTTGCAAATATAGCAATAGATGCCATAATTCCCAGAGCAACTTTAACATTTTTCATATTATACTCCTTGATATTTATAAATGTTAATATATGATAACATATTTAATATTAATTAATCTTAAAAGTAAAAAAAAATCTAAAAAAAAATAGAAAATGATATATAACTAGAAATATTGTATATTTATATGCTTATTATTTAGATTATTTTAGATGTAAAAATATCAAGTTTAAAGATAAATTAATTTGTTAAATTCTAAATTATAAAGATTATTAATTTTGAAAGTAATTTTTTGAAGTTATATGGTAGCAAGGGGGGGGAACTCGAATCCCCGACCTCCAGCTTTAAGAGCAGCGCTCTAACCAGCTGAGCTACCTTGCCATTAATTTGTTAAATTCTAAATTATAAAGATTATTAATTTTGAAAGTAATTTTTTGAAGTTATATGGTAGCAAGGGGGGAACTCGAATCCCCGACCTCCAGCTTATGAGACCAGCGCTCTAACCAGCTGAGCTACCTTGCCATTAATTTGTGTGCGAAATAATATCTAAAATAACTTTAAAAATAATTAAAGCAAAGAAAAAAGTGTAATTTTTTTATAAAAATAGTAATATGAGTTTTAAATATAAAGATAGTTTAGTCTATAAGACTAAAGAATTTTTAGTTTTTATAAAGAAAACTCTTGACATTTTAACATTTTCTTACTATAATACCTTTGCAAAAAAAATAGCAAGGAGAAAGAAAATGAACTTTCAACCATTAGCTAATAGAGTATTAGTAGAAAGAGAAGAAGAGGTAACAACAACTGCAAGTGGAATTATTATTCCTGATAATGCAAAAGAGAAGCCATTACAAGGCAAAGCACTAGCAGTTGGACCTGATGCAGAAGAAGAAGGTATCAAAGTTGGTGATACTGTAGTATTTGGTAAATACTCTGGTAGCGAAATAACTCTTGATGGCAAAGAGTATTTAATATTAACAAGTGATGATATTTTAGGTTTATTAAAATAGTATAAAATTTAAGGAGTTATAGATGGCAAAAGAGATTTTCTTTGGTGATAATGCAAGAAATGGAATTTACAGTGGTGTTAAAAAGTTAGCAGATGCTGTAAAAGTAACAATGGGGCCTAGAGGTAGAAATGTTTTAATTCAAAAGAGTTTTGGCGCTCCAAATATTACAAAAGATGGTGTTTCAGTAGCAAGAGAGATAGAGCTAGAAGATACACTTGAAAATATGGGTGCACAACTTGTAAAAGAGGTTGCAAGTAATACTGCTGATGAAGCAGGTGATGGAACAACAACTGCAACAGTTTTAGCTCACTCTATCTTTAAAGAGGGTCTTAAAAATATTACTGCAGGTGCTAATCCAATTGAAGTTAAAAGAGGTATGGATAAAGCAGCAGCTAAGATTTTTGAAGAGCTTAAAAAAATTAGCAAAGAGGTAAAAGATAAAAAAGAGATTGCACAAGTTGCAACAATTTCTGCAAACTCAGATGAAACTATTGGTAACTTAATTGCTGAAGCAATGGAAAAAGTTGGAAAAGATGGTGTAATTACTGTAGAAGAGGCAAAAGGTATCAATGATGAGTTAGAAGTTGTAGAGGGTATGCAATTTGACCGTGGATATTTAAGCCCATACTTTGTAACAAATAGTGAAAAAATGACTGCAGAGCTTGAAAATCCTCTAATTTTAATTACTGATAGTAAAATTAGCTCTTTAAAAGATTTAATTCCACTATTAGAGCAAACGCAACAAACTTCACGTCCACTATTAATTATTGCTGATGATGTAGAGGGTGAAGCTTTAGCAACACTTGTTTTAAATAGATTAAAAGGTATTTTAAATATTGCAGCAGTTAAGGCTCCTGGTTTTGGAGATAGAAAAAAAGAGATGTTAAAAGATATTGCAATTTTAACAGGTGGAACAGTAATTACTGAAGAGCTTGGATTAACTTTAGAGAAAACAACGATTGATCAACTTGGACAAGCAGCAAGAGTTGTAATAGATAAAGATGATACAACAATTGTTGATGGAAAAGGTGATAAAGAGGCAGTAGAAGCTAGAGTAACAGAGATTAAAAATCAAATTGCAAATACTACAAGCGATTATGATAAAGAAAAACTTCAAGAGCGTTTAGCAAAACTTAGTGGTGGTGTAGCAGTTATTAAAGTTGGTGCTGCAACTGAAACTGAGATGAAAGAGAAAAAAGATAGAGTTGATGATGCACTAAGCGCTACTAAAGCTGCTGTTGATGAAGGTATTGTAATTGGTGGTGGTGCAGCTCTTGTAAAAGCTGGAAATGCTGTAAGTTTAGAGCTTGATGGTGATGAAAAAGTTGGTGCTGATATTATCTTAAGAGCAATCAAAGCTCCAATTAAACAAATTGCAGAGAATGCTGGATTTGACGCTGGTGTTGTAGCAAACCAAGTTAGCAATTCAGAAAATGCAAACGAAGGCTTTAATGCTGCAACTGGAGAGTATGTAGATATGTTTAGTGCTGGAATTATCGACCCACTTAAAGTTGAGAGAGTAGCACTGCAAAATGCTGTAAGTGTTGCTAGTTTACTTTTAACAACAGAAGCAACTGTAAGTGATGTTCCAGAAAAAAACTCAACACAAACTCCATTAGCACCTGATATGGGTGGAATGGGTGGTATGGGGATGATGTAATTCCCCACACTTATTTTTATTAGCTTTGGCTTTGCTATAATCTCCTAAAAAGGGATTATATGCAAAAGCTAAATCTATAAATAAAAGCACTTAATCAATTACTATTTCAAATATATTTTCACTATTTTTATCATCATATCTATATCGTAATTTGTAATTTAATTTTTCTAAAACAGTTGCAACAATATATAAACCAAGTCCAAATCCAGCTGATCTTTTTTCTTCTTGTGAAAATGGCTCTGTGTAGTATTCTAAAGACTCTTTTAGTTTTTTGCCTTTAGATTTAACTAAAATTTTATTTCCAATAACTACAACATTTGCTTTTTTATCTGTGCTATACTTTATTGCATTATCTATTAAGTTTTTAAGAACTAATGCTAATAGGGATTTATCTGTATATATTTGACTATCATTATATTCAAAACTATAATGGCTACTATCTTTAAGTAATATTTTTTCAGTTTCATCAAAAATATCTTTTAGTGTGCAATCTTCTCTAACTGGAACAAAAGAATACATTGTAACTCTCTCAACTTGTGCTAAATCTTCTATAAGTTCATTCATTCTATCAAAAGAGCGAATAAGGATTTTTTTTGTTAAATCATCATCTATAGTTTCAGCAGCAATTCTACTTGTGGTAATTGGGGTTTTAAGTTCATGCATGATATTGCGCATAAATAGGTTTTTAGATGAAATTAACTGTTTTATATGTTTAATTGCTTTATCAAAACTCTTTGCAATTCTTGCAATTTCATCATCTCCTTCATGTGTAATTTTAATATCTAAATCTCCACTACCAAAGCGCTCTATCTGTTTATGCAATCTCTTAAGGGGAGATAACTTTTTTATAACCATTAAATACATAACAACTAAAACTACAACAAGTAGTAGAGCAATAGTAAAGATAAGTTGAGTGGTATAATCAATTGGGTGCATATCTTCAAGCATCATATCATAATCATATCTATTTACATAAATAAAATATCTTTTATCTACTTTAAAAACTCTAACCTCTCCATAAATTGATCTACCACTAAATATTGTTTCTCCTCTATCTTCAATAAGCTTAACTGCCCCCTCTTTAGGAACTCTTTTTAGTGAATATTTTTTAAATAAATCTTTTACCTCTTTATCTGATGGTTTTATCTTTTCATTTAAAATAAAGGTGTTTGCAATAAACTTATACTTATATATTTGTTGTAGATGTCTTTGATCTTGGGTAGCATTGAGCAAAATATAAAATGTTAAAGATATTACAATTAGAGCAATTAAAAATATTGTATGTATAAAAGTTGTAACTGAAATATTCTTCACAATAAACCTTTGCTATGCCTCATCAATTAGCATATATCCAACTCCACGAACAGGCTTTATATAACTTTTAGTATCATCAATTTTTGATAATTTATTTCTTATTCTTGAAATTATTACATCTATATTTTTAATTGAGCTATTATCGTCTATATGCTCACTATCATAAAGTAGTTGTTCTCTTGAAATAGCAGAGTTTTTATTATTTATCAAAATCTCTAAAATATCAAATTCTGCTGCGGTTAGCTCTAAAGTTTTATTTTTAAATTTAATATTATGTCCAGATTTATCTACCAAAAAATCACCATCTACATTTTGTGTTGTTGCAGCATTTGTTCTTCTTAAAATAGTTTTTATTCTAGTTACTAACTCTCTTGGGTCATATGGTTTTGGCATATAATCATCTGCACCACGCTCTAATCCAATAACTTTATCTGTTAAATCATTTCTAGCAGATGATATAATAACTGGAATATTTGATTGCTCTCTAATCTTTTTAATAACCTCTAAACCATCCATGCCAGGCAGAGTTAAATCTAAAATAATTAAATCAAAATCGTGTTGAGTTAGCATTGAAAGTCCAATATATGGGTCTTCAGCACACTCTGTATCTAAACCATACTTTTTTAAATATAAACTAAGAGTCATTAATAAATCTGGGTCATCTTCTATAATTAATACTTTTACTTTTTCATTTGACATTTAGCACCCTTTACAATTTATACATTATTTTTAGATATAATAGCATAAATTTCATTTAAGGTGATTAAATATGTATGAATACAAAGCTGTTCTTTACCAAGAGGGAATGCTAGGCTCATTGCTACTTGGACAATCAAAAATAGATCCTATTAAATTTACAGAATTTTTAAATAGAAATGCAAGAGATGGATGGGAAGTTGTTACAATGGATAAAGATATTAGAAGAATGTTGCTTTTATGGAAAAGAGAAGCTTATGTTGTTATTTTAAAAAGGGAGAGAAAGTAATGAAAGCAATGAAAGTAGCAGGTATTGTAGTTGCAGTTATTCTTTTTGTGTATGCAATTTTAGCAGTAGGTCAAATTTGGGGACACTGGTTTGATTGGGATAATTTTATTAAACTTACAATTACAGCAGGAATAGTTGTTGTAGCAGTTGGAATTATTGCACTTATTTGGCGTGAATTAATAGAAGAAAAAGAGCTAAAAAGAGATAACTTTATAGATTAAACTCAAAATAAATTTTGAAATTTTATTCCTTATTTTGAGATATTTTAGTTATAATATAATAATTTTAACAAAAGGCTTTTTGTGGATTTAGAGAGATATTGGATAGATAAAATTAAAACACCCTATATTGGCGATGATGGTGCTATTGTTGAAGAGAAAGTTTATGCTATGGATGCCTTTTGGGAAGGCACACACTTTAAAAAAGAGTGGATGAGTATAGAACAAGTAGCACATAAAGCCTTTATTGTAAATTTATCTGATATGGTCGCTATGAATGCCAAAGCAAAATATATGCTTGTAACTGTTGCTTTTCCAAAGAATGTTAAGAAAAAATTGCTAAATAGATTAAGTGATAAAATAAATCAATTAGCAAAAGAGCATAATATTGAAATTATTGGTGGCGATACAATTGGCAGTGATAAGCTTGGAATTGTTATTACAATGATAGGTAGTGCCAAAGTTCCACTAAGAAGAGATACTCTAAATAGTGGAGATTTAATTGCCTATACAGGAGAACTAGGAAGTGTAAAAGAGGATTTAGAAGCTCTATTTGATGGAGAGAGAATTCCAGATACTTCAAAATTTTATATGCCAACTTTAAGAAAAGATTTTATAAAAGCAGTAACTCCATGGCTAAGTGCTGGAATGGATATTAGCGATGGATTATATTGTGATACAAATAAACTGCTAAATTGCAACAATTTATATATGCAACTACTAAAACCAATACCTTGCAATATTGGAGAGAGTGGTGAAGAGTATGAGATGTTAGTAGCTTTTAAGCCAGAGCATTTAAACAGAGTAAAAAGAATAGCCAAATTAACAAATACTCCATTAACTATTTTTGCAAAGGCAACTAAAGAAGAGCAAGAGTTTTTCCCTTGTGGCTCACAGCATTTTTAGTTTTTAGTGCTTAGGGGTTAGTTTATTGTTGTTTTGTGATTAGAGCTGATTTTTATTATTTTGCACAAAAACTTTATGCTTTTATTTTTGTAACTAAGCCTAAATATGCAATATTTAATGCATATTATGAGCTAAAATTTTTAGTGTAAATTAATGCTTTTTATCAAAGTGTTGATAATCTTTACAGCAATGCCAATCTCCACCCCATCTCCAGCCATAACTTTTAAAGATTTTAACAATGCTATCTCCTGCTAAAATTACTGCATTGCTAATTGCGTGAGTTCTAGGAACAAATTCTTTAGAAGCTTTATGGCTTGTGTGTCCACTTTTACTAACATAAGGATTCTCTATTGGATTAATATCTATTGCTCTACCGTAACTATGGTTAGACCACTTGGTTGTGCCATCTACAAAACGGCAATTAAATGCACTTGTGTTATCAGCTTCAATTGATTTAAAATCACTTCCACCATAGTTGCTAACAAGCTCCATCTTTTTAATTGGATATTTAATACCATAAAGCTTTTTAAATATATTAACTACATCATTTGCTACTGCTTTATTTACTACTAGCTCTCCATTATGCTCAGCACCATCAAAACCAATATATTTTAACTTTATATAACGCAAACTATTTAAAGCTACTGGGCATCCTTGATGATAAGAGCCACCATTAATCATTCTTTTTTTAATATTTGGTGTAATTGGGCTAATTGTTGCACTATAGTTTGCAAAAGCTAGTAGAGGTAGTGTTAAAAATATTAGTTTTTTATACATAAATTAAATCCTTTTGATATTTTGTATAATTTTACCATAAACTTGGTATAATCTTGGGTTAATTTCTTTAAGGGGTTTAAATGCTAATAACTTTAATAGCTACAGGACTT
>Ga0256843_1001660_pt1 | contig 17238 bp, 14 predicted proteins | sample AlvinellametaG_FD_191572 | JGI IMG/M metagenome (GOLD analysis project Ga0256843, IMG submission 191572) | Pompeii worm associated microbial communities from hydrothermal vent at the East Pacific Rise, Pacific Ocean - Alvinella | ecosystem: Host-associated > Annelida > Integument > Unclassified ... | reverse complement strand
CCTTCTTCGTCAAACGCCATTACAATAGTAGCTGCACCATATTTTTTAATCAATTTTGCTTGGCGAATAAATTCTTTTTCTCCTACTTTTAAGCTAATGGAATTTACGACTGATTTTCCTTGTACACATTTTAACCCCTCTTCTATAATTTCCCATTTAGAAGAATCTATCATAATAGGAACTTTAGAAATATCGGGCTCGGAAGCAACTAAGTTCAAAAAATTCTTCATTGCTTCTACACCATCGAGCATCCCTTCGTCCATGTTTATATCGATGATTTGAGCACCTCCTTCTACTTGGTCTCTAGCAACTTGCAAGGCTTCTTCAAATTCTCCTGTTTTGATTAAACGTAAGAATTTACGCGAACCCGTTACATTGGTTCGTTCACCAATATTTACAAAATTTAATTCGGGGGTTATTTTTAAGGGTTCTAATCCACTTAGCTGTAAAAAAGGTAAATTATTCCACTTGTATTTATAAACTCCTTGATAATCGGGATGTAAACTCATTGCTATTTCTTTTTATAAAAATTTATAGGGGTTGCAAATATAGGTTATAAAATACACTCCTGTGTAAAACTATTGTAAAATGCTTTTAGAGTAATTTTTTTTTACTCGGAATGGCTATAAATTCTTTTAAATAAAAAGGTTCGAAATAAGCTACATCTTCCCATTCTTTATTTATAAATTTTTGGTATCCAATTTTTTCCATTCCAACCGAAGAGGTTTCGAAATTTGGAACAATGGTAATGTTACTTTTATCTTTATAAAGTTCTTTTAATTTGTTTGCTCCATCTCCAAATAAATAAATGGGTTTTTCGATATTATCGAATGTATTTTCGTCCAAAATTAACGCTACTATTTCTTCTTTTTTTAGTGTAAACACTTCCATACGTCTAGCATCTATCATAGGATACAATATAGCATTTGCGTCTGAAACTTTGTTTTTTTTTGTAAAAAAAGCCGATAAAATGGTTAAAGAATCGATGCTTATGAGCGGTATAGAAAGAGCATAACAAAGTCCTTTGGCACAAGAAACTCCTATTCGTAATCCTGTATAAGACCCTGGCCCTTTGCTTACACAAATAGCATCTAAATCGTTTAGACTGTAATTTAACTTAGAAAACAAATCTTCGATAAATAAGGTTAATTTTTCGGAATGAATATACTGTTGTCCTAGTTCTTCTACTACAGCCAATGTTTTTCCTTTTAAACTCAAAGAAACAGAACAAATTTTAGTCGAAGTTTCTATATTTAGAATTAATGCCATATTTTGTTTAGTCTTTAAAAACTTTTTTCTTTAACTCAAAGTTTTGTCCTAAATACACTTTTTTTACTTGTTCATCTACCGCTAACTCTTCGGCTGTACCCGATTTAAGAATAGCCCCCTCGAACATAAGATAAGCTCTATCTACAATAGACAATGTTTCTTGTACGTTGTGGTCTGTAATGAGTATTCCTATGTTTTTTTTTCGCAATTTTAGTACAATACTTTGTATATCTTCTACCGCTATAGGATCGACACCAGCAAAGGGTTCGTCTAGCAGTACAAATTTTGGGTTAACCGCCAACCCTCTAGCTATTTCTGTTCTTCTTTTTTCTCCTCCAGATAGTTGTTCTCCTAGGTTTTTTCTTACGTGTCCAAGGCTAAATTCTTCTATGAGTTCTTCGAGTCTTTCTTTTTGTTCTTTTTTAGATAATGGCGTCATTTCTAAAATAGCCATTATGTTATCTTCTACGCTTAGTTTTCTGAAAACAGAAACCTCTTGTGGTAAATAGCCTATCCCCATTTTTGCTCGTTTGTACATTGGAATATGGGTAATATCGGTATCGTCTAAAAAAACTTTACCACTATCGGGTTTTACCAACCCTACAATCATGTAAAAAGATGTAGTTTTTCCTGCTCCATTTGGGCCTAAAAGTCCTATTATTTCTCCTTGGTTTACTTCTACCGTAATACCTTTTACTACTTGTCTTCCTTTGTAGGCTTTTTTTATTTGTTCTGTTCTTAATTTCATGGTTTTAAAAATGGAATTGAAATCTTCCTCTTATGCCTATTCTATTTACTTGAATACCATAAAATTGGTGATCTAAATAATTCATTCTCCACAATACATCTACTCGCAAAAATTTGAATATATTTTCTATTCCTGCACTAGCTTCTAGGTATGGTTTTGCTTGTAAAGATGAGGTGTAAACGGGTAAATTCATTAGTGCTATATTTTTGTCGCTCATGGTGCCCCAAATTCCTTTTACACCAACAACCTCTCGCCATTTAAGCCTTTTTAAAAGGGGAACTTTATTCAAAAACAGACCATTAAAATGATGTTCTAAATTACCACTTACGTACTCGTCGCTTACAAACTCCAAAATATTCATCATATTATAAGCATTTTTATTACCCATTATACTTTCGTTACCTCTGTGTATTTCTAGCAATGGGTACGGAGCCGAGCCAAATATTTTACCTACCGTTGCGGTATAATGCAATACACCAAAGTATCCTAGTTTTAGTTTGTGTTTATACCCTAAAAACACTTTGTGGTATTCGTATTCGCTGTTTAAAACTCCTTTCATTCCGTAAGTATAATTTAGTGTTATAATGGGAGCTTTAGTTCCTAAGCTAACGCGGTCAAATTCTCCAGCTAAATATTCTTCATTTCGTGCAAAACGAGTAAATAAAGTTACTTCTGTTGCGGTTATTCCTTTTAGTGCTTCGGTTACATTAGGTATTTCTGTATTTCTATAAAAAGTAATAATTCCCAAAGGATTAATGGTATTGTTTCTTAATAACAAAGTGGTAGAAAGTCCTTTAATCCATTCGCGTTCGTAGCTAAGTCGGTAGTCGGTATTAAAGACCAAACGATTGATTGGGTTGCGGACAAAAAGGGTGGATAAAGCATTTGAATTATTAAAAGCATTGGTACTTAATCCTATTTGTTCTACATCGTGTTTGTACACAATATTGACCAATTGTCGTGGCTTTTTGGTAATAAAAAAACGTGTTCCTACTCCGTACTTCAATTCCTCGTCTTTAAAACCGTATGCTACAAACCCCGAAAATTCTATTTTTTTACTAAAATCGTTACTTGTTCTAATTCCAAACCGAACCCTAGAACCTTCTACCGCGTTGTTACTATACATCGACATATAAGGCCCAATTTCTACCTTTCCTATAACTTTGTATCCCGATACTATGGTTTGAATAATATCTACGTAAGAGGTAATAATTGGTAAATTAGATAATGTGTCTATCATTTGGTAAATTCCTTCTTGATTTGCAGTAAGTGAATCGTGTCGGGCGGTTCGCCAATAATTTTCATCTCTACTATCGGCACTATCTAGCACTACAATTCGTTCTAATCCTTCGTAAAACTCATCTTCTTTGGGCTGATTTACAATTATATCTTTGTAACTAGCTGTTTTTTGTCCATAAAACCCCATGGCTTTGTCTGCCAATACAAAATCTACAAAAAGATGGTCTTTTTTGAGCATCCAAGCCTCATTATTAACAAATACATAGTTTTGCTTAAATTTTAATTCTTTTACAAAGTTTATATTGGCTCCTGGCGAAATTTCTCCTTCTATTTTTTTTATAGCGTAAGTAGTGTCATTTATCCACATTCTACCTGTTAGTGTCATTTCGTTTTTTCGTCTTGGTACAAATTGTATTTGGTAGCACCATCTATTGTCTATAAACATACTATCTTCGAGATAGTATCGATAAGATAAGAGCCCTTTGTTAGCTATTGGACTAACAAAGTTTTTTCCAAAAATAGGAACAAAATTCTCGTATAAATTTACTTGCTGATACATATCGCCTGTAAATTGAGCTACACTTTTGTTGTTTACTCCCGAAACCTTAGATGCTTTTATAATTTCTTTTTGAGCTTTGGGTTTTCTTCGGTAATAAACATCCGACACACTTTCGGTAATAAAAACAGGTAAATAATCTTTTTCTAATGTGGTATCGATATTATCAAAAATAAAATCGAATTTTCGAAACACTTTTTTATTCTTAAAGTCTTCTGTTAAATTGTTAATATCAAATTCTAACTTATTATAAACTTCGTATTGATAGGCATCTAATTTTTCTCTATTATTAGCATCTTTGTACCTAATTACGTTTTTAATTATGGGGTGAGCTGGGTTCCCTGTTGGGGTAATAACTACTTCGGGTAAGGCTTCGGTAGTTGGTTCTAGCTTAAAATTAATTTCTTGTGTTTTGTCTTTTTTTATTTTTATTTTTTGTGTTTTATACCCAACAAACGAAGCTACCAAAGAATCGGAAGCATAGTAAGTTTCTATGGAATAATGTCCGTCGAAATCGGTGGTGGTTCCTATTTTTGTACCATTAAAAAAAACATTTACAAAAGGAAGAGAATCGCCATTTGTAGCATCGACAATAGTTCCAGAAACAATTGTTTTTTGCCCAAAAGAAGACAATACTAGAAAATAGAATACTACAATTGTAAAAAGGTATGTCAAATTGGTGTTCTTCATGTTTTTATCGATTTTTAGCTTCAATAACAACAAATGTAATAATATGTTGCTTTAAAAAAATAGAAAATTAATTAACAAGAGCTTTTTTCTCTACTCTTTTTGCTACAAAAATTCCTATTTCGTACATAATTAGAATAGGAAAAGTTACAATTATTTGGCTAATAATATCGGGAGGGGTTATAATAGCAGAAAGTATAAGTATTGCTATTAAAGCGTGTTTTCTAAACTTTTTGAGCATTTCGGAGCCAATTAATCCCATTTTGGTTAATAGATAGATTAGAATTGGTAATTCAAAAAATAGCCCACTAAATAATGTAGTAGTGGTAATTAAAGAAAGGTAGCTACCTATGGTTATAATATTTTTTACCTCTTCGGTAATTTGAAAAGTACCAAAAAATTGTACCGTAAGCGGACTAACAACATAATACCCAAAAAGAATACCCAAAAAGAAAAGTAGTGAACTCCAAAAAACAATTCCCCTAGACATTTTTAACTCCGACTCTTTTAGTGCAGGTTTTAAAAATTGCCATATTTGATAAAACAAAAATGGAAAAGTAATAATAATTGCTCCTACGATAGAAAAATACATTGTAGTAGAAAACTGCGACATCATTTCGAAGGCTTGCCAACGGATTGGAATATCGACACCGCAGAGGGCATCTCCCATTCCTACAAGGTTGGATAGCCAACAAAAAAAACGATAGGTAGGAAAATTAGAATCTGCCATACGAAGGTAAACTATTTTAACAATAGGTCCTGCGTAGATAAATAAAATTACTGCTACAACAACTATTGCTATAGCAGATTTTACTAGCCTCCACCTAAGTTCTTCTAGGTGTCCTAAAAAGGACATTTCTTTATCGTTTTGTAACTCCTCCATTAAGTTTTGGGTTCTCTATATTTTGAAAGGCAAAAATACTAAAAAAAGAATGATTTTAAGAAATAAAAAAAGCTCTATCTATACGCATAGACAGAGCTTTTTTTTGTAGTATTTGTTTTCTTATTTTGTAGCTTTTACAGAATAAACTACTTTTAAAGCATCTTGTTCTCTTAGCTCATCTTGTACGCCTTTTACAACACGCATTTCTGTATTAACATCTACTTTAAAATTATTATAAACTTCTGTATTCCAAATTTCGCTATAATCGTCTTTCTTTTCTCGTAAATACAAACTAATAGCTGCATTATTTGGTACTATTTGGTCATCTAAATATACCCTTGTGTTAGTTCCAAACTTTTTATTTTTAGGTTTACCTATATAATAATTAAAAATAGTATTGGTTTTGTCCAATTTTGTAACGGCACTAGCCTTTGCTTTTTCTACTATTACCCCAGACTCTGGCTCTTTTTTGGTGGTAGTTACCATAAAAAAGAACAAAAGCATAAATACGATATCGGGTAAAGAAGCCGTTGAAATAGCAGGGTCTTTACGTTTTTTATTTTTAGAAAATCTTGACATATTAATACTTTATTTAATGCTTTACTATTGTGTATTAGCGTTTTTAGCTTTCATTATACGTTTAGGATAAACCGTTCTAATGGCTTTAATTTTTTCTTTATCTTCCTCGTTTTTAGGGTTTAGCTTAGCATAAGGTACGTTGAATTTTTCTCTACTCAATTCGTCTCTCAACTCATTTAACCCTAACATTATTTGGTCTAATACTTTTAAATAAGTTTCAAATTTTGTAGAGTTATCTAGCTGAATGGTTACCATTCCTTCTTTTGCTAGTTCATTATATTCTCCTACCAATTCAATTGTTTTAAGCTTATTTTCGTATTGCTCTAATTTTTCGTCATATCCTTCTACACCTTGTGCTACATACGATTTGAATTTGGTAACACTATCTTTTACCGCTTCTAATTTTATTGGTGTAAGTTTTGGCCAATCTTCCGAACTCAAAGGGTGAACGTAAAACTCAATCACTTTATCCTTTATATCTTCTATTTCTGCCAATTCTCTTTCCAAAAGAATTTGATCTTTTCTATTTGCTACAATCTCTAGTACGTTTTTAGGCAACACTTTAGGAGGTACTTGAGTAGGAGGCACTCTTTGAGGCAACCTTTCTTCAATTACTTTTTCCTTAATAAGCGTTTGTGTAACGATAAAGAATATCAACAGCAAGAACGCAATGTCTGCCATCGAACTCGCATTTATTTCTTCGACTTCTCTTGCCATTATTTTTAATTATTTAATGTATTTCATTACAGGACCTATAATCCACATAAAGATAGCGATACCACCTAGCAACATTGTTGTTGTAAATGCTGCACTAATCATTTTCCAATAAAAAGGAGTATATGCCGACACGTAAGTTGGGTCGTTTGCCAACAGCTTAGATTCTCTTGCTAAAATTTCGACAGGCACCTCATCGCTAGTTGTTTTGTAAATAATAAACACTATTATAGCAAATACTACCGCACTAATAATACCCACCATGTATTTTTTAGGGTCTTGAATAATAGACCAAAGTGTACCTACTAATAGAATAATAACAACTATACCTAAAATATTTAAGGTAAAAGAGATTGCTCTATCTACATTAGCTTGAACTTCTTTTTCTTTTTCTTCTTTTATTCTTTGTCCGTTTTCTTGAACAAAACGATCTAACTCTGCTTGTGTTAATTGATCTGCTTCTGCTTTTCCTTCTCCTTTTGCATATTCGATACCCAACTTGGTTATCTTATCGGCATCGTATTTAGAAGGGTCTCCGCCTTGAATTAAAGTTGCGGTAAAGTAAACACCAACAACAGCAATAATTATTACAATTGCTTTAAGCCCTATATTTAAAAATTTATTTTCCATTTTCTATCTTTTTATTAGTCTATAGACTAAAATTAAACTCTACTAAACGAATGAATAATCTTTTGATTATTTTTTCATCCCATATTTTACCAATAGGTCGATTAGAGAGATAGATGCATCTTCCATTTGATTAACCAATGAATCAATTTTTGATACAATATAGTTATAAAAGATTTGAAGTATAATTGCTACAACCAAACCAGATACTGTAGTAATTAAGGCTACTTTAATACCTCCTGCCAAATCTGAAGGGTTAACTTCTCCTTGTGCACTTTGAATTTTATCGAACGTTTGAATCATCCCGATTACTGTTCCCATAAATCCAAGCATTGGTGCTAAGGCTATAAATAGACCTATCCACGACAAACCTTTTTCTAACAACCCCATTTGAACGCTTCCGTAAGCTACAACAGCTTTTTCTGCCATGTCTATTCCTTCCGAGCTTCTTTCTAACCCTTGGTAAAAGATGCTAGCTACTGGTCCTCTTGTATTTCTACAAACTTCTTTTGCTGCTTCTATTCCTCCTGTATTAAGTGCTTCTTCTACTTCTTCCAATAATTTATCGGTGTTTGTTGTAGCTAAATTCAAATAAATAATTCTTTCGATAGCCAAAGCTAAACCTAAGATTAAACAGATTAAAACTAAAGCCATAAATTCTGGCCCACCCTCGATAAATTTTTGTTTAATCAGTTGTGTAATTGATGGTGCTGATTCTTCCACTTTTTCAGCTTCTTGAGCCATTGCTACCGTTACATTTGAAATCGAGAACACCCCTAGGGCTAAAAATCCAAATAGTTTCTTCATCTTGTTAATTTTTGTGCTTACTACTAGGTAAGATTTGTTGTTTATTATTTATTGTTCTTTGTTAATAATTCTAGTAAAATAGAGGTAATTTATTTTTACTTCCTTTTTACAGTGAGCCAAAATACAAAAAATATTTAAACCAACGTAAAAAGAAATAAGGAAAGGTTGTTTTTTGTTTATTATCGGTTCTTTTTTTACTTAATTTCTCCACAATACGAGCGAGTAAGTTCTTTTTTTACGGCTTCGAATTCCGAAAATTCGGCTAAAACAAGCATCATTTTGGTTATAGCTGCTTCTAAGGTCATATCGCGTCCACTTATCACTCCTATTTTAGCTAATCCTTTGCTTGTTTCGTATCTTCCTTGTATTACTTCTCCCATTTTGCATTGAGTTATATTCAATAAAACAATACCTTTTTCTATTGCTTTTTTTAATTCATCTATAAACCATTGTTTGCTTAGTGCATTACCAGAGCCAAATGTATGCAGAACAACTCCTTGCAAATTTGGGGTATTAAAAAAGTGTTTTATGTATTGTTTCGAAATACCAGGGAATAAAGAAAGTACCGCTACATTGGTGTTAAATTTATTGTGTAATTCTAATTTTTCTTTTACAGGTGGAAGTATTTTACTTTTATTATAATCGATATTTATACCTGCGTTTGCCAAAATAGGATAATTAAACGAGGCAAAAGCTTCGAAATGTTCTGCGTTTAACTTAGTTGTTCTGTTTCCTCTATAAAGTTTGTATTCAAAATACACCGCTACCTCTGGCACTATGGGTTTTCCTTGTTCTTTAGCTCCAGCTATTTCTATTGCTGTAACAAGGTTTTCTTTGCCATCTGTACGAATAACTCCTATGGGTAATTGCGATCCTGTAAAAATAACGGGCTTGGATAGATTTCTTAACATAAAGCTTAATGCACTTGCCGAATATGCCATGGTGTCGGAACCATGTAAAATTACAAAACCATCGTAAGCATTGTAATTATCGACTATTAATCCTGCTACTTTTTGCCAAGTTTCTGGTGTTACATTAGAAGAGTCGATAGGTATTTTAAAAAATAAGGTATCTAATTGATATGGTATTTTTTTTAGTTCTGGAACTTCTTCCGAAATATGATTAAAGTCGAATGGTTTTAATGACCCTGTTTCGTAATCGGTAATCATACCTATTGTACCGCCTGTGTAAATAATTAATATTTTTGATTGTGTTTTCATTCATCAATTTACTAATTCTTTTTTCTTACGTTTAAATATTTCAAAGTCATTTGCTTCTTCGCCAAAGAACTTTTTGTTGAATAAAACAATAATAACAATACCAATAGATATGGCAGAATCAGCGATATTAAATACAGGCGGGAAAACTTCTTCTCCTGCCAAGCCAAAAGGCATCCATGTAGGGTAATAAAATTCTGCATGAAGCATATCTACAACACAACCTTGCAATACTCCTGCGTAGCCTTCGAAATTTGCTTTTGCCACACCTGTATAACCAATCCAATCTTGTAGTGTAGCATCCCATGTTGTTCCCCTATCGAATATTAAACCATACACTGCACTGTCTAATATATTGCCTAAAGCTCCTGCAAATATTAAAGAAACAGAAAGTATTAATCCTTTATGTGCTTTGTTTTCGATTAAATTACGAATAACAAATGCTAACCCAATAATGGCTACAATTCGAAACAAACTAAGTATAATCTTGCCCCAATCTCCTCCAAATGCCATTCCAAATGCCATTCCTGGATTTTCTATAAAATGTATTTTTAAAAAACCAAATTCGCCCACAACTTCGTGTAATAAGGCATGACTTTTTATCCAAATCTTTACAAATTGATCGATAAATAAAACAGTAAATATGGTAACTAAAGCTGTTCTCACTTAATATATAGTATAACGCGACACAATTTGTTTTGCATCGATGATTAAAAATCGAACTTTTTTTCTAGTTCTTTTTCTGTTTTGTAAAACATAATAAACACCCCTCCTAAAACAAAAGCTATAGATAAGAAAGCTCCTGTTGTATCTTCTACTTTTGGTACATACAAACTAATGCCAGCCAAAACAAAATAAACGACGCCAAGTACAACCATTATTTTGGCAGAATATACTTGAGAATAATCCCACGCTTCTTGGTTTTGCATAGACCTAGAGGTTCGATAACCGTACAGTCCATTTATTTTTTTTGGTGGGAAATTAATTAAAAAAACACCTATAGCAAGAAAACCACACCCCATAATGGTAAGTATGATAAACATTACATTTTGATATTCTTCTATATTCATTTTTTGTGTAGCAGAAATTATTTACAAAGTGCTCTTTGTATTTTCTTCTTTTTTTTGTTTGAAAAGAAACGACTAACCTTGTGCTTTTTTAGCTTCTATGCTTAATGTAGCGTGTGGTACAAGTTTTAATCTTTCTTTACGAATTAAGTTTCCTGTAACACGACAAACACCATAAGTTTTATTCTCTATTCTTCTCAATGCGTTTTCTAAGTTTTTTACGAATTTCTCTTGTCTTACAGCTAATTGAGCCATTTCTTCTCGCATCATTGTTTCCGAACCATCTTCCATCATATTAAAGGAACGGCTAGTATCGTCTGTTCCATGATCCCCTTTGTGCGATAAAGATTCTCTTAGCAACAACAAGTCTTCTTTTGCTTCTTTAAGTTTAGCTTCTATCAATTCTCTAAATTCTTCTAAATCTTCGTCGCTATATCTATTTATTTTATCTGACATAATAATTATTATTTAATTCTTTTCTAATTTTAATTCTGCTTGTACTCCTTTTTCTACTTCAAAAACAAAAGGGTTATTTTCTATTTCTTCTACCAAAGTTAAAGAATTAGCCAAAGTTTCGGAACAAATATAATCTAAATTATTTTCTACAGCATTATTTATAGCTTCATTTGATTTAATCTTCAAATCTATTTTATCCGTTACCTCTAATCCGCTTTCTTTTCTTAAATTCTGAATACGGTTTACAAATTCTCTTGCTATCCCTTCTTCTTTTAATTCTTTGGTAATAGTAACATCTAAGGCTACAGTAAGGTTGCCTTCGGTAGATATTAGCCAGCCTGGTATATCGTCGGTTGCTATTTCAAAATCGTTTATATCTAGTTCGATGTTTACGCCATCTACTTCGCCTTTCCAACCTTTATTTTGTTCTACTCTTGCTATATCTTCTTGCGAAAATTGTTTTACTAGAGCAATAATAGCTTTCATTTGCTTACCATATTTTTTACCTATTGTTTTAAAATTTGGTTTTATCTTTTTGACCAATACTCCTGCTGTATCTTTTAGCAATTCTAGTTCTTTTACATTTACTTCTGATAGAATTAAGTCGCTTACTGCTTTTATTCTTTCTTCAAAAGAGGTGTCTAAAATAGGAACCATTATTTTTTGTAGTGGCTGACGTACTTTTATTTTTTCTTTAGCTCTAATACTCAAAACCATCGAAGAAACTCGTTGAGCAATATCCATCCTTTCTTCCAATTCAACATCTATTAAACTGTGGTTTGCAGTTGGGTAATTTGCTAAATGTACAGAGTTTACATTGTGCTTATTGCTTACGTTATTTAAGTCATTAAACAATTTATCGGTATAAAAAGGAGCTATTGGTGATGCTAAAATGGCTACTGTTTCTAAACAGGTGTATAAGGTTTGATAAGCCGAAATTTTATCTTCGGAGTACTCTCCTTTCCAAAAACGCCTTCTGCATAAACGAACATACCAATTGCTCAACTGGTCGGTTACAAAATCTTGTATTAAGCGTCCTGCTTTGGTTGGCTCATAACTTTCGTAAGCATTTTCTACATTAAGTATTAAAGAGTTGAGTTTAGAGATAACCCAACGGTCAATTTCTGGTTGTTTTTCTAATGGAATTTGTGGTTCGGAAAAATTAAAGCCATCGATATTGGCATATAGAGCAAAGAATCCATAAGTATTGTACAATGTTCCAAAAAGTTTGCGTTGCACTTCTACAATTCCATCTACATCAAATTTTAAGTTATCCCATGGTTGGGCATTGGTAATCATGTACCAACGGGTAGCATCTGCTCCGTATTTGTTTAATGTTTCAAAAGGATCTACTCCATTACCCAAACGTTTCGACATTTTTTGTCCTTTTTTGTCGAGCACCAAACCATTGGAGATAACATTTTTATACGCTACTCTATCAAAAACCATTGTAGCAATTGCGTGCTGTGTATAAAACCATCCACGCGTTTGATCTACACCTTCGGCAATAAAATCTGCCGTACCATATTCTTTTTGGTCTATTAATTCTTTGTTTTCGAAAGGGTAGTGGTGTTGGGCGGTAGCCATCGAACCAGAATCGAACCAAACATCGATTAAATCAGACTCTCGTTTCATTGGTTTTCCCGATGGAGAAACTAGTGTAATATCATCTACATAATTTTTGTGTAAATCAAAAGTATTGTAGTTTTCTTTACTCATGTCCGATGGGTCGAATTGAGCAAAAGGATTTTTAGTCATTAAACCAGCTTGTATAGCTTTTTCTACTTCGGTTTTTAATTCTTTAACAGAGCCTATGCAGATAGATTCTGAACCATCTTCGGTACGCCAAATTGGAATAGGAATACCCCAATAACGCGAACGTGATAAATTCCAATCGTTGGCATTTTCTAACCAATTTCCAAAGCGTCCTTCGCCTGTTGATTTAGGTTTCCAATTAATGGTTTTGTTTAGTTCTACCATTCGGTCTTTTACCGCCGTAATTTTAATAAACCAGCTATCTAAGGGATAGTACAAAACAGGCTTATCGGTACGCCAGCAGTGAGGATAACTATGTTCGTACTTTTCTACTTTAAAGGCTTTATTTTCTTCTTTAAGTTTAATTGCTATTTCTACATCTACCGATTTTTCGGGAGCTTTTCCTTCTTCGTAATATTCGTTTTTTACATATTTACCTGCAAACTCACCCATTTCTGGACGAAAACGACCTTGTAAATCGACCAAGGGAACTAAGTTTCCACCTTTATCTTTTACCAACATAGGAGGTACACCTGCTTCTTTGGCTACTTGAGCATCGTCTTGTCCGAAGGTAGGAGCAATGTGTACGATTCCTGTTCCGTCTTCTGTTGTAACAAAATTACCTGTAATTACTCTAAATGCTTTTTCTGGATTTTCGGCAGGAAGGGCATAAGGCAATAATTGTTCGTATTTTATCCCTTCTAAGTCTTTTCCTACAAATTCTTGTTCTATAATATACGGTATTTTTTTATCTCCTAATTTATATTCGCTTATAGGTAAATCGTCGCTAGCAGGAGCATATTTACCCGATAGTTGTTTACTTACAAGGGCTTTTGCTAAGATTATTCTAATTGGCTTACCTGTATATTGATTAAAGGTGTTTACCAATACATATTCAATTTTAGGGCCGACACACAGAGCGGTGTTAGAAGGTAGTGTCCAAGGTGTTGTAGTCCAAGCAATAAAGTAAGTATTATTAGGCAGTATATCGTTGTTTTTTGCTTTAAATTGAGCAACTACGGTGGTATCTTTTACATCTTTGTAACAGCCTGGTTGATTTATTTCGTGCGAACTAAGTCCTGTTCCTGCTTTTGGAGAATATGGTTGAATGGTATAGCCTTTATACATTAAACCTTTGTTGTAAATTTGTTGCAACAGCCACCAAACAGACTCCATGTATTTATTTTCGTAAGTAATATATGGATGTTCCATATCTACCCAATACCCCATTTTTTCGGTTAGGTCGTTCCAAATGTCGGTGTATCGCATTACTGCTTCACGGCATGCTTTGTTGTATTCATTCACCGAAATTTTTGTCCCAATATCTTCTTTGGTAATGCCTAGTTCTTTTTCCACTTTTAGTTCTACAGGCAAACCATGCGTGTCCCATCCAGCCTTACGTTCTACACGAAATCCTTTTAGGGTTTTATACCTGCAAAAAATATCTTTAACCGTTCGACCGATAACGTGATGAATACCAGGTAATCCATTGGCAGATGGAGGTCCTTCGAAAAAAACAAAGGGTTTGTTTTCATCTTTCGATTCAACACTTTTTTGAAATGTGTTTTCGTTTTTCCACTTTTCTAAAATTTCGGTGGCTACATTTGGTAGGTTTAATCCTTTGTAAACGTTATATTTATTGCTCATTTTATCCTGTTAATCTGTAGAAGTGCTTGTGCTTTTTACAATAAAGCTCTTCGGATTTCACACGAAAGTAATAAAATTTAGATTATTATCCACAATTATTCACTTCCAAGTTTGTTTGAAGATAGCTAATTAACGAATTAGTTGGTTATATAATGTGATAATGAGCTAATGTTTTTGCGAACGGAAATGGATTTTTGTAACTCTTAATTTTTCATTCTCTACGTTAGGGGGTATGGTGGTAGCTTTTTGTTTTTAATCTTGGTAAAACTAAGAATGGGCTTGCCTATCCTCTGACGGAAACAGCTTGCTCGAACGCTTTAATTTAATATATTGTTTTTATTATTTTTTAGCAAACACTTCTGTAACATTATCAAAACTCAAAAAATATTCGTCTTTGGTTAAATGATTAACATCTGCTTGCGAATTATATCCTCGCATTACCAATTGTCCGTATTTATCGTGTATCTCGTAAGCGGTAGGATTAGAAAAAATAACCTTTTTTGTTTTTCGGTTATAGACAAAATTTAACTTTGGTTTATCCGAATCTATTGTTACTGTTGGCGATTTTCGGTATTTTTGATTCGATATTTTTTGTACAACCCTAAATTTATTTACACCGTAAACAAACTCAACTTTGTGTTCGTATTCATTTAACGTAGGTTCGCCCTTTCCTTTTATTTCTCCTACATCTACCCATTTGTTCCACTTATATTGTTGTATTATAAATGGTAATATACCATGCTCGTCGGTGGTTGACCATTTTAGCACGCCATTATCATCTATCGAAATATCTACAATATTAAAGGTTGGTTTAGAAGTCAATGCTTCTGGATTCAAAATTTTTGGAACGCAACCCGATTTGTGTTTTATTTCTATTAATACAGAATCATTTAATTTTAATTCAAAAAAAGACAAATCTATTTCAAATGCTCTAGCATCAATATCGTCGGTAATTAAATTTCCATTTACTCTTACTTCGTATGTGCAAAAACCTATGCCACTTGGCGGAATACTATTGGCTACAAAAATATTTCTTTTTTGATACTTTCCTTCCAAAATTAAAACATCTTGGGCATTAATTCTGGTTATAAATATAAAAAATAATAATATGTAAGATAATCGATTCATTGTAGGTTTTAGACAAAATTTTTAGGTCAACACTATATCATTATGTTCTCTTTTTATGGTAAATAACTTTATCCTTTCCTCAAAAACTATGCTATACTACACAAAGATAATAACTTCCTTTTAATCAAGCTACTAAGTTAATGAAAAATGAAAAAATATTCATTTCCCAAGTAAATAATTTTTTAGCTTTTTTTAATTAATAACTTGGTAACACCCTTAGCATAAACGAATTAATCCATTTTTTGTTTCTGTTTGCGTAAAAATATGATAAATACAATTAATAACATGGTGTACGTAGGCATAAGTGGTTTGAAATCACTTTTTTTTATTGGTTTATAAAACCTTAAACAACTTAGTTTATAAAATTAGTAACTTTGGTTACTTGCAATAACAAATAGCTACGATACATTTGCTCAAATAGTAGATAAAAAACAAAACTAAAAACTATCTCAACGAGGTAATAATTATGAATAAAATAAAAGAATATTTTCCAATATTGACATGGTTACCTAATTACACTAGAAAAGATTTTTTAGCTGATTTACCTGCAGGATTAACCGTTGGCGTAATGCTTATTCCACAAGGTATAGCTTATGCTCTTATTGCTAAACTACCACCAATATATGGGTTATACGCCTCACTTATACCGCAAGTCATTTATGCTATATTTGGTACTTCGAGGCAGTTGGCAGTTGGTCCTGTTGCTATGGACTCTTTAATTGTTGCTGCTGGTATTACCGCTATTGCTTCTGTTTCGCCCGACGAATATGTTTTTATGGCTATAGCTCTTGCTTTTATGATGGGAATTATTCAATTTTTGTTAGGTGTTTTTAGACTAGGTTTTTTGGTTAGCTTTTTATCTAAGCCTGTTATAAGTGGATTTACTTCTGCTGCAGCTATTATTATAGGGCTCAACCAATTTAAACATTTGTTTGGAACCAGCATAGAACGAAGCAATCAAGTACACATACTACTATGGAATACCATAAAAAAAATACCAGAAATAAACATCCCTTCTTTTTTAATTGGCTTAACCACCATTGTTTTAATTGTTTGGCTTAAAAAAGTAAATAAAAAAATTCCAACAGCCTTGGTTGTAGTTGTGTTAGGTATTCTTGTGGTTCAATTTTTTAGATTAGATAAATATGGCGTTCAAATTGTACAAGATATTCCACAAGGATTACCAAAATTTAGTATTCCTGTTATCAATCAAGAATTTTTTACCGAATTACTTACTCTTTCGGCTACATTAGCTCTAATTGCTTTTATGGAGGCTATTTCTGTTGCCAAAGCGGTAGAAGAACGGCACGACGATTACAAAGTAGATGCCAATCAAGAGTTAATAGCCTTAGGCTTGGGCAATATTGTAGGAGCAATGTTTCAGAGCTACCCTACAACTGGAGGTTTTTCTCGTACTGCAGTAAACGACGAATCTGGAGCTAAAACCAATATGGCTGCTGTTATTTCTGCTTCTGTAGTAGCTCTCACGTTGTTGTTTTTAACCCCTTTGTTTTATTATTTACCAAAGAGTGTGCTTGCAGCTATTATATTAGTAGCGGTTTACGGTCTTATCGATTTTAAATACCCAAAAGATTTATATTATTACAACAAGCAAGATTTATTAATGCTTATTACTACTTTTATTATAACCCTTACCATAGGTATTAAAGAAGGAATAATGGTTGGTGTTTTGTTGTCCTTAGTTTTGCTTATTTACCGAAGTGCTCGCCCTCATATTGCCGAATGCGAACAAATAGAAGGTACAAATTATTATAAAAACAAATATCGTTTTGACAATGTAAATACCAATCCAGAGGTTTTAATCATTCGTTTAGATGGTCAGCTATATTTTGCCAATA
>Ga0256843_1001658_pt1 | contig 17260 bp, 19 predicted proteins | sample AlvinellametaG_FD_191572 | JGI IMG/M metagenome (GOLD analysis project Ga0256843, IMG submission 191572) | Pompeii worm associated microbial communities from hydrothermal vent at the East Pacific Rise, Pacific Ocean - Alvinella | ecosystem: Host-associated > Annelida > Integument > Unclassified ... | reverse complement strand
TACACGCTCCAATCACCTCCGAGAGATACTATGCATACCTTGAAGATAATAAAAACACTTACGCCCTTAAACACGCCCCATCAAATGTGTATCTTTACCAAGATGACGAACTCATAAAAGAGATACCTTTTAAATATAATTTTCCCTATTTGACGATCGATGAGCAGGCAGAAGGAAACATTATTAGAGCTGATGTAGCAGCAGCTAATAACCCCTCAATCGAACAAGCACGTTTATTGCTTATTGGTACTTACTACAAAACAAGAGAAAATGAAGACTTCTCAAACCTTAAAGAAATCCCCTTCGGCGTTCAACGATTGCTTGATCTCAACACCCGGAGTTATCTATGAGAGCCGGCATTCTAAGACATCTCATAACCATAGAGAGACCAATGATCACCACAAACGAATACGGCGAAAGCATCATCACATGGACAACCTTCTTTGAAACAAAGGCGGCTATACGCCCCCTTAAAGGAACAGAGCGCTTCTATAATCACGCGTTGCACTCAGAGGCAACCCATTCCCTAACTTTTCGATTTAAAGAGCAAATAACGCCGGTTATGCGCGTTAAATTCAAAGAACGCACATTCGAAATAACCGGCGTTCTTAACTTCAACGAAGCCAATAGAACAACCCTTCTTCTGACAAAAGAGGTATTCGAATCATGACGATGGAACAGTCCTTCAAGGCTATCAAAAAGAAGCTAAAAAAGCTGCCACTCAAAGCGAAAGAAAAACTCCTCACAGGAGCTATCCGAGCAGGGGCAAACACGGTACGAGACGAAGCCCGCCAAAAAGCACCAGTAGACACCGGACTCCTCAAACGATCCATACAAACTATTAAAGGGAATATCAAATACAACAGGCTTTATGAAGTCAAATTTTTTGTAGTTACCAAAAGCAAAATTAAGTTAAGAGGACTTCAAAAATCAGCTTTCTATGCCCATATGATCGAATACGGAACGATCAAAATGCCCGCACAACCATTCATGAGACCAGCTTTCGAAAATGCCGATAAGAAATCTATAGAAGCAGCCCACAAATACATCCACAAAAAAATGGAAAAGTTTACAAGGAGCCTCTAGATGATTATAGAATTAGTATCTCATATCATATCAACAGCCAGCGCCCTCGAAGGCAGATTTTACCCCCTTAAAATGCCACAAGACCCACAAATACCGGGCGCGGTTTACACAGTAGTTAATGAACGAGACAAACAGTGTTCAACAACCCACCAACCTTATGCATCAACTCTACGTTTTCAGATTGATATTTACGCTCAAACATACAGTGAGCTTAAACAAATAACAGACCAAGTCAAAAGTGCGCTCTACTCTTTTGAGGCTATCCCTTCGAACATTAACACCCAAGACCTCTACGAGCCAGAGTCCGAACTTTATAGACAAATCATAGATTTCAAAATCACAAAAAGGAATTAAATATGCCAACTTCAGTAGTAGGAACAACCGTCAAATTCGACGGTGAAACTTTAGACTGTATCATCAGCGATTTCTCTGTTGAAAAAACAAGAGAAGTAAAAGAAAGAACTTGCATTACAACAGGCAGCGTTAAGAAAAGTCTTGGTGCTCCCAAACTCAGCGACTTAACCTTCCAAGTAGTTAAAGAATCAGCAACAGCCCAAACAAAAATCAGAGAAGCCTTCGAGAATGGAACACTCTTGCCTTTCATACTAGAAGACAATGACAAACCAGCCGGCGGAACAAACGGTTCACGTCTTGAATTCAACTGCTATGTGATCAAAGATACAACTTCATACCCAGAAGATGACGACATTCTATATGAATTCACCGTGACCATCGACGGTGCTTACACCATCACCCCAGCGGCTTAATCCGCGGGGGTATGTCCTCCCCTGCAACAAAAGGACACATACAACATAAAAAAAAAGGACAAAAAAATGATCAACAAAAAAGACTTATTCAAAAAATTCAACCCAGAGACCAAAACGGTCAACGTAAAAGCATGGGGAGAAGCCCCTGTAGAGATAAGAAAGCTCACAATTAAAGAACAAGCAGATGTCAACTCTTTGCTCTATGGAAATTTATCCATCGAAGAAGCTCAGGAAGGCACTGCCCATATAGATATTACAGCCGTTCAAGAAGCGCAAATTCTTAGTGTTTCTTACGCGTTAGTCAACCCACAACTCAGCGTAGATGAGATTAAAAGCATGCCTTCTGATTTTTTAGAAGGTATCGGCGAGATCTCCGAAGCGCTCAATAGTTGGTCTAACCCAAAGTAGAAGGTCGGGAGTTCCTCTTTAAACTTGCCCTAGCCTTAGGGCGAACGGTAGAGGAATTATCCCAAAACATGACACACCAAGAACTCCTGGAGTGGCAGGCTTACTATAAAAAGGAACCCTTCCACACCGACCGCTCAGAGATGCAACTTGCAACCCTGAGTTTTCTTATTTCTGCCAGTAATGGCGGTAAATCCTCTCCATCAGATTTCTTAATATCTCATACCGAAAACCACAAAAAGAGAAGCCGACAAACACAAAAAGGATTCGTTGCTTCCCTTATTTCCAAATAAAAAAAGGAGTAGCAATGCCTCAAAGCGTAGGAAGCATCCAAATTGACTTCACTGGTAACATAAAAAAGCTCATGAGTGCAACCGACCGTGTAGATAAACGTCTAGATCAGCTGCAAAAATCGGCGTTTAAAGTAAAAAAAAATATAGCAAACTTCGCTAAAGCAGCTGTTGGTATCTATGCTGTAGGAAAAGCATTCCAATACGCAGAATCCATGGCTTCCTCCTTTGTTAACACAGCCGCTAAATTCGAGCGGTTTGAAACAGTACTGCAAACAATCGAAGGGTCATCCGAAGCAGCAAAAAGGTCGATGGATTGGATAGCAGACTTTGCTCAAAGCACACCCTACAATATTGATAAAGTTACAGAATCATTTGTAAAACTTAAAGCCTATGGGATCGACCCAACGGATGGCACACTCAAAACCCTCGGTGATACAGCCTCAGCAATGGGTAAACCCATCATCCAAGCGGTCGAAGCTATGGCAGACGCCCTAACAGGTGAAAATGAACGCTTAAAAGAATTTGGTATTAAAGCATCCAAACAGGGCGAAAAAATAGCCTACCGATGGACAGACTCTTCTGGCAAAGCGCGTCATATTATCATACAAAATAATAAAGAGATCATTCAGTCGACTCTTGAAGCAATTATGAATGAGAAATACTCCGGGGCGATGGCGGATCAGGCTAAAACTTGGTCCGGGGTCATAAGCAACATACAAGACCAATGGACAAACTTCCAAAGAACACTCATGGATGGTGGGTTATTCACCTATCTCAAAGCCATTGCTGTAGTAGTTGGTGAGCACCTAAAAAAAGCATTCGATGATACAGGCAAAAAAGCCGCAAGTTTCTCCATGTCAATCATTACAGGCATTGAGGGTCTTATTAAAAGTTTTGGTGTTGCTAGGGATGCGTTATCCCTCTTCAGCTCTTCTTTTGGTTTTCTAAAAGCTGCATTTTGGGAGATGGTCGGCTCTCTTGGTATGGGTATGAACGCCATTCAAAAAGGTTGGAATACCCTTAGCAATACCATGTCCACAATTTGGGTTGACCTTGCCAACGGCGTTAAAGAAATATTCCAAGGAATAATCAATTACATTGTTGACAAAGTGAATTATATATCCCGCATGGTCAATGGCGCCTCTTCCAAATTAGGTCTAGACCCGATTCTAGGCGAGCTAGAGCACGTCAGTTTCGACAAAACGAAAGCAGAAATCAATAGCTTAGTCGAGCCTATAAGTAATGTTGAAACTGCTTGGTTATATGCAAAAGAAGCCCAGAACTCATACAAACAAGAATGGGAAAATGTCCTTAAAGGTAAAGGACAATCAGAAGCAATAGATTTCATCAAAGAGATAAAGAACGAATATGCCGAGCTCAATAAAACCATTCAAAAAACAGCAAAAATAAAAGCTGATGTTATAGGCAAAGCAGGCGATTTTAAAGGGTTTGAAAAAGCAGCAAAAAAAGCCATAAAAAACATCAGCAAGAAGGCAAAAGAAGAAAACCACAAATATGCAGAAGATTTCGCTTCGGCTTTCGAAGGGATTCTCGGCGGAGACGTTTTTAGTGCATTCAAATCATTCTTTAACAACCTGTCAACGACTTTAGTTACCCCGTGGGTGGAGAATTTATCAAAAAACCTGTCAGACGGCTTAGAGTCGATGCTTTCATCCCTCGGTGGTTTCGGTTCGGCTTTAGTCGGTATTGGATTGGGGCTTCTTGGCAATATGCTGGGTAGTTTCATGAATCAAGAAGAAACACCCCCTGAACTACCAGAATTGGTTCACGTATCCGAAAGTATGAAAAACGCATTAGATGAGATAAGGGATGTTCAATATCCATTGCTCACTTATACTAAAGAAATGACCGGGCATTTAATAGCAATTGAGAGCGGTTTCACCCGCATGAAAAATGATCTTATTGTCAGCCAAACGGATTTCGGTGGAAATTTATATCAAGACTCATATAAAAAGGGATTCCTGTTCGGCGGGAAATCCACATCATTCTACGGGTCTACACTGGACTTTGATAAAATCAATTACTCAGATGCCCTTATGGGATATATCAGTGCTACTCTAGACACAATCACTAAAACAACGAGTAAAAAGTGGTGGGGAGGAAAAAAGACTTACTTTACCCACCACTTGTCAGAAGTAGGCGGTGAATTCCAAGAGACCATCAGCCGTATTTTTATCGACAGCATTGACCTCATACAAACTCTAGGTGATAGACTAGATATAGACCCACTATCACTCGATTCTATAGAAATCGATCTACCTAAATTTGACATCTCAAATAAAAGCAACGAAGAAGTCGCACAAATGGTGGAAGCGGCATTCAACGCACAAATGGATGTTGTAGCCGAGCAAATGTTCGGTTCTATGTTGGATGAATTCCAACACGCAGGCGAGGGTCTACTAGAGACTGCTTCACGTGTTGCAGCTACTTTCGACCAAGTATCATATTCCATGTCCCAGATAGGACAAGGGGTATCATGGCAAACGGCTAACTATTTAGTTGATGCAGCCGGCGGTCTCTCCGAATATTTTACAATTATGCATTCTTTCCAAGAGAATTATTACACCGAGGAAGAAAAGCTAGCCCGCCTACGCAACGATCTAAACATGCAATTTACCTCCCTCGGTATTAGTATGCCAACAACCAACAATGAGCTTCGAAACCTCATCGAAAGCTTTGAAATAACCGATAAAACCAGTGCCGAGACCTTTGCCTCTTTACTACGTTTATCCGACAGTTTTTATAAAGCGAACGAAGCAGCACAACAATTGGTAAATTCCAAGTTTGGCAGTGTCTTTTCAGACATAGTTGACGATATAGAAAGAGCCAGAAGTGAACTTGAAAGATCGGTGCGGGCGCAAATCGCAAACGTAAGAGCTGATTATGACAAACGCTCGGGAATCATAGGTAGTCTGAAAAACAACCAAAAGACGTTTTTACCGCAAACAAATGTTACCTCAGCTTCTATATATAATGACATAGCTAACTGGACACTTGAGAGCAACAACGATATCGAAGCCTCGATCAAAGCCTTTGCTCAACAACAGATCAACACTTACAAAGCAGCAGAGGAAGTCCGAGTTAAAGCAATCAATAAGGAGATTGAGCTCAGCAATAAGTTATATGACACCGTTGTTAGTGCTCAAAATGCCGTAGCATCCTATTTTATTGACACCTTAGCTACTGGAAAACACAGTTTTTATGATGCTATGCAAAATAAAGATTATGCATCGTTGGGTTCTTCTTTCTCACAATACGCTGAAAGGGTTATGGATCGAACGGGAGGCAGCCTCGAAGGACTGTTAGAACTTGCTTATGCAAACAGAGCAGTTCAAAACATTTCTAAACCCACTAGACGTGATCCAGTTGAGATAAATACAGCCTCCATCGATACCTATACCCAACAAATTAATAAACAAGCAGCCGATATGTATGCCGCGCTGATTAAAACCAACGAGGAGGCGCTTCCAAACGTCGACGAAACAATAGCAAAACTACTGAGCGATAACAGGTCGTATTTTGCGGACGGTTCGGAATTCGTTGCGTTTATGGAGCGGGGAGCCACCGATCTTGGATTCGAAGAGCAGCAGCAAAAAACACGCAGAAAACTAGACGCTCTCTTTGCTTCACAACGCTCCATCGAAAATGAACAAACACAAGAACTCAAACGCCTCAATGATAGGGTAGATCGTTTGTCTGCAACTAATATTGAACTACTTAAATACATGAAAAAAACAGCTTCCAATACTGAAAAGCCGGTAGCCGAAGAGAAAGCGAGTTAGAATGAAAATAGCCATACCTTCTAGAGAAACATTCGAAGGGGTAAACCCCATCACACAGAGGAGTTTTAAAAATGTTTATTTCGGCAGCGTGTTAGACCACAATCTGCCTATAAGCACCTCACCCGAGTGGGACGATGCAAAATCATACAATATTGGTGATGTTGTGAAAATAGACTCCCTCAAGGGCGAATATATCTCTCTTATAGACAATAACACCACTTACCCACCCATAAGCTCATCGTGGAACGACATCACAGTAAACGAATACCGCTTCCGTAATGCGAAACCCACCGCACAAACCGAAAGCACGGATAACATAGTAGTCGACTTTGATGTTACCACTAACGATATCGTCGTTGGAATGCACCTTGAAGAGATAGAACGCGTATTAATACAAGAAATAGACGAACAAGGCTCTATCATTAGAGATTTATACAACATCGAGATGGCTAACTGGGTGTTTTTTGATTGTTTTTCCTGCTGTAATTTACACGAGATCAAAACCAACTTCTCGGCAGATTTAGATGGTTGTGGTTTTGTAAAAAAAATACGCGTTTCTCTCCTTGGATCAAGCAATAAAAATAGAAAGGTTGGTGTTCTGGCGGTGGCTAAAAAGCACGATATCGGGTGCCTTGTAGACAATGCCGAAATTAGTAATCAGTCGACATCAAAATACGAAGTCGAAATGGGAGACCTTGCTTTTCAGGGCGGTTCTTCGTTGGCAGTGATGACAGGCACGCTTTCTTTAGATATAGACCGAAAAAAAATAGTATCCGATATTTTGGATGGGAATCAAAATAAGCTCAATTTTTATGTTATTGATGAACATTCGATAATCCTTGGTTCCCATTACGAGACTGTAATGCCTCTCAACTCCCCTCGCGATACTACTATTACTTATGAAATTAATATTAAAGGAGTCAAATAATGTCAGACTTACCTCAAATCCCTGAGTACGCCGGAACACTGCCGACCGATCCTTCTATACCATATAACGAAAAAGCCTTATTATGTGCCAATTATAACGATTGGATGTGCTCCTCAATGGTGCCGGGGGTGAATACCGTCGTTGATTACATCAACAATCAAATGGAGCTTAATAAGGGCGACTCGGGCGAGAGCCCAATGTATGTGGGAGAACACGATCAAACACAGACCTATGCTTTTTTGAACAGAGTTACGAAGAATAATTTTGTATATGAAGCAAAACAAGATGTCCCTGTTGATATCTCTATATTCAACACAGAATATTGGCTTGAAATTACCGGGCATAGTGTGAGCTACGAAGGCTTATGGGATTCTACGGTTGATTATAAAAAACTGTCTCGAGTGAAGAGCAACGGAAAATTATATGAAGCACTGCAAGATGTGCCATCAGGGACACCTCTGAACGATGAAGCGTACTGGCTCAAAGTCACAGGAGACGATGCCCATGAAATAGTGTACGTCGGTGTTCATAACGACGCAAACAGTTACCTTAAACTACAGCGTGTCACTCACCTCAACGCAACTTTTGAAGCAAAAAAAGATGTCCCGTCAGGTATCTCTATATTCAATACAGAGTATTGGCTTGAAATTACCGGTCTTGACGGGAGCCAAAACCAATATTATATTGAAGACACTTCCCCAACAACTGATGTCAACCCAGACGTGGTTGGAAAAATCTGGATCAACAAACAAACAGGCGAATTGTGGGTGTGTAATGACAACACACAAGATGCTAATGTTTGGGTCTGTTATGCAACCGGCGCCGTGGTAAAGCCGTCAAAAGCAAAAGTGTTTGATTTCTTCGGGCAAGGTACTGCTGTTGCATTCTACACGTTTGACGAAGAAAACACGACACAGATGCTCGACCTTGGTCTGCAATATCACGCTGATAGATATTCGACATTAAGCGAGGCACACTTCGTCTACGATAGTGATAGAAAAAGCGCCGTACTAAAAGCTTACAGCCGATCGAACGCGTCTAATTATTTCATAATGCCAAGCGATGTTATCACGGGGTCTGGAACACAGACTATCAGTTTCTTTTACAAGCGTATCAAAAAAGGCAACTATTCTGTACTGACTTTTGGCGATGGCGATGGGTCAATTACAGTGTATCAGCGCTACACGAATGACAAATTAAGATTCAAAAATTCAAACACTTCGAGCTATACCGATATAGACATCGACCTGACTAGATTTGTATGTGTATCTATAGCTATAGACGGAGATGCCGCAAACATCTTTGTGGACGGTGTTCTGAAGGGGGCTGTAACTCTCAATACACCCCTAAGCGGTGCAAATGAAGGTGGACGAGCATACTTTGTATATGACGATAATACGGACAACCAAGACCTATTCTTGCTGGATGATATTCGTATAGAAGATCGGGTCATCTCGCAAACAGAAGCGGCTGATCTTTCAGAGAACGGATAAAAGGAGCATAAATGATTATAAGAATTGTAGATGGCAGGGTTTTAACATCCAACATCCCTGTAGACGATGAAGACATTTTTCTAAACAAAAACACAGGTTTGGGTTACAGGAAAGTAAACGCCTTACCCCCTTCAGATTATGGGTTTTGGAAGCTTGATGAGAGCGGAGAAATTGTCGCAGATGAAGAGCGCAATGCTGAGCAGCTTAGAGGTAAAAGATACAAACGGTTAGAGCAAATCTTCACTCAGAAAGTACTCGGTTTAAAAAAGCTTGCAATAGACAAACCGTGGATGAACAATGCAGAGTCGATCAATGACCAATACAGGGTCTATGAAGAAATGTATAAAAATGCAAAAAATGGGTATTACGCCGCAGAACAAAACGCAGAGATTATAGCAATAAATGAAGCCACCAAAGAAAAATTAGCTGGAGTCACTCTGCTTTTAAATGAGATACGATCTTTTATTGAAAAACAAATAGAAGATAACAACCCACAGGCGGATATTTTTATGGACAAAGCTGAAAGAATCACTCTGTCTGGAGAAGATATAACCCCAGAAAAAATATCAGAGATTAAATCTATTTTTTGGAAGGAAAATTTATGAAAAAACTATTAGTAAAAACCCTTGAATGGATTCTAAAAAAATTGACCAACGGCGATCTTGTTAAGGTTACCAAACAATTAGTGAGTAATATTAACGACAAAAACATGACAGGCGCGGAGAAGCGCGCTTGGGTGGAGAAGGAGCTCAAAGCGCTGTTTGGGGAATTTTCAACCTTTATTTTAAATTTAGCCATAGAAATTTCGGTCGCTGTTGTTAAAGCACAGATCGGGAAGTTGGAGATCAAGAAATGAAAAAAAATGCTCTGAAGTCGAAAACAATATGGTTTAACCTCCTTAGTATCGCTTTGGTTGTCATAGGGACAAACGAGTTCAAAGATATCATAGGCGATCACGCTTCTATTTTGTTTATGCTTCAATCCGTCATAAATATTGCATTACGATTCGTAACCAAAGAGCCGGTCAAATTGACGAAAGAAGAGTCTGAAATTCTAGACATATATTAACACTCCACGCCTTATGCGTGGAGTGTCTTTCTGTGTTTAAATATAATACCCACTTGGGGAGACTTCTCTTTTGATATGTGAGATTTTAAATGTGCGGGCTTCATCAAAAGAGAGTCCTTCAAAACTGAGGTGTTGTTGGGTAATAGTGATCTCTTGGTGGCATCGCGCACAGGTGCTTAGGAGGTTGTCGTATTCATACATGAGATCGTCTGAGTCTTTAAAAGGGATGATGTGATCTACTTGTGTTGCTTCCTTTATTTTGCCTTTATGCAGGCAATACTCGCAGAGTGGCTGCTCCTGTAGTTTTAAAAGCCTTAATTTGCGCCACCGGGTATTATTATATGAAGATGATTTCATCTTGTGCTTCCTCCTCTTTTGTGTGTTTCAATAAACCATAGAAAATATTACATAAAGCGGCTGCCCCATCTATTTTTTCATAGTGACTGGATTTATCCGGCTTCATGTTCCCATAACTGTCATACTGTATCTTGAGATTAGACATATTCCAGTTTAAAACGGGGTTATTAATATGTCTTAGCTTTTGATTTCGCACGTAAGTTGCCATGAGTGCTAATGGTTCATTTAGAGTTAAGAAGCCTTGATTAACAGGGAAGGCACCTTTGAAACCGAGTTTATTTTCAAGAGCGTTTTTAATCGACTTAAACTTGAATGCATCGTAATAGATTTCAACATCTAGGTGTTGGTATTTTTCTATGGTTTCTTTCAAGTGCTCGTAAATAACATCGTAATCTATAGTCTTACCTTTGGTTGTTTTCAAGTATCCGTTTGTCACCCAATCTTGGAGGGGTGCTTTAAACTTCAAAGCAAGCTCCTCTATCCTGTCAGAAGGCAGATAGAATGACGAATCAATAACATAAAGATTATCCTCGTAATCTATAGCGGCTGTAATTATAGCAGTCAAGTCGTCGCTGACTGATAGGTCACATCCTATGAGTATAGTTTTAATATTCTCTGGGATTGGGTGATTAAGCTCACAATACTGCCAATCTTTTATGCTTATGAATTCCTCTGATGCACTTACAAATATATTGAGATGCTTGGTTAGATAATTGGCTCTAAGCTCCGGTCTGTTTTTTGCATCCTCAAGTTGCTTGAGAAGGAATTCTTCAGAGACAGACACATTCATATTTGGATTGCTTTTTTTAAGGGTTTCAATGAGATAACGGTCGTCGTTTGGGTTGGGTTCTGCTAAAAATGCAAAATAGTGCTCATCTTGGAGTTGCCCATCCAGTATTTTGCGGGCATACTCAAGTTCCGGAATAAGAGGACTGCTAAGAGAAAAACCAGCGGTTGAAATAATAATCGTTAGGGGTTCTTCTCGTGCTCCTTGACTTGACCGGCAGACATCCAAAAGGTCGGTTGATGGGTGAGCATGGTATTCATCGCAGCAGATGCAGGAAATGTTGAGACCATCAAGAGATTTTGAGTCCCTACCCAATGGATAAATCTTACCGTTATCAATCTTGGAATGGAGAGTATTCCCCACTTTGTGGTATTTATCTTTTAAGTCTTTGTGCGTTTGAACCATCTGGTAGACTTCATCCCAGACCAACTTGGCTTGATCTGCTTTAGTAGCAATCATTGCTATCTCTGAGCCAGCTTGTGGTCTTATAAGGCTGTCTACCAGAGAGAGACCTGCTGTGAGTAGGGATTTTCCCTGCTTCCGCGCCATATAAAAAAGAAGAGTGTTAAAACGCCGTACCCAAACACCCTTATTATTCTTGTATTCCCACCCCATAGCAATACCAACTGCTGCTTTTTGCCAATCCTCTAGCAGTAGAGGTGTGCCTGCTTTTTCTCCTTTGGAGTGCTTTAGAGTCTGGAGAATTTGTATGTATAGGTTGGCTAGTGTTTCATTAAAGCGGTAGCGGTCTTGAGGTAGGTTTTCCAGATCGTTTAGGTGTCTTTTGAAGGTTTTGGTATATTGAAAATCTGGGTTTTCTTTAATCAATTTTTTACATATTGCGCGCATTTTTGATCGCTTTGAAGATGGACTCCTCATCATCTTTTGATTTCTCTTGTTGGTTAAGTTTTTTTCTTTGGATTGCGGAGATGCCGAGGGTCTTAAGATTGGTTATGTAATTGACATAAAACTTTGCACTCAAGGCATGTAATTTAAGTCCAAGATTTTGGTCATTGAGCATGGTGGCTTCCGCTTCCTCGAGATATTTTTCGTACATCTGGTAAGCCATGGCTGTGTTTTCGATCAGAAGTGTGTTTTCAATGGGTCTATATTCCTCAATCTCTTTTAGATATTTGATGAGAGCTCTTTTTATTTTTTTGCCTGTCTCGTTTAGGGTCATTGTTTATCCTTTGATTAATTCAAAATGATTTGCATCTATGAATGTGTTGTCGTGGAGTGGTCTCTCTAGGACTGCCATAGGTTTTGTTCTCCACTTTAGACCGCACCTTATGGGTAAGCCTCGACTGGCTGCCAACCCTTGTATGAAGCCTGTGAAGTAATGCCACCGGCGCGTGTTCTCTTCTGATGTTTGGTACATATTGATGTCGTGTGGAAGGGGTAGGATGTCTACCGCTCGATGGGATTGGTGAGTTGATTTGTGGAGGTAGCCATCTTTGGTGGAAAGTCCTCGTTTGAATAGGTGGTTTTGCTCCTCTGCTGTGCGGTAGCCACTGACAATTTTTACGTCGATGTGGTTCGCCGCTTCGAAGAGCAGGTCAACCAGTTGTGGGTCTATCTGTAAAAGTTTTTTCAGCGAAGATTGTGAGTATTTGTAAACGGTGTGGTTATTTTTTGATATGAGTTCGGGAAGTGTATAGAAATGCATATTTTTTTGCCTCTTTTTAAATTTGTTAACGTTTCCGTTTAAGGTTAGAAGACAACTTGCAGCACTTCATAGCACCCCTCAAGCAATCGTTAAATTTCTGGGCAGGGTATAAAATTTGAGGTGTAATACGCTAAGAGTCAATTAGGGTATGCTTCAGAACAAAGGATTAACAATGGATAACTATACGCGGTCAATGGTCGACGAGTTTGGGTGGGAAGCCGTGGCTCTCATGCTCTTGGATAGAGAACCCAACAAAGATACATATGAACTGGTAAAGGAGGTCATCGAATATGGATGCCAACAAAATAATGAAAGACTTGCAGAAGGTAGAGGTGTCTCAGGAAGAGATCATGAAACTCTTGCTCAAGATGAGCAAACAACTAAATAATAGGAGGATGAACAAATGACGATATACGAAAAAAGATTTGCAGAAAGCGCGCGGAGGGTTAGTCAACTGCTTGGTGTCGAGACCAGAACTAAAAAGGGAGGGTACTCAAAGCACTATGACAGGATTCAACAGGTCTTGGGAGGATATCCTCTTTTTGACCACGTTGATGAAATCAAGACAAAGAGTGGAAAAACACTAGGAGTTGTAATTCAACCTTATGCTGATTTGACTGATAAGGACATCGCCGATTTGAAGGCTGCGGGTTACAGTGTCGCGAAGATGGGAGACCCTTGGCACGCTCCAAATGCTTTTTCTTATTTCATCGGGGTTTGATCCTCGGTGATAACAAATACACAGAAATGTTTAGAGAGTCAGCTATATTCTATACTGACGCATTCGGAAGAGTGCTAGCTGATCGGGAAGTCATGAGCCCTTTGTATCAGCTGGCTCTCTAAGCATTTATTTCCGAATGCTAATAGAATATAGCTGGCTTTCCTGTCAGCGAAAGGATAAAAAAATGATAGGAATACACTTTCCCAAAGATGACAAAGCCCGGTTGGATACTCAACCGCTGGGTATTGAATCGAAAAATCTTTTTAAAACAACAGATGAACTTATAAACTTTGTATATGGAACGGACTACAATACTTTCTTTGCTAGCGATGTAGACATCTCATCGCTAGAAGGTAAAATTAAAAAGTTCAAGCAGGGTTCAGATAAAGAAAAATACATCACGCAGGACGATGTGGCAGACGAATTTGCAAGCTGCATTATTTTGGATATAGATAGACATGAAATGGTGAACCCAACCATGGCAGACCCACATGAGGCATTAAGAGAGCTATCAAAAGAGTTTAAAAACATTCTGTATGTTCCCTCAAAAACAACATCAGAAGTGTTCAAAGGGAGATTGTTTATACCTCTTAATAAAAGAACCAACAAGCAGATTTTTCGTAAGTATTTTGAGTGCTGGCTAAAAGAAAAGTTTGGTACTGGGTATGTGATAAACCATCACATGAGAAATGCTGCTTATTTTGAGACAGGGGAAGATATAGAGGATACCAGTGTCTCTCATGAGTTTGTAGACCGGGTGAGCTTTAACCCTTCCCATAAAATGAACATTTATAACAGCACAAAAAATGGTATACAGTTTTGGAGAGAGGGTTCTCTATTATGGGAGCCACAAAACACTCAGGAGATTCCAGCGTTGGAGATTAATCCATTAGATATAAGCCGCAAGCTCCGGAAGTATGGTAAAGCGAACGAGATCAAAATGCCGGGGTTGTATTGGCATGAAAGCTCTTTTCCGATAACCGATAAGCTAAGCCCAGCAGAGAAAGAAGAGGTAATACAAAAAGCCCTCATTAGAGCAAAATCAGTCCTAAAAACTGATGGGCTCAGTCGGCGGGAGATCGTGGTGCAGTATCGTAAGGAGATGAGAGATGGTGAGATTATGGGTCACCAATGTTTACGTCGAAACGATGGGTTGGTCGATACTGTTGAAAATTTACTTCAAAAAGGGGTTGAAGGAAACTTTGCTTACGAACCAAACCACCGAAAGGAACGAGGGTATATACAAATCAAAAACGGTCGAGTGATTGACTACCAAGGAGGGCAGGTAACCCGTCTGGTTGTCAGAAGAGCAACCGAGTTTGAACAGAACGAGGAAACCATAGAGTATGATGGTCAGTATTTGCCTGAGGAATATGGGGAGAATCGTAATAAGATTGATTTCGTTGTCGCCCCAACTGGCTCAGGGAAGAGTTACAGCTTTCGAGATCAAGGCAAGACTATTTTTTTAGTGCCTACGAAAGCAATCGCCGCGAACTTGGAAGCGGGTGGTGGTTTTGTATATGTTGCCTCAACTCAAGATAGAAAAGCACCCATCAAAAGGCTAGTGGATATACCAAAAGAGCGTTTGGGAGAAACCATAGTCATGACCTATGATAAATTCGCGTGGTTGAATCTTACAGCTGATTTTAGCGACTTTACAATTGTGGTGGATGAGGCTCCTTTAATAATGTCCAAAAAGCATGACGAATACACTAAAAATAGGGATGAATTCCTTAAAATGGTCTTTAATGGTGTGTTTAAGTATGTTCGCTTCATCAGTGCTAATCCATACTTCTATGAGATGTTTTCGTGGTTTATCCATAACGGCTCGGTTGAGTGGTCAGAGGTGAGTGTGCGTAATTTTGTACCTACACGAGGTAAGGACATAACCTTTGAAGCAGTTGAGGGTTTTACCGAAGGGGAATTACAAGCACTCAAGAGCCAGCGGACTATTGTTTATTGCAACGATAAAAACAAAGGCAGACAGTGGGCTGAACGCATCGGTGGAGAGCTTATTGAGGCAGGTGGGAGTGTTAGTGTGGATGCCATAGATGAGAATCCAACCAAAAATTATGTGTTCACAGCGGTCATGCGCGAGGGTTATAGTTTTAAATCGGAAGTAGACAATATGATAATAGACAGCCGCACTCCTGTTGTATGCGGGGTTAATACTGTAATACAAGCGGCTTCTAGAGCGCGAAATAAAGCAAAAAAGTATTACCTCATATCAAGCCTTGACAGGAAACCTTACACCGAGGATATGGCGCGATATTGTGAAGTTAACACCTATGTAGAACTCGCTATGATATTCCACGAGGCTGATGGGTATATCAACGAAGAGATTCCTGTTGTAAAAAATCTGCCGTTGTATAGACACATCAAGCAGGCAATCGATACCAAAGGGAGAGACCTTGGTGTTGTATCGTTAGTCGGATGCTGCATTGAGGAGATAGAGAGGTTAGAGCAGCAAGATATAGATTTTATGCAGAAAAATCTCGAGAGGGCAGGTTACGGTTTGAAGGTGTGTCCGGTTGAGGGCGAGGTCGTGAAATTTAAGAGGTCGGACAAGAAAAGAGAAAAACTTACTCATGATGAAATCAAACTTAATAATGGAAAAAAAGCATATGATAGATGGAAGTTTAAAGAAGGTGGTGAATTCTCAGCCCAACAGATCACCCGCGCGGTGATGAGTCTGTATAAAAAGAAGCATCAAAAGAGACCGACATTAGTTGAAGCTGTCCTTTTTCTTAATAAGGTTGGGATAAAGACAGTTGTGAAAAAAGATGGTGAAATTCTTAAGGTATATAAAGGGAAAAAACTTCCACCTCATTGTGTTGTTGAAGTCGAGGATATTGAGGTATTTTTTGGTCAAGAGTCGGGCTTGATTCCCCCTCCGAAGCCGGATTGGGCAGCATGACGTAAATTGTAAATGCCTTTTTAAAAATTTTACAATTTACGTCCCCCGCCCGCAAACCCCTTATTTACGGGCTTTGCGCGTGTTTTTCTCTACTTTTTTTAGCACCTTGAGCTTGTCCCTATAAGAAAAATTAAAAAATGTAGAATTAATAAAACATAAATACATGAGTAGAACCAGTCTGCGTAATAAAAAGTGATCGTATCGCGCTGCGCTCCTTTATTAACCTTTTTTTGTTTATAATATTACAACCATTCGCAACAGAATGGCTCTGACCTGCTTATTCTTATTCTTATTATCATTTCACTAAACCAATATAAAAAGGAACACAATGATTAAAGCAGTGTTTATACCTGTACCCATTCAATGGGAAGGGAAACCAAAAAACTACGATCAAAAAGTCGATCGTATGATGACAAAAAAAGAGGTGTGTGAGGTGTTCGGCGTTAAACCCACAAACCCGGAAAGAAAGAAGATTTTCGAACGGTTGAATGAATACAACAACCCATATAGCAAGTTTGCAATCTTCAAAGCATCGGAGGTACAAAACCTCCTAACTATCGATCTCGAGATAGACCGGTCACAAAACTAGACCACCACTCCATCATGCGACGACGCTCTTCTAGCCAGAGAGCTTTATTATACGTTCCGCGAATAGAGTTTCTATCAACATGGGCTAACTGCATCTCAATGAGATCGGGGCTCCACAGACCTGACTCATTCAAGAAGGTGCTGGCTGTATGCCTGAGTCCGTGAGCCGTAATATCACACACACCAAGCCTTTGAAAGCCTAAATTTAGTGTATTCTCACTCAAAGGCTTATGATCACTATACGGCGATGGAAAAACATACTTAGAATTCGGGCGCGCTTTAAAAGCAGCCCTCAAGATCGACAACGTCTCAGAAGTCAACGGGACAATATGATCCCTTCTCATTTTCATCTTTTCAGCTGGAATCACCCACACCTTTTTT
>Ga0256843_1001657_pt1 | contig 17273 bp, 16 predicted proteins | sample AlvinellametaG_FD_191572 | JGI IMG/M metagenome (GOLD analysis project Ga0256843, IMG submission 191572) | Pompeii worm associated microbial communities from hydrothermal vent at the East Pacific Rise, Pacific Ocean - Alvinella | ecosystem: Host-associated > Annelida > Integument > Unclassified ... | reverse complement strand
ACCGAAAGCGATGTGATCGACTTGAGCCGCCAAAACGGGAAATCGGTATTTGAAATCGCTCACGATAAAGAGAAAAAAGAGGCCCTTGAAGCACTGCTGGATGAGGCGTTTGACGCGGACGATAACCGCAAAATCGGACAAATCAGCACACTGCTGCAAATTTTCGATGAGAGTGAGGAATATCTAAAAGATATACTCACTCCGGCCTTTGAAGTCATAGAAAAAAGGGTATCCGATGGGTGCGCGGCGTAAAAAATCGGAAAAACGGCAACGCAACGCGCACATTATGGTGCGCGTCACCGAAGAGGAAAAAGAGCAGATTCGCTTCAAAGCGGCAATGACGGGCTATCCCCGTCGTACAGGGACATATATGCGCAAAGCGGCGCTTAACCTTCCGTTGCGCTCCGTCGTGGACGAAGCGGCGGTGGATGCGCTTTTGCAATCAAGAGCCGATTTGAACCGCTTAGGGGGCTTGCTAAAACTTTGGATCACCAAAAACGCGGACGATCCGACGCTTACACTCGGTAAGCGCACCTTTGCCGATGTGGATGAGCTGCTTTCTACAATTGAAGCACAGGGGCAAACCCTGCTGGAATACGCCAAAAGATTGATGAAGAGTAAAAAAGCGTAAGGAAAGATGATGAAATGGGTACGCATAGGACAACTTACCAACTATATCTCCATCTCCGAACAGACGGTGCGCAAACTGATGAAAGAAAACGTCTTCTTGGAGGGAAAACACTATGTCAAAAACCCCTATATCGGGCATACCCTGTTTAATCTGGAAGAGCTGGAGACTTGGCTACTGCAACACTCCCAGGGTAGTAGCGAAGCCTTGAAACTGATGCAAATGAAAGATTGGTAGGTTAGAATGTCACCGTGGCTTGTGGTGACTCCAAAGGAGTCAAAATAATGGCAAGTATCTACGCACGCAAGGGTATCTTGCAGATCAAATACAAAAGCGCGGAAGGCGGCTGGAAGCAAAAAAGTACCGGCTTGCGCGATACGCCCCAAAATCGGGAGCGTATCAAACGCGAGTTTTTGCCCGCGCTGGAAAAACACTTGCGCCAAAAAGCCGAAGCGCAAAACCGAGAGCCTATCGAACGCTATGCCAAACTCTACCTGCTCTCCAAAGAGCACCTGGCGACCTACTGGGAGATACACGGCAGGGTAGGGAAGATTTTGGAGTTCTTTAAAAACCGTGACATTCGTGAGATCAAACCCTCTGAGATTAGGGCGTGGATAGCGTCGTTTCAGTGCAAACCCAAAACGGTCAGTATGTATATGACCGACTTGCGCGGGATCTTTGCGATGGCGATCCAAGAGGAGGTGATGGAGAAAAACCCCTTTGTGCATATCGCCAAGCCCCGACGCAAAAAGACTGATGAAGACGAAGGGCCCATCGAGCCTTTCAGTCCCGAAGAGGTAGCGCGTCTTTTGGATAACGCGCCCGATCCGCTACGCAACTTCCTGGCGATTTCGTTTTATACGGGAATGCGAAGCGGGGAGGTGCTGGGCTTGCAGCTTGCAGACATCAAGCAAGACTACATAGACCTCAAACGCAGTATATCAAAAGGGGTGGTTTCGACTCCTAAAACCGTCGGGAGTATCCGCACGGTGCCGATATTTGAGGTGCTACGCCCCTATCTGGAAGACCAAATCGCCAAAGCCCGACGCTGCCGAAGCATCTGGCTTTTTTGCTATGAAGACGGGCGGCACTATTACGGCGTGGACAATATCCGAGGCTCCAAAAAGCGCAACGGCCCTTGGGCGAAACTGCTTAAAGAGCAGGGGATAAAGTATCGCAAAATTTACAACACCCGTCATACCTTTATCACCGCAATGCTCAAATCGGGAGAGATGAGCGTATTGGAGATTGCGCAGATGGCGGGACACACCAATACCAAGATGATTTTGGAGCGTTACGCCAAATATATCAAAGGGGAACACCTCAAAATCTCCAGGGCGTTTGACCCCTTCAAAAACAGTGTCACCACGCGTGGTGACAGTCGTGGTGACACTCGTTATAGCGTATGATGTTTCAAATTGCTTGGAAAGTTCGGTGTATTGGGAGTTTGCTTTGGTTGCGGGAGAGGGATTTGAACCCCCGACCTTCGGGTTATGAGCCCGACGAGCTACCAGACTGCTCTATCCCGCGACAGAAGATTGTGAAAGAGTGGATGGGGTGGAGGGACTCGAACCCCCGAATGGCAGGACCAAAACCTGCTGCCTTACCACTTGGCGACACCCCAATCTGAGAGGTTTACGTCGTTTGTTTACGGGCAGAATTATAATGCAAAAGTACGGCATTGTCAAGAGTTTTTGGATATAATTTTTCAAATTACGTAGAGGATTGAAAAAGTATGCCGATTAAACGTGTGCAAAGAGCGATTGAGGAGATCAAACGGGGCAAAATGGTTGTCATGATAGATGATGAAGACAGGGAAAACGAAGGAGACCTGGTCTACGCGGCGACGTTCAGTACCCCGGAGCATGTCAATTTTATGGCCACGGAGGCCAAAGGGCTGATTTGCGTGGCCCTTTCCAAAGAGATTGCCGACAGGCTGGAGCTTGAGCCGATGGTGCGCCATAACGACTCCCAGCATGAGACGGCCTTTACCGTCTCCGTGGACGCCCGCGAAGCGACCACCGGTATTTCGGCCTATGAGCGGGATATGACCATCAAACTGCTGGCCAGTCCCATCAGCACTCCCAACGATTTTGTACGCCCCGGGCATATCTTTCCGCTGATCGCCAAAGAGGGCGGGGTGCTGGTGCGTACGGGCCATACGGAGGGTTCGGTAGACCTGTGCCGGCTGGCGGGTGTGGCGCCCAGCGCGGTGATCTGCGAGATTATGCGAGAAGACGGTCAGATGGCCAGGCGGGACGATCTGGAGGTGTTTGCCAAAAAGCACGATCTTAGCATTGTCTATATCTCCGACCTGGTGGAATACCGCCTGCGCAATGAGCGGCTGGTGCGTCTGGAAAAAGAGGAGGAGATTGCCTTTTTCGATACCAAGGTAACCAAGCGTATCTACAAAGACCACAGAGGCAAAGAGCATTATGCCCTGGTCTTTTACAAACTTCATGAAACGGAGAATGTCAAGTTTCACAATATCGGCACCGACGTGGACCTCTTTTTGAATCAGTCGCGCTACGGTCAGTTGATACGCTCCATTGAGTATCTTAGGAAAAACGGGGGGGTATTGGTGTTTTTGGATGCCGACGACACGCCGCTGGGCGGAGAGACCATGAAAGAGTACGGCATTGGGGCGCAGATTCTTTCGGATCTGGGGATCCGCAACATTCGCCTGCTTGTCTCCAGCAAAGGGCGTGAGTTTGTGGGGCTCGGCGGTTTTGGTCTGGATATTGTGGAAGAGGTGGAAGTGTAGATGCGCCGGCTCCTCCTTCCGCTTGTTTTGAGTGTTCTGCTTTTTGCGGAGGAGGGGAAAAAGCTGGATGACGTACGTCCCACCGATGTTATAAAAGCGCGCATAGATCGTCTTGAACGCAAGGCCAAAGGGGCGAATCAGGCGGAGGAGCTGAAGTTACGCAAAAAGGCGAATAAAGTCGACACCATTGTGGTTAAAGGAACGGTACTTCAGGGGCGCATTACCGAACTGACCGCCAAATATGTCGAGTTTTCGCTTGTGTACGGTACCGGAAGTATACGCATAGATTATAAAAACATTGAACAGATCACCACCGAACACGAATACCACATCTTCTATAACGGCAAAGAGACCACCGGTAGAATTGTGGGCATAAAAGAGCACGCTTTTTTGGTGGTCAGGCACAAAGATATCAAAGAGCTTGTCAAAATTGAGAATATCGACCGTTTTGTTCTTTCGGTTCGTGAAGCGGGCTCTATTGAGAACCGTTTGAGAAACCTTTTCCCCTATTCACGGGGCAATCTGGATATCGGTGTCGAGACCGAAACCGGGGTCAAAGACAAGCGGAAAATATCCATCAGCTACCACGCCGAGAGAAAAAAGATGCGCCATCGGCAGATTCTCGATGCCCACTACGCCTACGAAACCACCACCACCGCTACGGAAAACGGGCCGTTTAAGACCCTGGATAAAAAAGAACTGGTGCTTTTTGGCGAAGATGACTACTATTTCAAAAAGAGGCACTTTCTTTTCCTTCAGGCCGGTTATGAGTTTGACCAACCCCGCGGTATTGATTATAGACTCTATCCGGCATTGGGGTACGGATACCGCTACTATTTTGACAAATACACCTGGTTGCAGGCGAAGGTGGGTACGGGATATGTGTATGAATCTTTCTACACCTACACGCCTCCGCCGGGAGAAGAGAGAATTGAAAGCAACGAATACAGCTCAGCTTTTGTGGGCATCTCGGCCGAGGATCACCTACGCAGGGTTTTGCTGATCAAAGAGTTGATTGTGGGGGTGGATATATTCTATATGCCCTCTTTGGCCAACCCCGAGGCCGATTGGCTTTCACGCCTTCGCTTGAGTGTGGAGATGCCCATCAACGGTATGATCTCTCTTAAATGGGTTTATCGTATCGTCAACGACGACAACCCCGTTCCGGAAGTTGGCAACAATAAAACCACCACCGATATTTATCTCTCTATCAACTATTAAAGGCTGTGAAGTGAAAATAAGGGTCTCAAGCTATCGCCAATAAGATGAAAAAGCCCCTATTTATCGGGCTTTACGTTTTTGCTCTCCCCTTAGAAAAAGCAGTTTTAAGCGTAAAAATTGATAGTGTCAAGAAAAGTTCGCAATTTCCTTTCCGATTAGCATGATCAAGTAGCTTTGAGCTACGCCTCGTAAATATCCATCACTCCCTATTAAGTTGCAAAATGCAAAATTCAAGCCCCGACCCTATATGACACTATAAAGCCCGCTTCCATCATTCTCCTCCTTCGTTGAATTTGTTTTTGATCGCATTCAAATCGATATTACTGCTTTTGTCCTCGACTTCATCCGTATCCAACCACACCTTACGCATGAAAGGCAACCCTTTGGCGATCCACTCTTGAGACGGATAACCTACCGTGAGTTTTTTACCGCACTCTTTGTCGAGGGTGTAGATAACAAAGTATGATATCTGATTGTCAAACGTTATCTCATATATTAACTTTTGTTGCGGTCCGCTCATATGGTTTAGCGGACTTCCTTTTGATACAAGTTCTTTGGAAGCAGAGATATAAAAATCAACATATTTATTGTCGCAGTGAAGATTTTTTTCGATGATGGATTTAAAAACCATCTCTTCGGATAAGTCATGAATTATTAAAAGATAACTGACACCAAGTACAGGGATTTCTTGCTCAATTTGACGTTTAAGCCTTTTGTTTTGTTTATATTTTTCCTTCAATTTAGAAGTCCATTTTAAAAAAATCTTCTCTTTTTCTATAAATCCTTTGTCTTTCAGTGCAACCTTATCTCTATCCCATAAGCGCTTAACTACATACTCATTATAAGGTACAAATCTCTTATACAAGTAATACTTCCCCACCGCCGCAAAAGCTTTATACCTTTCGGTATCGACAAGGGGGTCGGCTATTTTTGAGGTGGCTAGACCCTCCAGCACCTCCCACATCTCATTGAGTATCTTTTGTTGATAGGGCGTAATGGGTTTGGGGGCTCTCGGATTGTAGCCCGGCATATAGCCGGCTCCACGGATAAACCAGTAGTTAAAAAATCTATATCGCCAATAGTACCGTTCCCCGTCATCGGACGGTAACAGATGTGCTCCTTCTTGATAAAGTTTTTTCATGAACCAGTCAAACGGATACATTATGGATGCATCTGGTTTAAAGATGAGATCGAGAATCTTTTTGTAAAAAATAGCGTTGACTCCGACAACAAAAAATTCTTTGGCATTGTGATGCAAAGAGTGTTTGTTGATCCATTTGCTTTGAATGGATGTATACATAAAGAAGTTCAACGTAATAAAAAAAAGCAAGAATAGTTGAATACTCCTACTTTTTAAATTAACTTTGAATATGTCGAACTTTGGGGGCGATACTCTTTTATGTTTGACGATACTATAAAGATAGCGTCCAACTACAAAAATGATATAAATGTATACTAAAGCTATCACCCATAAGAGCATGAGGTAGAGATAGCTTTTAAAGAGTATTAGCATTTCTTCCATCAAGCCGCCCTTCTTTTCCAAAAATCATTCCTAAATTTTTCATTATAAATAAAAATTCCCTTCTTGCGGGCGATACCTTGGTATCTCTCCGCTTCAGTCAAGTCTCCTTCATCCGCGCTCACACTGCCCACTTCAATAACAATCCGGCCGTTTTTGTCGTTGTCGATGATGGTGCCGACTCCGGCGTTGGCCAGTTCGACGGTCTTATCTCCCTGGTAGTCCCGGTAGGCGTGGGGAGCTAAGAAGAAGCGTTCGTCACACTCTTTATAGCTGTCATCGTAGATCGGCACTTCAATGGTCTGGCTCATGGCCTCTTTGGTGAAGGTGACGCTTTTACTGACATGCGCGTAGTCGTACTCTCCCGTCGCGGTATCGTCGTAGGTGGCGAAGTCCACGGTGAGCTTTTCATTCTCTTTGAGCTCACCTTTGAGGGTGACGGTGAAGGTCATTGTCGTATTCGCTTCGTTGACGCTTTGGTCACTCACTTCCACTTTGAGGGTATTGTCGTACTCCTCATCAATAATGGTACCCGTACCGGCGTTTTTAATGAGCAAGAAGCCCAGGTCGTTGTCCTCCTCGCCCTCTCCCGCGTAGCGGTAGCCCGTGGCGGCGAAGGTGAAGTTCTCTATACCTTCATCAAAGGCGTCTTTGAGGGTCTGAATTGTGAAGGTCGCCGAAGTCTCTGTGGCTTTGACGGTGACGGTGCCGGCGGTACTGCCGGTTAGGTCCTGCGCCGACCAGAGCGGGCAGGAAAAACGGGAGATGTCGTGTTTGAAATATGGAGTACCGTCGGTACAGTTGACGGTGTAGTGCTGAGGCGTATTCACCTTGCGCAGGACCGTATTTTTCACCTTGAGTTTCGGAAATGTAACCGTCTCTTCAACCTTCTCCAGCAGAGGAAATGACAATACAACAAAAAACAAAACCTGCTTCATCCATTTCCTTTCTCCTCGCTCCTTTTGATGATATTAGAATCCGTTCATTCTAGCAAAAAACATTAAAGATACTTCTCGGGCCTTGCTGTAGCGGGAATCAAAGCCGTACTTCTGTACAATGGGAAAATCATTCGCATCGCAGCTTATAGCTAAGGGTGCGGACATCGTTTGGGTGAGCAAGATGCTAGGGCACAAAGAGTTTGCTTTACGCTCAAGATCTATACCTCTCTTTTAGAAGAGAGCGACGAAATACGCTTTAAGAAAATAGAAAAAATGGGCACACTTATGGGCACACTTGGTGATGTGAGCCTCTAAGATGCCCAATGCAAAGGGGTTTTAGAGTGAAAATACGGGTCTATTACGAGGATACAGATGCCGGCGGTATTGTTTACCATGCCAACTATCTGAAGTTTTGTGAGAGGGCGCGGTCGGAGCTCTTTTTTTCCAAAGGGTTGTCGCCGCACAGCAAGAGCGGTTTTTTTGTTCTGCGCCGGATTGAGGCGGACTTTTTTAAAAGCGCGTCACTGGGAGATGTACTGGAGGTGACAACAGAGGTGGAAGCCATTAAAAAGGCTTCCGTAATTTTCTGGCAGACGGTTTGGCTAAAAGATGAACCAATTTTCCAGGCCAGGGTCCTTTTGGCTTACCTGGCTAACGGTAGAGTGGGAAAGATTCCTGAGCCGGTTCTTGCGCTACTGAAGGCGTTACCTCGACGGGGTGAAAGCTGAAACGTCCCGCTTCATAAAGGTGCGTGGTGTAGAAAAGTCCGTTGTTTTGCAAAGGCGTGTCGGTGACACGCGCAAGAGCGTTCGCCTTGGCGAGAAAGGCGTCGACACCGGCTGTAACGGCGTAGTTCAGCCAGTTGTAGCGGGTTTCGCCGCCGATTAATGCGATGGTTTCGTCGATTTTGGGGTCAATCTCTCCAATAGCGCTGGCTATGAGCATATTTTCCCTGTCCTGAAACTGCGTAAGGGTGAGCAGTTTGGGGGAGTAGTTGAGCTGGGTGCTTAGAATGAGATCGGGGTGCATATCAGCCAGAGTCATCTGGGAAAGAAAAAGAGATGTTTTGACCACGGGGGTATGGGTGAGGGTTACGGAGGTGTTGAGATCTTCATTTGCCATAATCAGGGGTTTGAAGTAGCGCCCTTTGCCGAGGTTGACGGTGCGCGCGTCAGGAAGCAGTCTTAGGGACTCTTCGCCAAGGCGTTGAGAAAGAGTTGAACGGTCCGAGACGACAAAAACCGGCTTCTCGGGATGTTCCATCGCTTTTTGGGCCAGCAGGCGCAACTGCTCGTCATAGTCGATGCCGCCGAAAAAGAGGTGGGGGTTGGCGCATGTGAGGCGTTGGGCGTTGAGGGTGGGAATATAGACGGTTCCCGATGTGACGGATTCGCACAGGTTGTAGGCGTTCTCTTCCGTCACGGGCGCGATAATCAGGTCATAGCTGTCGCTCAGTCGGCTGACGGTTTGGGCAAAATTTTCTTCTTGGCTATTGACGGGGATGACTTTCAGCTCAAAAGGGATCGCCCTGGCGGTCAGGTAGCCCAGGAGGGTTTGGGTGATTTTGCGGTAGTAGTGTCCCAGCCGCCTGGGGTCGGCGGTCAGGGCGACTTTGAAGCCCTGTATATCGGATGGTACCAGAAGGGGGAGAGCGCTCTTCTGCCAGCCCAGTCGGGCCGTAATCTCATCTCTTAAAGAGAGGAGTTGGGGATTGTCGGCGGCTTCGCTTTTTGCCAGGAAGGAAAAGACCTCTCCTTGTTGGGCCATGATAATCAGCTCCGCCGGGGTATAGTCAACAGGATCAAGGTCTATCACCTCCATATGGGGAAGGGGGATGGGTGAGAGTTCCCGTGCCCACAATGTCAGTGCGAGCGCTCCGCCCAGGAGGAGTCGATGCAGTTTCATAACAGTTCCTTTACAAGCAGGATATCGTGGTAAGCCTCTTTTTTGGCCGAGGGGTTGCGCAGGAGATAGCTGGGATGGTAGGTTGGCAGTAGTTTGTACCCGTCCATCTCAATCAGCCGGCCGCGAACTTTTGTAATGCCCTTTTTATCGCCTGTTAAGTAGTGGTAGGCGGTGGCCCCCAACGCCACGATAATTCGGGGACGTATCAGGGCAATCTGCTTTTGCAGGTAGGGCAGGCAGGTGTGCGCCTCTTCGGGGGTGGGAACGCGGTTGTTGGGCGGACGGCACTTGACAATGTTGGCAATGTAGATCTCACTGCGGGGAATCTCCAGCACGTTTTCGATCATGCGGGTTAAAAGCTCGCCGGCTCTGCCCACAAAAGGGCGGCCTGAGAGATCTTCGCTCGCCCCGGGCCCTTCACCCACGAACATCAGGGGGGTATGGGGGTTGCCCTCGCCAAAGACCGCCTTGGTGCGCGTTTTGCTCAAAGCGCAGAGTTGGCACTGCTTGACCATCTCTTTAAGCGCATCAAGCGAGTCGGGCAGGGTGGTGGTTGCGGCCTGCTTGGGTTGCACAAGGGGGGTATAGGCAAAACCCATCTGTTTAAGCTGGTAGAGCCGTTTGAGTTGTAGCGCGTTGTAAAGCCGATTCATGGCACTAAGTGTAGGTGAAATGGGGTTAAAAAGGGGTTAAATTTTGTGAGAAAAAGAGAGCGGCCAAAGCCGCTCTTTAACAGGTTAGCCTTCGACGGTCACTTCGACCGGATCGCTCTCCCAAAGACCGTGCTTGGTGCAGTAGGCCATGGCGGTCAGTTTGAGCTTATTGCCGGTAGGAACAATGTTAAAAGTCACTTCGGCGTGGCTTTTCTGGTTGCCCAGGGCACCGGGGGTAAAGTTGGCCTGAGCCAGCAGGGTTTCGCCGTTGAAGAGTTGAATATAGGCGATGTAGTGGTCAAAATCATCCGGGTGGCTGTACTCGTTACCCATTTTGACGGTGACGGCAAACTTCTCGCCCGCTTTCGCACTGCTTTCACAGTGAATGAAGGGGGAGTGGCGGTCGATGTAATCTTTTTTGGCTTCGCGTTCTACGGTGTCGATGTCGACATATCGGTTAATCTTGGGCATAGTGCCTCCTTTTTGAATTTGGTTTGGAAGTATTGTAGCAAATTGCGGTTAAATGAGATAAATTTTCTCTGAATTGATCAACTGATTAAGAATATAATAAGAAATATGGGTTGAAGATGTTCAGTTTACTATGTTAGATTTTCCGATAGTGCAAGCACTATCGTCTCGAAAACAAAGTTTTCGTAGCTTTAGAGGGGTGCAGGGGACGGTAGTCCCTGCCACTACATGGGCTTTGCCCATGTAGTGAGTCATATTAAACAAATGTTACATCAGCGACGTTGTGTTGAAGGCCGAGTTTTTGGGGCTCAATACCCAGTGCCAGGCCGATGAGCTGGGGCAGGTGCAGAACCGGCATGGCGATGTCGCGTCCCATCTCTTTGGCCACGGCGTGTTGCTTGACGTCCATGTTCAGATGACAGAGGGGGCAAGGGGTAACCATCATATCCGCGTCGTTATCCATGGCGTCCAGCAGAGCCGTACCCGTGAGGCGGTTGGCCGTTTTGGGGGCCTGCAAGTCGGCGTGGAAGCCGCAACACTTGTTTTTGCTCTCATAGTCAACGCTTTTGCCCTGAAGCGCTTCAATGAGCCGATCAAGAGAGGTGGGGTTGTAGGGGTTCTCTTCACTGCCGTTTTGCTCGGTGTGCAGGTGGCTGGGGCGGATATTGTGACATCCGTAGAACGCGGCTACGTTGAAGTCACTGAGGGGTTTTTCCACCTTTTCGGCCAGTTTCTCCAGGCCGTAATCGTCAATCAGCGCATACAAAAAGTGGCGGACACTGCTGGTGCCTTTGTACTCCAGACCCACTTCGGCCAGCTTCTCGTTGACCTGTGATTTGAGGTCGTCGTCGTTATCGAGGCGCTCTTTGGTCATGGCGGTGTTGAGCTGGCAGGTGTTACAGATGGTAATCATCGGCAGTTCAAGCTTTTCGGCGTAGCAGATGTTGCGGGCGTTGAGCACCAGGGAGAGGAAATCGTCAAAATCCTGCAGGTGGCTGGCGCCGCAACAGCTCGCCTCATCAAGCAGTACCAGTTCAATGCCCAGTTTTTCGGCAACCGCGAGGGTTGACATCAGTAGTTCGGGGGTAGACTCCCGTGCCGTACATCCGGTATAGAGTGCGTATTTGAGTTCTGCCATTGTCGTTCCCCCTTAAAATTTGACTTTCGACGAGGATTTGACCAGGGTCTGGATCTCGTCGAGATTTTTGGATTTGGGCATGTCCCAGGGCATGACGATCTTCCCTTTTTTGAACATTGCGATGGCTTCGGGAAGGTGTTTGAGCACACCGATATTGCCTTCGGAGTAGCGTACCAGTTCCCCTTCGTCAAGAATACCGTGCTTGATGATGGAGTGTTTGAAGCCCACGGCGTGGCGGGTGGCCACATTATCTTGCGCCAGCCCCTCTTCAAAGAGTTGATTGTGGAGCTTGGTGATCTTTTCAATAGGATTAACCTCTTTGGGGCACGCTTCGGCACACTCCATACACTTCACGCAATCCCATACGCCGGGGCCCATCTCCCGTACCTTTTCCAGGCGCTCGGTTTTGGCGTTGTCGCGTACATCGGCGTTGAAGCGGTAGGCTTTGGCAAACTGAGAGGGGCCGAAATACTCTTCGTTAACCTCCACCACGGGGCAGGCGTAGTAGCAACTGCCGCACTGGATACAGTAGTCGGCCTCCAGCAGGGCTTCGGCCTCTTTGGGCGAGACGCGGATCTCCTCTTCGGGATGCTCGTCAATCTCGGCCTCAAGGTAGGGTTTGAGTTTGGCGTGCTTTTCCCAGAAATCACTGCGGTCGATAATCATATCTTTGACGGCGCGCCCTTTGTTCTGGGGCTCAAGCAAAAGGGTGTCGGTTTTGAAAATCTCCAGCAGTTCCCAGACGTTTTGTTTACAAGAAAGCACCGGCTTGCCGTTGACCTTGATGGCGCAGGCGCCGCAGATGCCGTGGCGACAGCTTCGGCGATAGCTGAAACTGCCGTCAAACTCCCATTTGATGCGGTTGAGAATGTCCAGAACCAGCTCATCCTTGCCCACTTCCATCTCATAGGTCTTAAAGTAGGGCAGGTAGTCGGTCTCCGCGTTGAAGCGGAAGGTTTTGAAAGTGATCTTTTTTGTGATGCGTTCAGTGCTCATACCCAATCCTTAATATTTTCGCTCTTGCGGCTCGAATTTGCCAAGGGTGACATCGGCGTATCCGATGGAGACGTTGCCTTCCTTGTCCATGGTGGCGAAGGTGTGTTTGAGGAAGTTTTTGTCGTCTCGCGTGGGGTAATCTTCCCGGTAGTGCGCGCCCCGGCTCTCTTTGCGGGCGATGGCCCCTTCGACGATGAAGGTGGAGTAATCGAGCATATGGCCAAACTCGATCGCTTCCTGAAGGTCGGTGTTGAAGGTTTTGCTCTTGTCGTCGATGCGGATCTTTTTGTAGCGGGCCCGCAGGTCTTTGAGAATCTCGCGCTGTTTGAGCATGGTCTCTTCGGTGCGGAAGACACCGGCGTTGGCGGTCATGCTCTCTTGCAGTTCCTTGCGAAGCTCGGGCACGCGCTCGTCGCCGTTGTTGTTGAGGCAGAAGGCGATCTCATCCAGCATGGTCTGAGCGTCGGCTTCGCTTACTTTGGGCTCTTCAAAGAGGTTGTTGTCGAGGTCTTCGGCAATGTGTTTGCCCACGTGGCGACCGAAGAAGAGGGCTTCAAGCAAAGAGTTGGCGCCCAGACGGTTGGCGCCGTGTACGCTGACACACGCGCACTCGCCGGCGGCGTAGAAGCCGCGAACGATCTCGTCGGGATTTTTGCGCACATGGCCGTCGATATCCACGGGAATGCCGCCCATGGAGTAGTGGGCCGTGGCGGCGATGTGGATGGGCTCTTTGATCATGTCCTGTCCCAGGAAGGTGATGGCAAGATCCCGCAGTTCGGGAAGGCGCTCCATGATGATCTCTTCGCCAAGATGCGTCAGGTCGATGGCGACGGCGTCTTTGTTGGGGCCCACGCCGCGGCCTTCAAGAATCTCTTTGGTAATGGCGCGGCTGACCACGTCGCGGGGGGCCAGCTCCATCTTCTCGGGGGCGTATTTTTCCATAAAGCGCTCACCCTTGGAGTTATAAAGGCGTCCGCCCTCACCCCGGGCCGCTTCGGAGATGAGAATACCGCTTCCGGCCAGGCCGGTGGGGTGGAACTGCACAAACTCCATATCCTCCAGCGGCAGGCCGTGGCGGGCGACAATGGAGAGGCCGTCGCCGGTATTGGCGTGGGCGTTGGAGCTGATTTTAAAGGAGCGGGCGTAACCGCCGGTGGCGAACATCACCGCCTTGGCGGCGAAGATGGCCGGCTCAAGGTTGCGGATGTTGTAGGCCACCGCGCCGCTGACCACACCGTCGCGGTAGACGATGTCGGCGACGTACCACTCGTCAAAAAAGGTGACGTTTTCACGCTCGCACTGCTCGTAGATGGTTTGAAGCAGTGTCAGACCCGTGCGGTCTTTGGCGTAGCAGGCGCGGGGTTTGGACTGACCGCCGAAGGGGCGCTGGGCGATGGTGCCGTCGGCTTTTCGGCTGAAGGCCGCGCCCATGTTGGCGATCCAGCGGATCGTTTCGGGGGCCTTGTTACACATCAGCTCCACGGCGTCCTGGTCGGCCAGGTAGTCTGAACCCTTGACGGTGTCAAACATATGCAGTTCAATATCGTCATCCTCGGCCAACGCGGCGTTGACACCGCCCTGGGCGGCGCCGGAGTGGCTGCGCAGGGGGTGGAGTTTGGTGAGGACGGCAACCCGCTTGCCCGCCCGCTGAAGCTCGCGCGCGGCGGCCAGGCCGGCCAGACCGGCACCGACGATCACGACATCATAATTATGTATCTGTACACTCATGTAGACGCATCCTTTTTTTGGCATGGGCGCATAAACGCCAATATGCTTGAATTATACAAAGAAAGTTTATAAAAGAGTTTAACCCGCCCCGTATACGGGCTTTTGCCATGGGACAATGTTACCATTGGAGGCACTCTTTGCGCTATAATCGCGTATCATGGACAAAGAAGCCTATTTCATTCGACAATTCAGTTTTGACAAAGCGATCGGCGACGATGGGGCCATATTAGGTAATATGTGCGTGAGCCAGGACGCTTTTATGGAAGATGTGCACTTTAGGCGGGGGTGGCTGAGCCCGTATGAGATTGGCCGTAAAGCGATGCTGGTGAACCTCTCTGACGCCGTGGCCATGAACGCCAAACCCCGCTACGCGCTTCTTAGCGTGGCCCTGCCGCCCGATATGACAAAAAAGCAGATGAGAGAATTGGCCGAGGGCCTGTATGAGACGGCTAAGACTTTTGGGGTGCGGATCGTGGGGGGCGATACGGTGGCGGGCCAAAAGCTGGAGATCTCCGTAACGGTTTTGGCCGATTGCCCCCGTCCACTGCGCCGAGACGGCATAAAGATAGGAGACTGGCTGGCTTATACCGGCTCACCGGGGAGAGCGGCAAAGGCTTTGCGCAGACTCTTTGGCGGCAGTGGGGTCTCGCCCCGCTCCCGTTTCGTTCATCCCGTTTTAAGAGGCGCTTTTGTCTACAGGGCCGCCAGGCATTTGCGCGCCGGGATGGATCTTTCAGACGGCCTTTTTCACGATCTGTCACGTCTGGCCGGTCGTAACAGGCTGGGATTTCGCTTTTTAAAACCTTTGCCCAAATCCATGGCGTGCGCCGGCGAGGATTACGAGATGCTCGTGGCTGTCTCACCCCGCCGCAAACGGGCCCTTGCGCGCATCGCCCGCGCGACAAGGACACCTTTGACCTTTTTTGCCAAAGCCGGGCGGTACGCTTTTGTCAATCCCTGCCGGCCCCACCACCGCTGATTGCCCCTTTTTTGCCACATTTTCTTCCTATACTCTCAATAAATCCACCAATTGAAGGAGAGAAGGATGAAAAGAGCGGGATTGTGGATAGCGCTGGCGGCTGTGACCGCGCTGGCCGATATGACGCTAATTTACGATATGGGGCGTGACGGCAAACAGATCATCCGCTACAAAGACGCTTCCCATATCAAAGTCATAAACAGATCCAACGACGGCACGGAAGGGGGGTATCTGATCGCCGGGGATAAGAAGTTGATGATCGTCAGGGAAGGGGGCAAGACGCAGTATATCGACATGGTGAAGATGAGCCAGAATCTGCATGGTCTTGACGCCATGATGGGGCAGATGGAGCAAGCCATGGGCCAGGGTATGGAAGAAGAGAGCGGCGGTGACATGCGGCTGATCAAGCGGGTCGGCTCTGTAACCGTGGCCGGTATACGGGGAGAGAAGTGGATCATCGAGAGTGACGGGAAAAAAGAGGAGGTGATCTTGACCAAAGATCCCAGGGTCGTCAGGGTGATGCGGGATGTGGCTCGGGCCATGATGACGCTGGATCAAACGGGCGGCGGCAATCTTCCGAGTGATGAGATGTTACTGGGCGGCAAATACGCTCCGCTTTCGGATTCAAGCATGCGTCTTGTCAAAGCCGACAGCCGTACCATCCCCGCCAAAGCGTTCGCCGTACCGGCGGGCGCTGTCGCTTCACACAAATCCGGGGGATCCCGGACGGCCGTGGGGGGTGAGCCTCCCTATTGCGCGCCTTTCGGTCCCCAGGGCAAACCGCTCAAACTCACACCCCTTCTTGGCCAGGCACCGGGATGGCAACTGCTCAAAAGCAACAACTGCAGCAAACTGGCCGGTCAGATCCTCGATCACGCGCTCTATAAAAAAGGCAATACTTATATTTTGGTCTCTTTGGGCATCAATATTCCTGGTAATCAGGGTGTGGTGGCCAACAACCGCCGAAGCGGCCTGAAAATTGAAGGGTATAAAAAAGGCCGTTTGCAGGGCTTTCGCTATCAGGGAGGCTATTTAAGCCTTGCCGGACAGGAGGCTCTGGATATTCGACTGGACGGCAACGCCATTTTGGAGTTGAGTGCCACCGGCGGACGGCCCGACCTGGTGGCATTTGCCAAGCGGGCGCTCAATCTCAAAGCCTACAAACCGGTTGCCAAAACCGATCCGTACCAGGAGATGATGGGCGCTCAAAAGGGCGGACCCTCTACGACCGATGAGATGCAACAGCAGATGCAAAAGGCCGCCGAGATGCTCAAAGGCCTCTTTGGAGGGATGTAAGATGCGGACGGCGCGGGGCGTTACAGCGCTTTGTCTGCTTGGGCTGATGGCGTGGGGGGCGGAGCCCAGGCAGGATTGCACCGGGATCGAGTCCGATATCGCCCGCGCTTTTCAGTCGCTTTTGCGCAAGGCCCGCAGTGTCAAAGCCCCGCCCAACGCCTGCGCCCTTGGCGTCACCATCCGCGCCGTTCAGAGTGACCGCGCGCTCGATGGCGCGAAAGAAGATAGCGTTGTGCGCGATCCGGTCGATTTCAACCAGGGGTACGATTTTTATCTGCGCGCCATCAGCGATCTACTTTCGCGCCCCTTTTACCGCTACAACCTGGGCTATGCGCCCAAACGCGCCAACAACAAAAACAGCTACCACTACCGCATCGGCCCGCCGGCCGAGGCGATTGCGCCGCACGGGGTGAAAGTTTTCGCCAAAGAGACGATTGCCAAAGAGCATAGCGCGGGAAGTACCTGCGGATTTAAAGTGGATGTCAATATCGTCTGGCTAATCTCTTTGCCCCAAAACAGCGTCTCGGGCCATGTGAAAGAAGGCAAAGGCAAGCCGCTCAAAAAGGGACGAATCCGCTTCATGCGCAAAGGGCCCAACAACGGGGAGCAAAATAGCTTTGAGGCGCCGATTTTAAACGGAGCGTTCCAAACTGAGCCCAAACTGCCCTCCGGCCACTACCGTATCGAGCTGATCGAGCCCAAAGCGTGTCAAAAACTGCTGGATGATGACTGGATCTTTCTCTCCGGTCACAATGCGCCTCTTAAACTCACCGTCGAATATGAGAGCCGTGAGCCCTTTTTTGTCGTCGATACCGATACGATCATCACCCAGCGCTACAAACCCACTGACGGCTACCGAGGCGCGACCGAGACGCTTGAGACGCGCAAGGAGATACACAACCGCCACTGGGTTTATATCGACGAGGAGGAGGGGCGGATTTTGCAGTATCACCCGAATCGTTACGCGTACATATGGGAGATGGAGGAGTATTATGAGCTGGATACCTCCGACTGTCTATATAAGAAGCGTATGCGCGGGT